>Ga0209254_10004937_pt1 | contig 12256 bp, 11 predicted proteins | sample FrelakmetDIP11DI_FD_187148 | JGI IMG/M metagenome (GOLD analysis project Ga0209254, IMG submission 187148) | Freshwater lake sediment microbial communities from the University of Notre Dame, USA, for methane emissions studies - DIP11 DI (SPAdes)... | ecosystem: Environmental > Aquatic >...
GACGAACGCTGTCTGCAGCGTTGGCTCGCGCCGATGATCCGCGCTTCGCGGCGCTCACAGACGGGCCCAGATGCGGGACTGAAGCGTTGCCCTTCACAGGCGACCGCTGCGCGCCTCCCCTGACTTTGACTTAGGACCGACTCTGTGTCGAGGTTCGCCGTCGGACGGCAATTGTCCGCCGCTCGGCCTGACGACGCGCTGACGGCACGGCCACGTGCCGCCGGCGTCGCCGGAACTCCGGGTGCCGCCCTGCCCTCAGTCTGTCTCGACTTCCGACACCAGCGGCGACACATGCGAGCCGGCTGGAGACTCGGGTGCAGCGAGCGGCTCGCGCTGCTGGGCGCCCACCGCCTCGGCCGAAAAAGCGTTGCAGAACCGGAGCGTCTGGGGATAGGGATAGAAGTCGCCGAACTCGCCCGCACGCACCCTGCGCTGCGCCTCCCGCCAGAACTCGGGCGTGAGGAGATCGGCGTGATAGCGCATGAACGTCTCGCGGATTCGCGGCACCCCGAGCAGGAACCTGCCGAACTCCTCGGGGAAGACGTCGTTTCTCGCCACCGAGTACCAGGGCTCGTCCGACATCTCGAAATCGTCGTATGGGGCCGGCGGGATCTCCCGGAAGTTGCAGTCGGTGAGGTACTCGATCTCGTCGTAGTCGTAGAAAACGACCCGGCCGTAGCGGGTGACGCCGAAGTTCTTGAAGAGCATGTCCCCCGGGAAGATGTTGCCGATCGCCAGTTCCTTGATGGCGTTGCCGTAGTCGCGGATCGCGTGGTCGATCTGCTCGGGGCTCGCGCGGTCGAGATAGAGGTTCAGGGGTTTCATGCGCCGCTCGATGTAGACGTGGCGGATGACGATGCGGTCCCCCTCCTCCTCGACGAGCGAGGCGCAGCTCGCGCGCAGCTGCTCGAGAAGCGCCGCGCTCATCCGTGCCATGGGCAGCGCGACGTCGGAGAACTCGAGCGAGTCGGCCATCCGTCCGACGCGATCATGCCGCTTGACGAGCTGGTACTTCGCGATCACGGTCGCGTGGTCCACTTCCTTCGGCGGAGCGAAGTGGTCGCGTATCGCCTTGAAGACGTACGGAAAGGACGGCAGCGTGAAGACCAGCATCACCAGGCCGGGGATGCCCGGCGCCACAATGAACTCGTCGCGGGAATGGCGCAGGTGGTTCATCAGGTCGCGGTAGAACATGTTCTTGCCCTGCTTCTGCAACCCGAGCATGGTGTAGAGGTCGGCGCGCGACTTCCACGGCATGATGGAGCGCAGGTACTGCACGTAGCCCGAGGGCACGGGCATGTCGACCATGAAATAGGCGCGCGAAAGGCTGAAGAGCATGCCGATGCACCAAGGGTCGAGGAGGATGGTGTCGAGGTAGAGCTCCGCGTGTGCGTCGTAGAGCACCGGGATCGCAAACGGGTACTCGTGATGGCCGTTCACTATCTTGCCGATCACGTATGCGGCCTTGTTTCGATAGAACGGCGAGTTCAGAACCTGGATCTGCAAGTTCGCTTCGGCCGCCGGCCAGCCGCCCAGGTACTGCTCGAGGCTCGCCAGCACGAAGCCGATGTCACGCTCGAGGTCGGCGAAGCGCCGGCGCCACTGAAACTCGAGCAGCAGTTGGCGGAATGTGTCGCGCAGCGTCTGCCAGGTCGGGTAGTAGCTCCGATAGGTCGGCGGATCGGACTCGATGTATTCGGTCGAGATCGCCGGCCGGAAGAAGATGAAGTCGTTGTGGAAGTAGGTGCGGTGCAGGATCTTGCACGACACCGAGTTGAAGAAAGTCTCGGCGAGCTCGGGCTGCTTGTGGTTGACGAGCATCCCCATGTAGAGCAGCTTCGCCTGCTGCCAAGTACTGTCGTCGGGCGGGTTCTCACTGTCGTCGGGCGAGCTCTCGCCGAGTTCCGCGCGCAGACGATCGGTCGTTTCCTGCACGCGCTCGTCGTACCACTGGATGCGCTCGCGCACCGCCGCCTGTACCGCGGCCCAATCGGCGGCCTCGAAGCGCTCCTTCGCGCGCGCCCCCGTTTCGCGGAATAGCCAGTAGTGCTTGTCGAAGCCCTCCATCATCCCCAGCGCAATCGCGTGCGCGAGCGTGCTGCCGCTGCGTGCAATGTCCATTACGACACCCTGATTGTTTCGTTCCCTTCTCGAAATTCTACGCCCGCTGCGTCGAGCACCACGATTCCCCGAGGGAGGTGGCCGCGATCCTGCTTCTTGAGGGATAATTCGTGCTTATCCCTCGCGCGAGATCCCGCCGGCGCCCTGGTGCTGCGTGGCGGCGAGTGGGTACACTGCGGCGTGCAACCGATCGCAAGGGATCGAGTGCTCCGTAACGGTGCATCCGAGGACAAGGGCCCCTCGCCACCCTATATGCTTACGACTGCGGCAGGGCGCTTCCCTCGACGATCGCGGGGGCATCAGCAACTGGCGCGCCGCGGGTGGCGCACTTCAACAGCCTACTAAAGGCAACGACAGGAACGTCGCATGAACACTGCTTCGAAAATCAGGATCCCCACCGACGGGGCGAAAATCGATCCGTCCAAGCCGGTTCCTGACAACCCGATCATTCCCTACATCGAGGGTGACGGCACCGGCGTTGACATCACGCCAGTGATGATCAAAGTGATCGACGCAGCCGTTGCCAAGGCCTACAAGGGCAGCCGCAAGATCCACTGGATGGAAATCTACGCGGGCGAGAAAGCGACTCGCGTCTACGGCGGCGACGTGTGGATGCCCGAGGAGACGCTGGAGGCGGTGAAGCAGTATGCCGTATCGATCAAGGGCCCGCTCACGACTCCGGTCGGCGGCGGCATCCGATCGCTCAACGTCGCGCTTCGCCAGGAGCTCGACCTGTACGTGTGCCTCCGCCCGGTGCGCTACTTCAAGGGCGTGCCGTCGCCGCTGAAAGAGCCGGAGAAGACCGACATGGTTATCTTCCGCGAGAACTCGGAAGACATCTACGCCGGCATCGAGTATCAGGCGGAGACCGACAAGGCGCGCAAGGTCATCAAGTTCCTGCGCGAGGAGATGGGGGTCACCAAGATCCGCTTCCCCGAGACTTCGGGGATCGGCATCAAGCCGGTGTCACGCGAAGGCACGGAGCGTCTGGTGCGCAAGGCGATCGAGTACGCCATCCGCCACAAGAAGAAGTCGGTGACCCTGGTGCACAAAGGCAACATCATGAAGTTCACCGAGGGCGCGTTCCGCGACTGGGGATACGCGCTCGCGAAGCGCGAATTCGGCGCCGCGCCGCTCGACGGCGGACCGTGGCAGAAGCTGCCGCAGGGGATCGTGATCAAGGACGTCATCGCCGACGCGTTCCTGCAGCAGATCCTGCTGCGCCCGGCCGAATACGACGTGATCGCGACGCTGAACTTGAACGGGGACTACATCTCCGACGCGCTCGCGGCGCAAGTCGGCGGGATCGGCATCGCGCCGGGCGCGAACATGTCCGACACGGTCGCGAACTTCGAGGCGACGCATGGCACCGCGCCGAAGTACGCCGGACAGGACAAGGTGAACCCCGGCTCGCTCATACTCTCCGCGGAGATGATGCTGCGTCACATGGGTTGGACCGAAGCGGCAGACCTGGTCGTATCGTCGATGGAGAAGGCGATCTCCGACAAGGTCGTGACCTACGACTTCGCGCGCCTGATGAAGGACGCGAAGGAGGTCTCCTGCTCGCAGTTCGGGCAAGCGATGATCGACAGGATGTAACGCCCAGACGCAGCCGTCCGGGATGACCAAGCCCCGCACGCGCGGGGCTTTGTTCTTGCAGTCCGCCTGCTTTCCACCACAAATCCGCGTAACCGCCGCACTGGACTCCGCTGCTCGTTCGTGAGGTGCCCTGACCGCGAAGCGCGCAAGACGGGAAAGGGACGCTTCAGCGCGCGCCGGCCGCCTTCTCGATGCCGCTGATCTTGGTACCCGGCCGGATGCCTCGCTTGGCGAACCAACCCTGGTTCATCTCCAGGGCATAGCGGGCGGGCTTCACTGCGCAATGCGAGTCGTCGGTCTGCGGCTGCATATCCTCGATGTTGAGGATGGCGCCATCCGTGTCAATAAAGGCGACGGACAGTGGCAGGTAGGTGTTGCGCATCCACATACAGAGCCGCTCCTCGCTTGGGAACACGAACAGCATCCCTTCGCTCGTGCTCATGGTCTTGCGGTACATGAGACCCCGCGCCCGCGTCTCGAAGGTGTTCGCCACTTCGGCCTGGATCAGGTGGATGCCGGCGGACAGCGCGATACGGGGGAGATCGGCCACGGCAGTTGCGCTCGCTCCGAGTGCGACGGCAAGGGCGAAGAATCGCAGCATGGATCTTAGTGCCAGGAGGTCGTTCCAGGTCGCCTAATCCGGACCTAATCCGGGGTTCTCGCGGCCCGCGGACATCCCGGCAGCCAGCGATCACGCCGGGCCGGCTCCTGGGCGCGGATGCCAGCAGAGGCCAGGCGAGCGCGTGCCTCTTACGCCAGTCGGGTAGATCGAAAAAAGCCCCGCACGCGGGCGGGGCTTTTCGAAAGCTTTTCCTCCGTCAGGCGTTCTGAATGTTCGACGCCTGTTTCCCCTTCGGCCCCTGGACGATCTCGAAGGAGACCTTCTGGCCTTCCTTCAGCGTCTTGAAGCCTGCCATCTGGATCGAGCTGTAGTGGGCAAACAGGTCCTCGCCGCCGTCGTCCGGGGTGATGAAGCCGAAGCCCTTTGCGTCGTTGAACCACTTGACTGTTCCCGTTGGCATAGTTCCCTTCCCTGAACTTGTTTCTACTCGAGGTTTACCCCCACGCTATGCCTGCGCATCAAGACAGCCTTGGATCCCCGCAAGCGGAAGCGACCCGCACCGCCTGAACGACAAACACGCTCGCGATTTACGCGCATTTCCCCCTGGGCGTCAAGTGCGTCAACCCCCCGCCCCAAAAGGACGTTTTTGCCCAAGACGGCGCGTTGCGAGCCCGCCAAAGTCTGCTAGGATAGCTGCGACATCCGAGAGCGCGAATTGCAGCCTGCGATCATGGTCGAACCCTGTGGCCCGCCCGGGATGGCGATGCCCGAGGGCCTTGGATATGCGTTGGGGTGTTGGATAGCGTCTAGGCCGTATGGCGACCCGTTTGCGTGATGGAAGCATCCTTGAGGCCAAGAAGAGCAAGCTCAAGCCTCCGCCGCTATTCAAGGTACTTCTTTTGAACGACGATTACACACCGATGGAGTTCGTGGTGGTCGTCCTGCAAACCTTCTTTGCCATGAGCCGGGAGACGGCGACTCAGATCATGCTCAAGGTCCACCGCGAAGGCATGGGCGTGTGCGGGGTGTATCCGAAGGATATTGCGACAACCAAGGTGGAACAGGTGATTTCGTACGCGCGCAAGCACCAGCACCCGCTGCAGTGCGTGATGGAGGAGACGTAGGTGATCGCACAGGAACTTGAGGTGACGCTGCACATGGCCTTCGTGGAAGCGAGGCAGAAGCGGCATGAGTTCATCACGGTCGAGCACCTGCTCCTCGCACTGCTCGACAACCCCACTGCGGCCGAAGTGCTTCGCGCCTGCGCCGCCAACATCGAGGAGCTGCGCAAGCAGCTGACCGAGTTCATCAGCGCCCACACCCCCACCGTGGGCGGCACCGATGAAATCGACACCCAGCCGACGCTCGGATTCCAGCGCGTCATCCAGCGTGCGATCCTGCACGTCCAATCCTCTGGGAAGAAAGAGGTCACGGGGGCGAACGTCCTCGTGGCGATCTTCGGCGAGAAGGACTCGCATGCCGTTTACTTCCTGCATCAGCAGGGCGTGACGCGGCTCGACGTCGTCAACTATCTCTCGCATGGGATCACGAAGAGCCCACAGCAGGGGAAGGAGAAGAGCGGCGGGCCGCAGGAGTCGACCGAGGCCGAGCAGGAAGACGGCCAGCAGGGCGGCGGTGCGCTCGAGACGTACACAGTGAACCTGAACGGGCAGGCGCTCGCCGGCAAGATCGACCCGCTTATCGGTCGCGAGCGCGAGCTCGAGCGCGTGATCCAGACGCTGTGCCGCCGGCGCAAGAACAACCCGCTCCTCGTCGGCGAGGCGGGCGTCGGCAAGACCGCGATCGCGGAGGGCCTCGCCCGGCGGATCGTGGAGAACACCGTTCCCGAGATCCTTGCGCGCTGTCAGGTGCACGCGCTCGACATGGGGGCGCTGCTCGCCGGGACGAAATACCGCGGCGACTTCGAGCAGCGCCTCAAGTCGGTCTTGAAGCAGCTCGTCGACAACCCGAATGCCATCCTCTTCATCGACGAGATCCACACGCTGATCGGTGCCGGCGCCGCCTCCGGCGGGACGCTCGATGCGTCGAACCTGCTGAAGCCCGCGCTCGCGTCGGGCCAGATGAAATGCATCGGTGCCACCACCTACAACGAGTATCGCGGCATCTTCGAGAAGGACCACGCCCTTTCGCGGCGCTTCCAGAAGATCGATGTCAACGAGCCGTCGATCGACGAGACGGTCGAGATCCTCAAGGGTTTGAAGAGCCGTTTCGAGGCGCACCACAACGTGAAGTACAGTGCCAACGCGCTCACCACGGCGGCCGAGCTGGCCGCACGTTACATCACCGACCGGCACTTGCCGGACAAGGCGATCGATGTGATCGACGAGGCTGGCGCGGCACAGAAGATCCTGCCCAAGTCGAAGCAGAAGCGCGTCATCGGCAAGCCCGAGATCGAGGAGATCATCGCCAAGATCGCGCGCATCCCGCCGAAATCCGTGTCGTCCGACGATCGCACCGCGCTCAAGAATCTCGACCGCGACCTGAAGGCGGTGGTGTTCGGGCAGGACATGGCGATCGACGCGCTGGTGTCTGCGATCCGCACCGCACGCTCCGGCCTCGGCAATCCGCAGAAGCCGATCGGCAACTTCCTGTTCAGCGGCCCGACGGGCGTTGGTAAGACGGAGCTCGCGCGCCAGCTGGCCTACTCGCTCGGCATCGAGCTGGTGCGCTTCGACATGTCGGAGTACATGGAGCGCCACGCCGTGTCTCGCCTCATCGGCGCGCCGCCCGGCTATGTCGGCTTTGACCAAGGCGGACAGCTGACCGAGGCGATCACGAAGAAGCCGTATTGCGTGCTGCTCCTCGACGAGATCGAGAAAGCGCACCCGGACATCTACAACGTGCTGCTACAGGTGATGGACCACGGCACGCTTACCGACAACAACGGCCGCAAGGCGGACTTCCGCAACGTGATCATCATCATGACCACGAACGCGGGCGCGGAGGCGCTGACCAAGACGTCGATCGGCTTCAACCCGCCCGGCGTCTCGGGCGACGAGATGGCCGACATCAAGCGGATGTTCTCGCCGGAGTTCCGCAACCGCCTCGATGCCACGATCTCGTTCAAAGCGCTCGATCACGAGATCATCCTGCGCGTCGTGGACAAGTTCCTCATGCAGCTCGAGGAGCAGTTGCACGAGAAGAAGGTCGAGGCCGTGTTCACCGAGAACCTGCGGGGCTGGCTCGCCAAACATGGCTTCGATCCGATGATGGGCGCACGGCCGATGTCGCGCCTGATCCAGGACACCATCCGCCGCGCCCTCGCCGACGAGCTTCTTTTCGGACGCCTCGTCAACGGCGGCAAGGTCACGATCGACATCGATGCGGACGAGAAGGTGACGCTGCGCTTCTCCGAAGAAGAGGCCGCGCCGCTCGAGCCCGCTGCGACATAGCTCATTCCCTGCCGTAATGAAGGCCGCGGCGCGCAGCGGCCTTCATTGCTTTTTTCTCGCCAACTAGACCGCTTGACGCCCAGTGCGGGCACGCAGGACACTCCCCTCGCGGATACCACCCGACCCGCGGGCGTGTCCCAGAGCGCGAGGAGACACCCATTAGACACACACTCGCCATCGCCGCTGCGCTCACGGCAGTCGTCGCGCCGACCTCCTGGGCACAGACGCCGAACCCAACAATGGGGCGCGATCTTGCCGCCTCCTGCGCAATCTGCCATGGCACCAACGGTGTCTCGCCGAGTGGCGCCATGCCGCAGCTCGCGGGCCAGTCGAAGGAGACGCTACTCCGACACCTGCACGACTTCCGGGACGGCAAGCGACCCGGAACCATCATGCCGCAGATCGCGAAGGGCTACACCGATGAGCAGTTCGACGCCATAGCGGTGTTCTTCACCTCGCGGGAACTGGCAAAGGAACCGGCGGCACGCCATGAACCGTGAATTCTCGCGGCGCGATTTCCTCAAGCACATGGGCGCCGCCGCGGCGCTCTCCGCCGCCGGCTGTGCGACCGAGCCGGCCGCTCCTCCGAAACCGCTCGGGCGCGTGATCGTCATCGGCGGGGGCTATGGCGGCGGAACTGCCGCGAAGTACATCCGCATGTGGAGCGACCGGTCGATCGAGGTCTTCCTGATCGAGCGCAACGCGACTTTCGTCTCTTGCCCGCTATCGAACCTCGTGCTCGGCGGCTCGCTCACGCTCGAGGCGCTCACCATGGGCTACGAGAAGTTGCGCGAGTACGGCGTGCAGGTGATCCGCGACGAGGTCACGAGCATCGACACGACGAAGAAACGCGTGCAGCTGAAGCGGAGCGAGAACCTGTCCTACGATCGCCTGATCGTCGCGCCGGGAATCGATTTCATGTACGACCAGATCCCGGGCCTCAACAACCCCGACGCCCGGAAGATCGTCCTGAGCGCCTGGAAGGCCGGCCCGGAGACCGTCGCGTTGCGCGACCAACTCGCGGAGATGCCCGACGGCGGCACCTACGTGCTGTCGATTCCGAAGGCCCCATTCCGGTGCCCGCCCGGCCCGTACGAGCGCGCGTGCCAGGTCGCGAGCTACTTCAAGACGGCGAAGCCGAACTCGAAAGTGCTGGTGCTGGACGGAAACGAGGACCTCGTCTCGAAGAAAGGCCTTTTCCTCGCCGCGTGGAACGATCTATACAAGGGCATCATCGAATACCGGCCGAATCAGGAAGCGAAGGACGTCGACGTCGCGACGAAGACCGTGAAGACGGAGTTCGACTCCTTCAAGGGCGATATCCTGAACATCGTTCCGCCGCAGCGGGCCGGCGTCATTGCGCAGCAGGCGAAGCTCATCACTGCCAACAACCGCTGGTGCGGCGTGGACTGGACCACGATGGAATCAGTGGCCGTGCCCGGCGTACATGTGATCGGCGACGCCACCCTGGCCGCGCCCGCCATGCCCAAGTCGGCGAGCATGGCTAACAACCATGCCAAGATCTGCGCCTCGGCGGTCGTTGCGCTCATGACGGGCAAGCCGGTCAACATGACGCCGGTCATCAACAACACGTGCTACAGCTACGTGAGCGCGAGCGAGGCGGTGCACGTCACTTCGGTACATCGATTCGACCCGGCGCAGAGGACGCTCGTGGCGGTACCGGGTTCGAGCGGCGTGTCCTCGCAGAGAACCGAATTGGAGAAGCATTACGCGGACGCCTGGGCACGGAGCATCTGGGCGGACACGCTGGGGTAGCGGTCCGGGCGCTTCGCCAACCGATTCAAGCCCAACCGCTCACCGCGTACCGGTGCTGCCGAAGCCGCCCGCGCCGCGGTCGCTGGCGTCGAACGCCTCCACCACGTTGAACGCCACCTGGATCACCGGCACCACGACGAGCTGCGCGATGCGCTCGAGCGGCTGCACCACATAGACGGCGCTGCCGCGGTTCCATGCCGAAACCATGATCTGCCCCTGGTAATCCGAGTCGATCAGTCCGACCAGATTGCCGAGCACGATGCCGTGCTTGTGGCCGAGTCCCGAGCGCGGAAGGATCATCGCGGCGAGCCCGGGATCGTGCAGGTGGATCGCAATGCCAGTCGGAATCAACTGCGCGGCGCCGGGCGCGAGTTCGAGCGGCCCGCCGATGCAGGCGCGAAGGTCGATGCCGGCCGCGCCGTGTGTCGCATAGCGCGGCGGATGGTCGTGAAGGCGGGGATCGAGGATCTTGACGGCGAGCGTGTGCATGATTCACCGCTCGCAGGACGCTGCCCAGCAGCGAAAGCGCAAGGGAGCGCCAGGAAGCGCGGCTCTCCTCTGCGCTCTGCCTCCGGGCTGCGCCCTCGCCCCGTAGCGCTTCTCGGCCCGTTGAAGCTTCGCTCTTCCTGTCTTGCCGCCTTGGCAGTTCACTCCGTCTCAGCCCTTGAGCATCGCGGCGATGTGAGCAATGAGTTGCCGCGCCAACACGATCTTCGGTGCCCGTGGGAGCGGGTGCTCGCCCGCCTCGTCGAAAAGCGTCAGCGCGTTGTCCTCGCGTCCGAACGCGTATTGCGCGAGATTCGCCGCGAGCAGCGGAATGCGTTTCTTCTTCCGCTTCGCCTGCGCGTACTCGCGCAAGTTCTCGGTCTCGGCCGCAAAACCGACGCAGAACGGCGGCTTCGACATCGCCGCGACCTCGCCCAGGATGTCGGGGTTCTCGACGAGTTCGAGCGCGGGCGGACCGCTGCCTTTCTTGATCTTGTGGTCCCGGGCGCCGACGACGCGATAGTCGGCGACTGCAGCCACACCGACGAACACGTCAGATTCGTGCGCGCGGCTCATCACCGCCGACTGCATCTCGCGTGCCGTAGTCACGCTCACACGCTCGACACCAACGGGTGTGGCGAGCGCGGTCGGCCCTGAAACCAGCGTCACCCGTGCGCCGGCCTCGGCCGCGGCCTGCGCGACGGCGTAACCCATCTTTCCGGACGAAAGATTCGTGATGCCGCGCACGGTGTCGATGGGTTCGAACGTCGGGCCAGCCGTCACCAGCACGCGCGCGCCCGCGAGGATTTTCGGTGCGAGGAGCCTCAGGATTTCGGCATAGATCTCCTCGGCCTCGAGCATGCGACCCATGCCCACTTCGCCGCACGCCTGGTCGCCGGCAGCCGGTCCGAGTACGGCGATGCCGTCGACGCGAAGAGTGGCGATGTTTCGTTGCGTCGCCGGCTGCTCCCACATCTGCCGGTTCATTGCCGGGGCAACGGCCAGCGGGCAGTCGCGCGCCAGGCACAGCGTGGAGAGGAGATCGTCGGCGAGCCCATGGGCCAATTTGGCAAGGAAGTCCGCCGTCGCCGGCGCCACCACGGCGAGTTCCCGATCGCGCGAGAGCTCGATGTGGGCCATGTTGTTCGCGACCCGCGGGTCCCACTGGTCGTTGAACACCGTCTTGGCGGAGAGCGCTTGCAGCGTCACGGGTCCGATGAAGCGCGTCGCCGCGTCGGTCATGACCACCTGCACGTCGGCGCCTGCCTTGACGAGCAGGCGCACGAGCTCGGCCGACTTGTAAGCGGCCACCCCGCCGGTGATGCCGACGAGCACGCGACGGGATGCAAGCTCGCTCATGCAGACACTGCTTCGGTTGTTCGCGCCGACTAAGGTGCGCGCAAGAGCGGTGACTCTCTTGTGCGCAGTATTGCCGCGAGAGCCCCGCGAATGCTTTCGCGTTTCACCGGGCTTCCCTAGACTTCCCGGCGGATTCTACGCGAAACGTCTCGCCGCCCCGACCATGCCCATCCACGAATGGCCTGAAGGCGAGCGACCGCGCGAGAAGCTTTTCACGCGAGGTGCCAAGAGCCTCTCGCACGCCGAGCTTCTCGCGATCTTTCTCCGCGTGGGCGTCTCCGGGATGAGTGCGGTGGATCTGGGGCGCGCGCTCCTGAAGGAGTTCGGTTCGCTCGGCGCCATGTTCAGCAATCCGCCGCAGGCCTTGGCGAAGGTGCGTGGCATCGGGCTTGCGAAGGCAGCCCAGCTGCATGCCGGCATCGAACTCGCGCGACGTGCGCTCGAGGAGGAAGTGCGCGAGCTCGACGCGCTCAACTCGCCCGATGCCGTGCGCCGCTTCCTGCGGCTCGAGCTCGAAGGGCGCACGCGCGAGATGTTTCTCGTATTGCTCCTGGACGCGCAGAACCGGGTAATCCACGTCGCGGAGCTCTTCAGCGGCACGCTCACACAGACGAGCGTCTATCCGCGTGAGGTCGTCAAGTGTGCACTCGACCGGAATGCGGCCAGCGTCATCTTCGCGCACAACCATCCTTCGGGCGTGGCCGAGCCGAGCCAGGCGGACCGGCTGCTCACCGAAACGCTCAGGAAGGCGCTCGCGCTCGTGGACATCAAAGTCCTCGACCACGTCGTGGTCGGCGCTGGCGCGATTACCTCCTTCGCCGAAAGGGGACTTATCTAATATGTGGAGTGCGATAACCAGCGCGGCCACGCGTGCCGGTTGTTGCCTCTCCAGCTCCACATAAGTGTTGTGCTCGCGGGTAGCCTGACGCTCTCCATCCCT
>Ga0209254_10004938_pt1 | contig 12256 bp, 8 predicted proteins | sample FrelakmetDIP11DI_FD_187148 | JGI IMG/M metagenome (GOLD analysis project Ga0209254, IMG submission 187148) | Freshwater lake sediment microbial communities from the University of Notre Dame, USA, for methane emissions studies - DIP11 DI (SPAdes)... | ecosystem: Environmental > Aquatic >...
ATCATTTTGTCCAAGCGAGTGGCACCAAAAAAACTGGTAAAACGGGCGGAAAAGGCGAAGGATGCAAATATAATAATAAGAGCTGTGGCCAGCCAGATGATCCGTTTTAATTTCGGGTAATTCGTCATGAGAATTGATTTATATTATGGTATCGGGGCAAAATTTGCCTGGAGAGTGAGGTCACCGGTCATATCCAGGGTAATGGCGGCTTGATCCTGATCCCGGTCCAGACCCTGCCAACCTTCGAATTCATAACCGGGATGTGGAATGGCAGTGATCTGAATAGGAACACCCATGAAATAAATTCCGCTCCAGTTTTCAGGGTTTTCCACCCCAGGGGTAGCGGTGGTGATCGGAATTGAGTTTACCAGAATATATCCTTGTTCAGCATCTGTAATTAGGGTGAGGGCAGCTGTTCCCTGCAAACCAAAGTGCTCGACGATTTGCTGGCGTACAGCCTCCGGACGGTTGCGGGCAAAATCACGCAGGACATCTACGTTTTGTTCCCAGGTTTCAATCGAATCCCCCATAACACGCCAGCGCCGGATATGCTCTGCCATCTCCGGTTCAAGGGCAGCCTCCATCTGGTCGATTCTGTCAATGACCCGCTGTTCCTGAAAAGACGTATTCAGGTGATCGGCAAAGCGATTAATAAATTGAATCTTAAAGGATTCATTTTGAAAGAGGGATGATAATAATAGTCCGGCAATAGTTGATGAGTTTTCGGCTACCTCAAGTGTGTTATGGAGATAGTTTTTCGTATTTTCATGATACCCAAATCCATAGTCAGTATCATTAATGATCCAACGCCATCTTCCGTCTGTGAAATCAGGATTTTTCTGGTCAGGATTTTCATTTTTAGATCTCCAGAAGACAAAATTATTGTGTGGCCAATCGGTATTAGCAAAATATATCTCTGCAACCAAATAATCAATAAAATTGTCAATATCAATTTGAGTCTTGATATATTCGAAATTTTTAGGGTCTTCTATATTATTTTCTTTCAAGAATTTAAGTATCTCAGAAAAATGATTTTCATCCCCAAGATTACCCCTGAATATTTCCATGTTTTTCTCTAAAATTACAATCTTTTCAGGATTGATATTGTATGTGGATGCCAGATAAAATTCATCTAATCGTTGACGAAGTTCATGGATACCCCAGTATTCACCATTAAGAAAAACAATTATTGGTCGATAAGCCTGAGTAGCTAAAGATGTATGACTAATAAGACTTTGCATCAGGGCGTCCCTGAAAAGGGTGTATCTCCAATCCTGACCCGAGTTCCGTAATATAAAATTATTAAATTCAGTAATTGGTAAGCCATCATTAAGATTTATTAAGTCTGGAAACAGTTCATATGAAAATGACTTGGTGGACTGTTCATCAGCCTGTGGATAAATTCTCAGGCTTTTTTGTGGAAGACGACGGGATCCTCCACCATGGATTTTTACAAGACCATCTTGGCTAAAGCCTAGGGTTCCTAAAACGTCAAAGATCTCAATATGGATTGGTCGTTCCCATTCCACGCTGCGTTGAAGAAAATTAGCATGTTGTCTCCAGAGATCAAGTTGAGGATCGTATGTATGATCATAAATATATCCCAATACATAGATGCCCGAAAGATAATCAAAAAAATTATCCGGATTGGTAACTATTGATATAACGGGCAAATTAAATCGTTCATGAATGTCTTGGTCTACAAAATAGGTATTTGTAGAAGTCGCGCTTACACTACCATCCCAATCATGGAAGACTTTTGCTTTTATGACAGTCGCCTTAAAAATTTCCCCATTCGGTGGTTTCCAGTTATGTGCTAATGGTATTTCAGATATTGTATTTGGATCGCCCTTACGACTTTTGATCAGGATAGAATCTGTGAAAAGTGGAGAATTAAGGGTTGGTTCTGAACCATCCAATGTGTAATGAACACTTGTGTTGGGTTCCTCTGATGAAATACTGAGGAAAAAATCCTCGGTGTAAAATCCAGCAGGGTGAGAATATACTGGGTTAAGAAGGGTTGGATTTACAGGCAGGGAAAAAGGAGCTCTTAGATGTATGTTTTCCCAGAATTGTCGAATTGGGGCATAGCTATCTCTCAGGCCATTCTCGAATGGGTTGTTACGGATATCAATAACTGCTAATTTTTCTTGCTCGATATTATTTTGCAAAGCGCCTTTGGTCATCAGTTCACCCAGAACGGCGGTATCTGAAACTTCGCTATTGCGGAGGTTGAGTTTAATAAGATTGGGGAAATTCCTTATCACATCGATCTCGTCCTTGATAGGCACATCCTTAAGAATCAGTGTTTCAAGTTTTATTGAATTTCTAATAGGGAGGATCGATTTAATATATGGATTTGAATACAGGTTGAGGTATTCCAGGTTAACCAGGCCAGCAATGGGAGATAAATCGGCGATCCCGCTGCTGCGCAAGTTGAGGTGTTTAAGGAGGGGGAATCCCTTGAGGATGGAAATTTCCTCTCCAACTGGAACCTCCGCCAGGATGAGGGTTTCCAGGTTGGTTAATCCGGTAAGCGGGGCGATGGTAGTAATTCCAGTGTTGGAATAAAGGTTCAGGTAAACCAGGCTGGTATTCTTTGCCAGGGGAGCAAGGTCCGTGACCGGATTTTCCCGCAGGTTTAATATCCTCAAGTGCCTTAAATCGCTGACCGGACTCAGATCCCTGATTTGGTTTCTCCGAAGCTTGAGTTCGGACAGGTTACCTAAGTACTGAATGCCTTCCAGGCTGGAAATATATTTTTGAGTTCCATCCAGGGATGCGATGGTCAGGAGCTGATGTTTGTAGATTGGACGATCCGGATTATTAAGCGTTTTTCGAATTAGATTTTCAAGATTCTTATCTTGAAAATGGACCGGTTTTATATAGGCGAAGGTGGCAAACAACAGGATAATAAAGACTGCAGAACTGCCAACTAGCACACGGGGATTACGGATGATTATCCTTCCATGTAACGTCAGGGACAAAGAAAGACTGATTATTGTGATGAGGATAGTCAATGCGATAAATTCTGCAATCCACCCAGACATGACAAGAATTTTCCGGATTGCATCGGCTTTGGCCAGGTTGAAGGCTGGTTTCAAAGACTCCGTATAGGTAGGTGCGGGAAGAGCAGAAAGATCCAGTACTGTTTCTTTTCCATCCCACTGAAGTTTTACCATACCCTGGTCAGGTCCGGTAACAAAAACAAGTTCCATTCCTGCCTGCATGAAAGCCTGGTATTGAATCCCCCCCGGGTCACCACCGGACCAGACCAAAGTGTTGTCATGCAGGATCTGCCAATCTCCTGAGATCTGCATCTCGGATGGATCGATGCCTATCCTCCTGCCACGCGGCTCATTGTTTCGAACAATTGAAACAAGCTGGATTTGGGGTGGTTCTGGAGGTGTTTCGTCGTAACTGCTGCGGCTGGGCTCAAGGATGGTGATCTCAAGAGAATGATGCTCCGGAAAGGGAGGGGGATCAGAAAAGATTATGAGGACCACAGCCACAAATAACGCACTTCCCAGGAAAAACTTTAGGACAGTCCGGAATGTGACTTTTCCACATACCCTTACCCATAGTAGGCGAAAAATCACAAGGGATATGATGGACGATGCCAGCAGGGAAGAACCGAGAAGGATAATTTTGTCCGAACGGGAGGCGCCAATAAAACCGGTAAATTGAGTAACAAAAACAAATGCCCAGCACAATGCACACAGGGTGGTTAAACCCCAATACAGCCATTTTTCACCGGTTCTGTTCATAAAATTTCCTGATGATGGGTAATTTTAAAGAACCGATTACATGCTCCAGGAAGGGGTTACTATTTCTCGAAGAGCGATAGTGATCCCCTGGACAAACTTGCTGTTAGACATGATCCGCAGCCCATGGTCAATTACAACCGAGCGCAGCCATTCGGGCTGCCTTTTATTGCATTTTATTTCTAAAACGACCAGGTTCTTATGATGCGAACGGAAATTTGGAGCGTCCGGAAAAAGATCCTTTGACCAGGCACTTTGCACATAATGGTCGAATGTGACCCGGATATCATCCGTATTGCGGGCCTCGAAGCCCTCACGGTGGTATTCAACGATGATCTTGGGATTCAGATAATGGAAATGAACATGCCTTTCAAACTCAACCAGGACTGGATCATGGTTGAGTGGCCAGCGCCTCGTACGCAGGAATTCCTGATATTCTTCAAATTTCACCCAGGAGCCATACTTTTCCATGGACATATTTTTACGGGCTTTAAGTTCAACGCGCACATTTGGCTTATCACCAGCATCGCTGGTGTATGTACGGATGCGCAGTTTGATCCGGTCACAGTCCCCTTCAACTTTTTCATGGTAAGAGAACAAATCATCCGTATCGAAATATAAACTGCGCACCAGGTATTTTTTCTCCGGCGCCTTGAGGGAATAGCCATCCATCCTCATATAAGGCCACAGGGAATTGCGCACCTGATAGTATTGGTCGTAAGGCAGCCGGTACTTGTATTCAAAGCGCCAGCTGCCTTCAAGGGGGGTCTGAGGAGATAACAAGGTGTTTACCTTCAGGTTATTTATAAGGGGAGGGCCAATTGCGGAGCCAGCACAGAAACGCGCTGCACACCGGGCAGAGCTTGCAGTTCAGCCACCAATTTATCTGAAGGATTTTCGGGTACGGTTACGAATCGCAGTTCGTAAACGATTTCCCATGTATCACCGGTCACTTCGTAAGAGCGCTTACGGGCATTTGTGGTGTAGCGTTTGATGATTTCCAATGAATTTGCGTCCTGATCTGGTACAGTTCCGGAAAACACAAGGACAAAATCGGAGTTCTTGGAGGTCCCATACCTGATGTAATAGAGGATCGCCACCAGGATCATCAGGAACAGGGAGGAGAGTATGGCGACACCCCAGTTATAGGTACCGCTACCAAGCCCGACTGCAATCACCCAGAAAATAAATACCATATCGCGGCTGTCCTTGATGGGAGTTCTAAAACGGACAATGGAAAGGGATCCAATTAACCCGAGAGAGAGGACCAAATCGCCGCGGATATAGAGCATGACCGTGGCGACAATGGGACCCAATAGGACCAGGGTGGCCATGAATGTGTGTTCATAATTCAGGCCGCGGTGGGTATATTTGTACAACTGGGAAATGATAGCTCCAAGAATTGATGCCAGAGAGATTGAAAACAAGACATCAACCATATCCGGCCAGGATAGCATAAGGTTGTTGAATAATTCAGTCACAATATCACCTGCCCCTCAATAGGATATAAACAAAAGAATGAATCATCGAAGGATCTGAACTCAAAATCCTTATGCGAATTATACCATTTTGTCGCAAGAGCAATGTTCTTTAGATTATTTTACTGTGATCATCCATCCAAGGTTACCGCGACATGATCCATTGTATGCATTTTTTTCTTTCAAAGTGAAAATCAATAAATTCGCCGGCCTTAAACACAAAAAATATTGATCTCGCGCTAATCCAACCAACTGATCTTTCCACCCGATGGTATACTCAACCGGGTGAGTGCCGCAAAAGGTTACCGTCCCTCTAGATTTGCAATAATTTCTCTTTATCATGATCGATGCCGTTGCTGAAATGTTCACATTTTTCCTCCCATACCAAACAAATCAACGCTGTTCTGCAACGATGAGGATGCTCAAATTCTGTGAAATGTGACCGGTTTAGATCATCCCTCAGCCTGGCAAAAGCCATTTTATTCGCAATTTCAGCAGTTCTTGCTGTGTACCTGGCAGGGTGTGACGACGTAATGGCTGCCCCCTCACAGCCGCTCCTTGATCCGGATCGGTTTATTGATAATGAAGTTACTCAAACACAAGAATCCAGGGTGGAAACCAAAACCGAAACAGGGACGCCACAACCAATGGCTGCGAAAAACACGCTGCCTGCGCCCGATGTATCCGCTACAAAAACCTTGACCCTGGAACAGCTTTCTACTGCTCTCGAGATCAGGGATCTAAATGTTACCCTCCGTTTTGAAAAATTATTGGATGACGAGCCTGGTCCAGCCTGCAGCTTTTCTTCAGATAATCTCTTCACCTGCGCTGTTCCTGAAAGTGGCTACCGTGCCGTCCGAATCTCGTTTGTGGTTGACCCCAATGAAAAATTAACCCTTCAGGATAGGCGGAGGGTGCTCAGCCATGCTGTAATGGTCATTTACCCATATAAAACCGTCAGCCGTTACAATGTTCAACCACCGGTGTGTAAGGCAGAGATCATTAATGATAACGATGGGGCCTATCATGCTGACTTCAAATTAAATAACCCCTATGCTGCATTTTCTTTCTATCTGCTTGTTGATGGAACCAGTATTGCAGGTTCCAACCTATATCTCAATTAACTGGCTGGATGATTTCTGGCGGTAGTGTCTGGATGAAGTGGAAAATTTAATGAAAATAAATTCCCTCTCCAGGCAATCAGCCATGTATAGATTGGTAAAAATTTGTAAAAATTGCCGGTTGAGCAGATCACGGAATATTGATATAATCCATTTTGCTGCAAACGGTCTGCCTCATCCCGGTTTTGCACGCTATTTTAAATATCTTGTCCAAACCTAAATATGGAAACCCAGCGCAATAGAATACGTTTCGAAGAGCTCTTGAATTATAAATCCAGTGGAACCATGCTAGAGATCGGCTGCGGTAACGGCGGATTTGTAGAACTGGCGCGCACCCATTTTTTGGTAGAGTGCATCGATATTTCGCCGGATGTGATTGACACCGTCAACAGTATTCCCCATGTGAAATTTCACCTGGCTGATATTGAAACGATCAGCCTGCCGCAGAACCGTTACGATGTGGTTGTGTTGTTTAATATACTGGAGCACCTCCATAACCCGCCCGAGGTGATTGGCATGATCCATGGAAGCCTGGTGAAAAACGGAATAGTGATCGGTTCAGTGCCGAATAACTTTGGGGTTATTGGCTCCCTTACAACCAGGGTAACCAATTATGTGGATAAAACCCATTGTTCCACTTTCCCTATTGAAACCTGGCAGGATCTCTTTGCCAACCACGGATTTCAAGAAGTTGATTTGTTTGGTGAGGTGACGCTTACCAAGGACCGCAGTTATTACCTGTCAGATGGATTCTGGAAACATGTATCGCACAACATGATCTTTGTTTACCAGAAGTAGTAGAATTTTTAACAAGAATCTTGATTCGGGGGAAATCAATTTGTGGGCAAAAAGAGTACCTTGATCCCATAATCTGGATGCCCATCACCGAGATAAAACCAGTAGTTTCCTGGTAATTGTTATTATGACATTAGACCCGGCACCAGCCAGAGCCTGGTAAATAAACCAAGTCTAAAACATTTTGGCATTGGGTAACCCTTGCTGGGGAAAATCGGAAAATACTGATCGATTTGTGTTTGCAGCGTCCAAATTCAAATGGCAAAATTAAGGATGCATGCCGGTTTATTGATCCCGGTTTCGATCGATATCTCCTGACTTACGCTGATTTGGAAAGGGTTCGTGTTTGTTTTAGGGGTAAACAAATCGTTCTACCCATCATCTAAAGAATGAATAGAATGGGGTATTCTGAATTGGATGTTTATCATTCTCTTTATCGGCGTTCATAGGATCTCCAGTCTGCCGGATAAGCTGAAAATGATATGAGAAGGAATTGATAATTGGACACAACCCAAAAGAAATCTGTGTTTTATGACGATCTACCAAAAGGATTACAATGGACGCATTTATTAATCCTCCTGAAAAAATACCGTTTTATATCAGAATAGGTATTTGGATTTCAAGAAAGGTTACCGGCAAAGACATGCTGCCCGCCAGGATCCTGGCATGGTATCCTAAAGCTGCTATTGGATCCGGAGTTTTGGAATCCCTTGTTGCACATCGGGATGACAAATTAAATGAGCGTATCATCAAGATTGTACGTATCCAGGCATCATTTGCGGCGGCCTGTGATTTTTGTATTGACATGAACAGCTACCAATTTGAAGAGAAACATATCACTCTTGATGAATTAATGGTACTTCAAGGGCGGAAACAAATCGGAGAAGTGCATACGTTCTCTCAACGTGAAAATCTGGCGATCCAATACGCAAAATTGATATCCCAAACACCGCTTCAATTTCCCCCTATTTTTGTTGAGGAACTAAAGCAGCATTTTAACGAGCGTGAAATTGTGATTTTAGCCAGCACAGCAGCCCAGGTCAATTACTGGGCCAGGCTCATTCAAGCGCTGGGAATTCCTCCAGCCGGGTTTACTGACTGGTGCAAAATTGATTAGCAGATGTTCTCAGCGCTAAGGACACCAGCTATTCACCATATATTTTAATGGTTCGAATATTGATATCAGTCATGCCAATAGGTTTTGGTTTGCGGCACACCGGTGATCAAATCTGATCGGGAACTTGATCCGGAGCTGTGCTTTAAGGTAAAACCGGCTATCACTGCAGGACAATTGATGACTTTGTGTTCGCCCTGGAGAACAGCGATAACATTTTTGTTTTTGGGGGGGGACATGCTGGGCTGAGTGTTGATCCGCAAGCCACATCGGTAACCAGGCAGGTATCAACGTATATGCCTGCCTGGCTGACAGCGAACCGGTTTTTTTAGTGAACCGGCTGCTTTTTATCATGGAAAAATAGGAAGGGTTATGGTCCGGGTGTTTCCGTTGGGCGGGGGACTGGATCGAAAAATTTTACACTTTTCATTACCGCCTCCAAATAGGTATTTACCTCATCCCACTTGTCCGTTGGGGCAATAGCAGAGATCGAGAAAATTTGATTTGGATTAATGGTGACCCCAACAAAGCGGCTCTTGACTGCCACCCCTTCCACTATCCCCTCGAGCTCGTAGCTGACGCCGGTCTTCCCATCCACCTTGATTTTGGATTCATTCATGGAGGTTAAGCCTTCCATATCGGTTAAGGCCGTGGTCCAGAAATCATCGGCTACCTTTTCTTCGGTTGGACTCCCGATGAGATCGACCATAGGACCCGATTGTCCTGCGCCAGGTACCGACATGGTTTGGATGCATCCCCAGTCCGTTTTTTCGTATTCAGGAATCGGTCTGAATGAAAACCCGCAGTAATCCAGGCGGATTTCTTCGCCAAGTTCCGGCCCAAATAAATTGGGCATTTCAATGAGGGGTTCGTTGGTGGCTGAGGCTTGTGGCTCGATAGGAGCTGTGGAATTTTCCTGCGGTGCAGGAGAGGACTCCTCCATGGGCAGGATTTGGCTTAAACCAGGCAGTTCATTGTTTGGAAGCAGGAAATACGTCGCGCCGCAGCCCAGGGCAATCAGCGCACAGAGGCAAGAAATAACAATGAGGATGATGACAGCAATTAGCCAGGTATTTGATTTCTTTGGGGTACCTTCGGGAGTATTACCAGCAGGATAGGTGTTCATATCGGTCCTTTAATATTATTGAGATAAAAAAAACGCTTCCAACTTTTATAAATTATGTCACAATAAGATCCTTAAAGCAAATGTTTGATATGCAGTTTGATACGCAGTTTTTTAGGGGAGGTTTACTGATTGGAGGAAGTTGAATTATTCTCAAATTGTTATTCCAACCGGTTGTATAAACCAGATTTGGCGATAAAATGTGATGTGTGAGTGTGCGCGTATATTCACATCTTGCACTCCTTAATAATTAGTTAGAGGGCATTTCCCCGCAGCTTGCTGCGAGATTGTCTTACAAAATCCGTCCCGTAGGGTGAAATCCCTCAAAATACCTCGTAGCTTGTTGTGAGGATAGGGATTTCAAGGATTTTGATTTACTCAATTAAGGTTTTAGGTGAAAAACCCACGAATGTTTAATTTGATAAAAGAAATATCCCGAAAACTTATAATAAGGCGAATGATATCAATGGGGTATTCCCCTTATTCTGCAAACTTAATAGTGTCTTCAAGATATCAGGATATATTCAAATATAAAAAAACCACCCTTAGAGAAAAACTATGGGCGCAAAAACGAGGATTTACATCTGATAGAATATCGTATTTTGGTTTGACAGATGAAAATTATAAAGATTTTCTTTCCGATTTTGATTATTATTGGCTTCATCCACTTAATGGCGCTTACACAAAATGGATTGATGATAAATTATCTATCAAATATATCTTACAGCCATTTTCAAGGTACCTACCTGAGTATTATTATCACATATACAACAATGAAATCCTCCGATTAATGGACTGCCCGAAAGGCTATCAGCAAACAATCCAGGATATTATTAATCTTCTAAAATCTAAAGGAATGCTGGCCGCCAAATTAATATCTTCATCGGGCGGAGCAGGATTTTATAAACTAGATTATGATGACCAGGATTTTTTAATAAATGATCAAAAAGCCTATGAAAGGGATGTTGATGAATTAATCCGCTTGTGGCAGATGAAAAAGGATGGGGAATACATAATCACTGAATATATAGAGGCTCACAAGGATTTAAGGAAAATCTGGGATAAGGCACCAGGTACAATAAGAATATTGGTCGTCAGGAAAAAAAACCAACCCCCCAAGATAATCTCTTCATCAATCCGGTTTGGCACAAATGCATCAGGAATTGTTGATAATGTCCAAGCTGGTGCTGTTTTATGTATTATAGATGGTAACTCAGGTTGCTTTTCTGATGGCATAATTCGCTCAGGCGATGTAGATATTGAAAGTAAGTTTCATCCCGATACCAAAGTCCTTCTTGAAGGCATACTTCCAAACTGGGACTTGATCAAAGATGGAATACTAAGCGTATCGAGCTATATACCCCAGGTTAAATATATGGGATTTGATGTCATTGTCACGGATGAAGGATTTAGAATTATTGAGATCAATTCTCTGCCAGGCGTCAGTTATTTACAATGTCATTCTCCTTTTTTAAAAAATGAAATCAGTAAAGATTTCTTTTTTGATTTATTGAAAGAAAAGAAGGAAGGATTGAAGAAATAAACTATATATAAATTTATGGGATGTGCCAAACATTGTGAAAAAATTTTTAGATGTAGATCACGATGATTGCAGATATGAGAGCAGCTCGGAAAAAAAATTTCTGCAGCTGGCAGCAACCGTGGCAGGACCCAAAGGCACAGGCTAATTCCTGCCTGGACCAGTATGTAAAATACCCAAACCATTTCCCGACGACGCTGGATTTTGAGGATAAGCGGGAAGCCTCGTAATATGCTGAGGCGGGTGGAAGTGTGACTGGGTACAGTGGAGGAGCAGATCGGGCAGGTGCCAATGGTTTACACCTCCCCGGGGTACATGCTGCCATTTGAGGGGGGGAAGGCGAGCTTTCTAGGGCGCTACCCGCTGGTTGTGGTGCACTACATCGAGCTGGGTAACCTAGGCATGACGCATCCCTGGGCGGATCGCGGCTGGTTTCTGGCAGTACAGCGATAAGGGGGATTACCCGTTCTACGATTACGAAGGACCGGGGAAGGGCCAGGAGTGGGGGGTGGAGGGTGCCGGGCTGGGTATGGACTGGTACCAGGGACTGATGCAGGATTTGTTGGAGTTCTGCGGTACGTCAGGGCAGCCGGTGGTGGGGTGTAAGAAAAAAAGCTACGCACCCCCAACATGATCTCTGGGGGAACTGCGATGTATTAATTTCCGGCGTCGGAAATGACCGGAATGTAATATCCAAACTACCGGATGCTCTGGCTCGCTTGGATTGGATTATCTTCGGCGACTGGATACGTGTTCCGATTTAACTATCTGCTGATCAGGAATTATTGAATGTATTTGATGATCGCAGTGGGAAAACAGCGATAATGATTGTTTCTCAAGTGCCAGGATAAACCAAATAATACGATCATTTGATGTGTTTAGTTTAGAATATTCTATTGTTGTAATTAATTTTTATATTTCAAAACCGATTTGTTGAAATGTTTGATCATTGCTACATGTAATGAAGTGTATTATTCTGGTATCAAAATATTACTAATTTACTAACAAAATCACCACCCAATTTACACATACAAAAAAATATTTCAGTGCAGTACAGATGTTTTATTTACGTTTGCTGGTTAAAAAATATTTGGGCCGAGCTTGTGCGCCGATGGGCTTCCTCCACATCGCTTTGAGTAATGTTCAGATAATTCCTGACCATTTGCAGCAACGAGTGTCCCTGAATAGAATGCAGCGTGAACATATACGCACCGTTCCCCAAGGACTGGATCGTAAAAGTATGCCGAAAACGGTGAGGATGTACATTCCGCTTACCGGCGGACTTTTTGATGCGGGAAGCAGCATTTCAATCTACTCTTCG
>Ga0209254_10004939_pt1 | contig 12255 bp, 8 predicted proteins | sample FrelakmetDIP11DI_FD_187148 | JGI IMG/M metagenome (GOLD analysis project Ga0209254, IMG submission 187148) | Freshwater lake sediment microbial communities from the University of Notre Dame, USA, for methane emissions studies - DIP11 DI (SPAdes)... | ecosystem: Environmental > Aquatic >...
GGTCTCGTAACTTATGATGCCCGGGTAACGGCAGCCTCGAACGTCCACGTTGAAGCGCTTGACGTAGTAATCGCACAAGAGCTCGGCCGCGACCTTGGTCACGCCGTAGATCGTCTTGGGCTTGAGGATAGTGTCCTGTGGTGTATTGTGCCTCGGCGTCTCGGGACCGAAGACCGCGATCGAGCTCGGCACGAACACCTTGGCCATCTCGTACTCGCGTGCAATTTCCAGAATGTTGTAGGTGCCGTTCATATTGACGTCCCAGCAGGTCTGGGGATGCTTCTCGCCCACGGCCGAGAGAATCGCGGACATATGATAGATGGTGCCTATCCCGTACTTCTTTACCGCCTCCACAACGGTCTCGCGCCTGGCCACATTGATGAACTCGAACGGGCCAGACTCCAAGAGCTGCTTTGCGGGCTGCGTCTTGTGCCCTGTGGCAAGCACGTTGTCGGCGCCGTATCTCTTCCTTAGAGCCAGCGTGAGCTCCGACCCGATCTGGCCCACCGCCCCGGTCACCATGATGCGCTTCATTTCCTTAGTCAAAGTCCTACCCCCATGCGGTTGTTTTCCCATAGTTCTTAGCAAACGGCGCCGGCTAAAGCAACCTGTTTGGACGGCCGGGCCCACGCGCAGCGGATTGCGACACCCGTCGATGGAGCCTTGGGGCCGGGCACGTTAGGCCGACTCGTCAACCCCGCCGCATGCTCCTCACGGCGTCGACCAGCTTCCTGCAGGTATTGACCTTGTACTTGTTCCTCTTCCGCCTGGAGGCCGAGAACCCTAGACCGTAATACTTGGCGTTAAGACCTGCCAGCGTCCAGCGAAAGACGGCCTCAAGCCCGATGGCCGCTCGCGCCGCCTGCCGGGGATGGTGCTTCTTGAGATAGAGCAAGGCGCTCCGACGCTCTTCAACTTTGTGGACGTTATACCCGTCCTTGGGCAGGGCTGCCGACGTCCCGCAGTGACGGTGAACCGCAGCATACTCCGCCACAAAGAAGGTCGGGAGGCCCAGGCTCAGTGCCCGCCTGCAAAAGTCGACGTCCTCATAGTACATGAAGAAGGCCTCATCGAACCCGCCGATCTGCCTGAAATTGTCCGCCGAGAGAAACATGAAGGCCCCCGTGACCCAATCCACCCGCTGCGCACCGAGGTCCGTGCCCGCTACGGCCGGGTCGACGACAGAACGCCGGCGCATCACATGCTTGAGCAGACTCATCTCGCTCAGCACAACCCCAAGCGGGGTAGGGAAATGCCCAAAGGATGGCTGCACGCTGCCATCGGGCTTGACCAGCTTGATTCCCAGGATTCCAGCCCGATTGGCTTCATAAGACCTGACAAGCCCCTCAGCAAGGCCCGGCCCGGCGAGGATGTCGGAATTGGAGGCGATTAGATACTTCCCGGCGGCTGCGCTTGCCCCAAGATTCACGGCGGCGCCGTAACCCCGGTTGGCTCCGGCTTGGACGACCTTCACATCAGGATGGTCTCCCCGCAGGATCTCGACCGAATCGTCATCGGAGTGGTTGTCCACAACGATGATCTCATGATCGCAGCCGCCCAGAGCGCGCTTGAACGAGGCGACGCATTCGGAGGTCATCCTCCCTGTCCTGAAATTGACGACAAGAACCGACACGAGCATCAGATATACCGTCCTCCGTGAACTCGGGCATTATACAACGATGGCCCGCGTTTCAGAAGCAGAGTCTCAGCCGCCGGGGCCCCACACCAGGCCCGCGGCGAAGATTTCGATTCAGCGCCAGCCCTCATCCGCCGATAACTACAAAGGTTAAGTGCCACTATAGCTATGGATTGGCGTGGGTAATCTATGGATTTTGCGACCGCACTAGGATTAGCACTCGGCGTCGGCGCAATCGTCGTGTCGTTCATCGGCGAGGGCGGAAGCCTCTTCGCCGTACTGCAATGGCCGGCGATACTTATCGTTCTTGGCGGAACCCTCGGCGCATCCACCGTCACAACGTCGCTCAAGACCGTCCTCACCCTGCCGACCTACTTGAAGATCGCCTTCTTCGGCAAGCAGCCTGACCCGAGAGAGCTGGTCCAGAAGATCGTCAAGATGGCCGAGAAGGCGCGCCGAGACGGCATCCTTGCTCTCGAGGATGAACTGAACACCGTCAACAACCCGTTTTTCAAGAAGGCCTTTCATCTCGCCATCGACGGCACCGAGGGCAACGCCCTCAAGGACGCCCTCGAGACCGAGGTGTCCTACATCTCCGAGCGCCATAAGAAGGGCATCACGCTCTTCCAGAAGATGGGAGGCTTCTCCCCCACCATGGGCATCATTGGGACCGTGCTGGGGTTAATCAATACGCTGGCCAACACCGAGGAAGCAGGCGAGATGGCGGAACACATCGCCAGCGCCTTCATAGCTACCCTCTGGGGTGTGGGCATGGCCAACCTCATCTACCTGCCCCTCGGCGACAAGCTGAAGCACAGGCACGAAGAGGAGATGATCGTGCTCGAACTGATTACCCAGGGAGTGGTGTCGATCCAGCTGGGCGACAACCCCCGCGTCATCCGGACCAAGCTCTACTCGTTCATCATGCCCAAGCTCCGAGAGAGCGAGTAAGTCGCCATGCCCCGCAAGAAGCAGGAACCGGAGCACGAGAACGCCGAGCGTTGGCTCTTGACCTACGCTGATCTGATCACCCTGCTCCTGGCCTTCTTCATCACCATGTATTCGATGTCAAAGGTAGATGCCAAGAAGTTTGGAGCGGTCCAAGTGGCCCTCCAGGGGGTGCTGCACGGCGGGCGGAGTGCCTTCGAGGGGCGGCAGCCGGGCATGCCCACGGATGACAAGCGCCAGAACCTGCTCACCCCCAACAGCATGAGGCAACTCCAGGATAGGCTCGGCAAGAGCATGGCGGCGAAGGCCGACTCCACCAAGCAGGACCCCAGCAAGAATCTCAAGATATCAACCTCGATCGACGAGCGCGGCCTCGTGATACGTGTTATGGAAAATGCCTTCTTCGAAACGGGCAAGGCTGATCTCACGCCGGCGGCCCGCGATGCACTTGATGCGATCGCGGTCGTGATCCAGGGCATAAGCAACTACATCAGAGTGGAAGGCCATACGGACAACGTTCCCATCCACAACCAGGAGTTCCCGTCCAACTGGGAGCTCTCAACGGGGCGGGCCACCCGGGTAGTCCGCTACTTCATCGATAACTACCACTTCCATCCAGATCGGATATCGGCCTCGGGTTATGCCGAATTCCGCCCTCTCGCTCTCAACGACACCGCCGAAGACCGGGTGAAGAACCGCCGCGTGGACATCGTCATCCTTGCAGCCAAGAGGGGAGAGGACGAGCCCTCTGCACCCGATGGCGTCCCCGACGGTCTAAGCCTGCCTGCGGCGGGCGGACAATAGGAGCGGCGCACCTCGGATCGGACCGCAAGCGTGTCGCTCTTCCACCCTCCTGTGTCTCTATCACACGCCGAGATGGTCGCCTGACCATCGGGGATGAGGGTGCCGACGCCCGCGCTCCCCGACCGCGACTCTTAAATGACGGCCTCACAAAGGGTTGGACACTGGCCCTCCCGGTCTTGTATGCTGCTCGGAATTGCGCCTCGGTGGCACAGCCCTTGCGAATATCGACACCGGGTGGTCGTATCCACGGCTGAAACAAAGTCGGAGCAGGAATCGTCAAGTAAGTATGGTTGCAGGTAGTCATCTCTCCAGAGGAGGAAATATCAATGGGCTGGTTCAGGTATATGATGGCGTGGTCTCGGGCCGCGGGTGTTTGCGCTCTGACATGTTCCGCCCTGGCTGTGGCGGCGGGAGGCACCGCAGTGGCTTCGGAGATAACCCCGTATCACAGTGATAGTGAGTTCATGTTAACGGCGCCGGGCATGATCAACTGGGAGGACTATGGTTTCACCAATCCCGCCGCGCTCGCCATTGTCTCCAGCCCGGACATGCTCTTCGCCTGGCGCGGATCGCTTGCCGACAAGAGCGATCTCGACAGGTGGGGTCTGTTCGGAGCCGTGCCGCACCTGGGCTTCGCAGCCATCCACGAGAAGAACCCGGCCGGCAGCGTCACCGACTATCGCCTGGGCTATGCCGTGGGCGGCAGGAGAAGCAGCTTCGGCGTAAGCTATGGGTGGGCCACCGGAGACCAAGAGGCCTTCGACCGGGGCAAGACCATCGGCCTCGGCACCCTGATCCAACCTCTCCCCTACTTGTCGGTGGGAGTCTCGGGGCGCGCAGCCACCAAGGGAGGCGCGAAGGAAGGGGTGGTTGCCCTGGGCGTCCGCCCTACCGGCACTGACCTGGTTACCGTCTTTGGGGATTATGCCATCCAGAAGGGTGAGGTCTTGAGGGACGGAGCCTGGAGCGCGGGTGCCGCCCTCAAGGTGCTGCCCGGCATGTATCTCACCGGTCGTTACTTCGACAAGTCCGCGGCGCACGCCTTCACGGCCGGCCTGGCGATAGACCTCGGCCGCCTGGGCGTCGCATCGCAGGCTCACTACGACAACGATCAACACCGCGCTTACAATACCTACCGCGTCCGCGCGGGCGCTTACCACCCCAATGTGATCGATACCAAGATCATGCCCGGGCGCAAGTACCTGGAGCTTTCTCTCGACGGTCCCATCAGGTACCAGCGCTATCGCTGGTTCGACGATTCCAAGACCCTCGCCGACATCCTTTCGGTGATCGAGGCCGCCAAGCATGACCCCAGGATAAGCGGCATCGCAGTCAACACCATCGACATGGCGGCAAGCCGTGAGATGGCCTGGGAGATCCGGGAGAAGCTGCGCGACTTCAAGACCTCCGGCAAACACGTCGTGGTATTTCTGGAGAACGGCAACATCGACGCTATCCACTTCGCGTCGATTGCCGACAAGATCGTGCTCGACCCCGAGGGAATCATCGTAATCGAGGGCTATATGATGGGCCGGACTTACTTTAGGGGGTCCTTTGCGAAGCTGGGGCTGGCTTACGATGAATGGCGCTTCTTCACCTACAAATCGGCTTATGAGGCCTTTTCCCGCGACGGCATGTCGGATGCCGACCGCGAGCAGCGCCAGCGCCTGATAGATGAATATTACAGCCTCGCCAGGACCGAGATCTGCGCATCGGGGCGCATCTCGACCGATGAGTTCGATCGCCTGGTGAACGAGCAGCTCATTCTCATGCCCGAGGATGCCCTTGCCATAGGCCTCGTGGATACCCTTGCCCGGGCAGATGCTTTCAAGGACGTGATCAAGGCCCTCGAAGGCAAGAAGCAGGCCCTTGTCCAGCCGCGTGCCGTCGGGCTTGCGGCCGGGGCTCTCGCCGCTTACGGCACTCCCCGGGATGACCACTGGGGAGAGCGGCCCGAAATCGCCGTGATCTATGCCATCGGTGAGTGCGCCATGGATACGGGCATCAAGGCGCGTTCGCTCACCAAGTGCATTGAGGGCGTGACCAAGAACTCAAGGATCAAGGCCGTGGTGCTCCGCGCGGACTCGCCGGGCGGTGACGGCATGGCATCCGACATCGTTGCGGAGGCCCTCAAGAAGTGCAGCGAGAAGAAACCGGTGATCATTTCTCAGGGTGCGGTCGCGGCTTCCGGCGGCTACTGGATATCGATGTACGGCGACAAGATCGTGGCGGCGCCCCAGACCATCACGGGCTCCATCGGCGTGATCGGCGGCTGGTTCTACAATGCCGGCCTCAAGGAGAAGCTGGGAATGACAACCGACCTGGTCAAGGCCGGCCAGCACGCCGACATAGGCTTCGGCATGGTGCTTCCCATTGTCGGTGCCGGCGTTCCCGACCGCAATCTGACGGAAGAGGAACGCGGGCTGATCGAGCGGATGATCCGGACCGCCTACAAACAGTTCGTGGACAAGGTGGCAGACGGCCGCAAGATGAGTCCCGAGGACGTCGATCGGATCGGACAGGGCCGCGTGTGGCCCGGGGTCGACGGCAAGCAGAACGGCCTGGTGGATGAACTCGGCGGACTGGAGACAGCCCTCTTGCTTGCCAAGCAGAGCGCGGGCATAGCTCGGGATGCAGCCGTCAAGATCGTGGAGTTGCCCCAGCCTGAACTCCTGAACACCAGTATGTTCACACCCAAGCTGATAGGCTTCGCCGGAAGGCTTGGCATCGGGGGCCTCTTCGGTCCTGCCGAGGCAGTCGGGGCAGGCGCGCAGCTTGCGGCGGACCCGGTACTCGATGATCTCAAGTTCCGGCTCGAGCGCAACGGCCGGCCGCTGCTGCTTCTGCCCATGGACGACCTTGATATGATAATGGACGCCCAGACGCCGATCGGCAACTGATGGAGGAAGGTGTCTCGCGGGACGCCGGCTGCAGGCGGAATAGGGCGCTGTACCTATCTATAAGCGCGAATCGCCCCAGGATGCTGCCTATCTCAGGCCGAACAGCCTCCGGGTGTTCCCATCGATGATTCGAGCCGCTTCTTCCAGCGGCAGGCCCAGGATCGCAGCGACTCCTTCGAGCACGTACTTGACATAGGCCGGCTCGTTGCGCTTACCGCGAAAGGGAACCGGCGTGAGGTAGGGGCAATCGGTCTCGATCAGAATCCTATCCACGGGAATCCTACTTATGACCTCGCGGGCTTTGGTGCTATTGTAGGTGATGGGACCGGCGAAGGAGAGATAAAGCCCCAGATCGACTGCCTGTCGTGCCATGTTGATGTCGCCTGAAAAGCAGTGCAGGACACCGAGTGAAACCTGCTCATCCCTGAGGATCTGCATCACCTTGACGTGGGCGTCTCGATCGTGCACGACGACCGGCAGACCCTTCTTCCTGGCGAGAGATATCTGATCCCTGAAAGCCTGTTCCTGCAAATGCCGCGGGGATAGATCGCGGTAGTAGTCCAGACCCATCTCTCCGATGGCGACGACCTTGGGATCGTCGGCCAGGCGCTCAAGCCGTGAGCGCGCGGCAGCATCAAGGGTCGTAGCATCGTGGGGATGGACGCCCACCACCGCAAAGATGTCGGGGTGCTCGTGGGCCAGATGGATGCTGGCTTCGCTCGAGGCCAGATCGCAGCCGATGTTGACTATGGCTCTTACGCCGGCCTCGCGGGCGCGGCTTAAGACCTCGGGCAGATCTCTCCTGAAATGCTTGAAACTAAGGTGTGCGTGGCTATCGATCACGGTGCTGCCCCATCGGCCAGCCGCCGGCCCCGCTTATGAGATCTTGGACCCAGGCGCGGCCGGCTTGTCGGGAACCAGCACAATGACGTTGCCGCCGTCGGTAGCCGCAAGCAGCATGCCGTTGGACTCGATGCCTCGGATCTTGGCCGGCTTGAGATTGGCAATCACGATTATGTTCTTGCCCGTCAGGTCTTCGGGCTTGTAGTGCTCGGCGATTCCCGCGACAATCTGGCGCTCCTCCCCCCCGATATCGATGAAGAGCTTCAAGAGCTTCTTCGCATCCGGGACGGCACTCGCGCACTTGACATGGGCAACCCGCAGGTCAAGCCGCTTGAAATCCGTGATATCAAGAAGTGTTGGCTCGCCGCCAGACGTGCCGCCTGGCTCCTCGGGCTTCATACCGGCCTCCTTCAAAATGGGATGTGTCCCTGTTTTTTCGATGCGGGGGAAGAGGGATTTCAAGTCGCCGATCCGGGCAGAGAGGCCGCGCCAGGAGGCCCGCCAGCCCAGGGCCGCAGCGAAATCAGCGGCCTGTATCTCATCCCCGATGCCGAGCGCGGTCCAGATCTCCTGCGCCTTGACGGGCATGAACGGGAAGAGCAGGATCGCCGTATTCCGCAGGACCTCCGCTACATCAAAGAGAACCGCAGCGGCCTCGAGCTTGCCCTCCGGGCTCTTCACCAGCGCCCACGGCGCCTTGTCTTCGATGTACCGGTTGGCGTCCCGGACCACGGCAAACACCTCGGCCAGTCCGTTGTGGATCTCCAGGGCATCCATCGCAACGAAGTAGGCGTCCCGGGCCCTCGCAAGCGAGGCCTTCATCTGGCCGTCCGAGGGGACGCGGTCAGCCTCGTCGGGGATGTCGCCGTCGAAGTACTGCTTGAGCATATTGGTGGCCCGGCTGACGAGGTTGCCCAGGTCGTTGGCCAACTCGGAGTTGTAACGGTTTATGAATTGCTCCCATGAGAAATCGCCGTCCTTGCCCCAGATGATCTCCCGCGCCATGAAATAGCGGAGCGGATCGGCTCCGTACTTCTTGACCACATCGAGCGGGTTGATGATGTTGCCCAGGGTCTTTGAAAAGCGCTCGCCCCGGAAGTTGACGAAGCCGTGGCCGAAGATGGTCTTCGGGAGTTCGATCTCGGCACTCATGAGCATCGCCGGCCAGAGAATGCAGTGAAAGCGCGTTATGTCTTTGCCGATCACGTGGAGATCGGCCGGCCAGTGCCGCGAGAAGCGCTCCGTGTCGTCTGGAAAGCCGATGGTCGAGAGGTAGTTTATCAAGGCGTCGAACCACACATAGAACACGTGGGCCGGGGCGCCGGGAACCGCGATACCCCAGCTGACACCTGAGCGTGAGACGCTGACGTCGTTCAGACCGCGCCTGATGAAGCTCGTGATTTCGTTGCGCCGCGTCTCCGGCTGGATGAACTCCGGCTTGGCCTCGATGTGCGCCAGGAGCCTGTCCCCGTACTTGGAGAGCGCGAAGAACATGTTCTCCTCTTCAATCCAGGTGGGAGGCATCTTGTGCGATGGGCACTTGCCCTCGACCAGATCCTCCTCCTGAAGGAAGCCCTCGCAGGAGACGCAATACCACCCGGCATACTTCGACTTGTAGATGTCGCCCTTGGCGTTTATCCGCCGGAAGATCTCCTCGACAGCCCGCTGGTGGCGAGGCTCCGTCGTCCTTATGAAACCGTTGAAGGACACCGACAACTCGCGCCAGGTGTTCTGGAACGCAGCCGACATCTCCTCGCAGTACTTGTCGGCAGGCATGCCCTTTTGAGTTGCGGCCTTGAGGACGTTTTGCGAGTGCTCGTCGTTGCCCATAGAGAAGAAGGTGTCGCGCCCGCGGAGCCGCATGTACCTGGCAATTATGTCGGCGCAGACCTTCTCGTAGGCGGTGCCGAGATGGGGAAGATCGTTTACGTAGTCAATGGCCGTGGTAATGTAGAACTTGGATTTTGTGGCATCGTTCGTCAAGGAATCAACCTCGCCCTACTCCCGCGGTTCTTTGGGGTCGGTGGCAGATTCGTCTTCGGCTTCTGCCGCCTGGTCGCCTTCGAGCATTCTGGGTAGCTTCATCAAGCGCTCGCCCAGGCTCAGTTTCCTTATCTGATCGAGCGTAAACCTCATCTCATTGCCGTTCTCATCCTCAACCGTCACTGCCTGTGCGAAGATGTCGATCTTGGTTACCATCGCCTGCCCGTAGGGTGTCATCACCTTGGTCCCGATCTTGGGAAGCTGCTTGGCCACTTCCATATAGTAGTCGCGCTCGTAGGCGAGACAGCACATCAGCCTGCCGCAGGCTCCGGAGATCTTGGTCGGGCTGACCTGGAGGCTCTGATCGCGCGCCATCTTCAGGGTGACCGGCTCGAATTCCTGCAGGAAAGTGGTGCAGCAGAATTTCCTGCCGCATGACCCGTAACCGCCCAGGCGCTTGGCCTCGTCTCTTACGCCGATCTGCCTGAGTTCGATCCTGGTCTTGTAGATCGACGCCAGGTCCTTGACCAGATCCCTGAAGTCCACTCGCTCGTCGGCGGTGAAGAAGAAGGTTATCTTGCTGCCGTCCAGCTGGTACTCGACATCGACCAGCTTCATCTTGAGCTCGCGCTCGCGTATCTTGTCCTCGCAAGCCTTGCGCGCCGCGTCTTCCTTATGCTTGATCTCTTCGTATTTCGCCATGTCCTCAGGTGAGGCCTTCCTAATTACCTCCTGGGTCACAGGCTTGGCCTTAGCCATCCGGTCAAGTGACTCGCCCATCCTCACGACCTTACCAACGTCGCGGCCTCGCTCCACCTGAACCACAACATAGTCTCCGGCCTCGATCGCGAGCCCCCTGACATTGACGAAATATTCCCTGCGCTCGCCCTTAAACTCTACCTGCACGATGCCTGCGCCACTCGTTTCGTCCATATCCGCCACCCCTTATCGCTAAGCTCATCCCGGCGGCCGGCCCCGGGCCAGAGCCCGGCCGGTCCGAGACCACTACCTCAGGAGCCACGCCTGCGGGTCGAGGGCCTTCTTGCCCTGCCGTATCTCGAAGTGGAGAACGGCGCCCTCCGGCGCACTGGTCTCACCGACGAACCCCAGCCGATCGCCCTCGGCAACCTCGTAGCCGGTCTCTACCCCCACCGATTCCAGCCGCCCGTAGAGCGTGTAATACCCTCCACCGTGGTCCATAATCACGGCGTTGCCGTATCCCGTAAGCGGTCCGGCGTAGATGACGGCCCCCGCTGCAACCGCCCTGACGTTCGTCCCCGAGCTAGCCTTTATGTCGATACCGTTGTTCTTTATGATCGTCCCGAACTTGGGGTGTGTCTCCACCCCGAAGGTCGATATCACTTCGCCCTCGCACGGCCACACCAACCGCCCCACGAGTGCTGCGAAGGATTCGTCCGTGGCCCCGGCCGGGCTGCGTCCGGCCTCGAGCCTGCCCAGCGTGTCTTCCAGGTTCCTCGATGCCTCCCGGAGATCGCGGGCCATGTCTTCGTAATAATACCGCTTGTCCTTGAGCCGCGCCACAAGCGCGTCTCGCTCCTCTTTCCTATCGGCAAGGTTCTGGGTCTCTTCGGCGACCTCGGCCTCGGTCTGCTCCAGCTTGACCCGCTTGGTCTCGATATGATCAACCAGGGCCTGCTTGGTCTCGACGGTCTCCTCGAAGGCCGACATCAATGTGCGGTCGTGACCCGCGACAATAGAAAGATAATAGATTCGCTTGGTGAGGTCAGCAAATGTCTTTGAGGTCAGTACAATCTCCATGGCCTGGCCCCGTCCGAACTTGTAAATGCCGCGCAGCCGTCCCTTGACCAGGTCGCCGGCCTCGACAAGCGAAGTCTGCGCCTGGGTCAGGTCCTGCTGGGCGTATCTCAGATCATCCAGCAGCACGGCCTTCTTCTCATCCAGCTTCCTCAGGACATTCTGGTTCAGACTTATCTCCTTATTCAGGTTGTCTATCTCGCCGGTGAGGTCCTGCTCCTGCCCGGCCAGGCTGGCGGCCTCCCGGCGTTTCTCCTCGAGTTCGCGCCTCAGACGTTCCAGCTCCTGCTCCTTGGCCCTGGTATCGGCTTCATCCGGCCTCCCTGCCGAGGTGTCAGGCTGGCCCTCGCCGACCGTCTGGTCTGCCGGCGCCGCAAGGCCCCCATCCACGGCCAGCGCTTGCCCCCAATCAGAGCCGCTGGGCGCGAGGACAAGCCCCAGCGCGGCCAATGAAACGGCTGCCGCCGCCAGGATCGCCAGGCGCCCCGCCTGCCCTAAGAGAGAGCCGGTCTCATGCCGTTGGATCAACTCCGCTCCTTCTCCTTCATAAAGGCTCTGAGCGACACAGCGCTGCCGACGACGGCCACCATCACGCCGAAGAGCACGAAAAGGACAATCATACCGGCCGACATGAACTTGACCTGGGGCACCCTCAGAGCCACGACCCTGTAGCCAAGCAGGATCGTAACGAGTGACAGAGCCACCGCTGCCGCCCCATGAATCGCTCCCTCCAGCAGAAACGGAACCATGATGAAGAAATCCGTCGCGCCTAACAGCTTCAGTAGTCTTATCACCTCGCGCCTGGCATAGAGCGTGAGCCTGACCGTGTAGGAAACCGTCACAATCGCGGCGATCGCAACCACCAACCCCACACCTATGTCCGCAAACACCAGCGCCCGCACCAGCCGCTCCAGGCGGGCGATCCACCCGGCGCCGTAGCTGACGTCTTCGACTCCGGGCATTTGGGAGATCTCCTCGGATAGGGTCTCCACAACGTCCTTGAACCTGAACCGGGGCTTCAACGTGATCTCGAATGAAGCCGGGAGCGGATTGCCCTCCAGGGCATCCAGCAGATACCCCTTGGCGCCGAACTCGGTCTTAAGCCGGCGCAGCGCCTCATCCGGGCCGATGTAGCGCACGGCCTCGACCACGGCGATGTTCTCGATTTCGGACAAGAGCGAATCGCTGGCGGCCTGCTCAACATCGTCCTGGAGGAAGGCGACTATCTCCACCTTCTGGTGGGCGTACCACAGCAGCTCCCGCAGGTTGGCCGTCGCTAATAGGAATATCCCCAAGATCAGCAGCGAGAACGTCATGATGATTATGCACGCGACCGACATGAAGCCTGCGCGCCTGATGCCCGAG
>Ga0209254_10004940_pt1 | contig 12255 bp, 12 predicted proteins | sample FrelakmetDIP11DI_FD_187148 | JGI IMG/M metagenome (GOLD analysis project Ga0209254, IMG submission 187148) | Freshwater lake sediment microbial communities from the University of Notre Dame, USA, for methane emissions studies - DIP11 DI (SPAdes)... | ecosystem: Environmental > Aquatic >...
ATCGACGGCGAATGGGCGCATATCCCCATGCTCTCGGCGGCCTTCTTCACCTACCTGCCGTGGATAAATTTACTGATTATCCTGGAGATCGGACTGCACCTGGTTCTGCTGCGCCGGGGACACTATGGAACCGGCACGCGCCTGGCAAACATCGTCTTGAACCTGGCCGGCATCGTCCTGGCAGTCGCCATGCTCACCGGGCCGGCATTGATCGAGCTCAACCCGGCCGCGTTTGTGGGCACGCCGCTGGCTGATATCACCCAGACGCTGTCGTGGGTTTTTGGCTGGCTGCCAACCATGATCCTGGTCATCTTGATCGTGGTACAGAGCGTCGAAGTGGTGCAGGATGTGATCCGCTTGATCCGAGGCAGGTCCACCCCTATCTGATCAGATAGTGTAAATAGAGTGACGGGGTTGTTTCCCCAGAACAGGAATGGAATAGCTCCGCATTCTCGGAAGTAGAATGCGGAGCTATTCGCGTAAGTCACGCTTACTCTACTGTCACACTCTTCGCTAGATTACGCGGTTGGTCCACGTCCAGACCGCGCAAGGATGCGATGTGATAGGCCAACAGCTGTAACGGGATAACCGCCGTAACCGGGCTGAGCATCCAGGGCGTCTCGGGCAGCCACAGCACGTGGTCTGCCACGCTGGCAGCCTGCTCGTCGCCGTCCGTCGCCAGGGCGATGACCGTGCCGCCGCGCGCCCGGGCTTGCTCGATCTGGCTGAACATCTTCTCGTACCAGGGGTCACGGGGGGCGATGACCACGACCGGCATCTCGCGATCGACCAGGGCAATGGGCCCGTGCTTCATCTCGCCAGCCGGGTAGCCCTCGGCATGGACATAGGAGATCTCTTTGAGCTTAAGGGCGCCCTCGTAGGCGGTGGGCATGTTGATGCCCCTCCCCAGGTAGATGCAGTGTTTGGTGTGCACCAAAGCGCGCGCCACGGCTTCAACCTGCGGCTCGCGGTCCAGGCATTGCCCGGCAAGATCCGGCACCAGGCGCAGGTCATTGACCAGGCGGTGGCGCGTTTTGTTATCCAGCACTCCGCGCAGCTCGCCGAGCAATATGGCGAGCATGTAAAGATCAACCAGCGGAGCAGTGTATGCTTTGGTGGAAGCCACGCCGATTTCCGGGCCGGTCTGCATGGAGATATACCCATCGGCTATGCGCATCGCCTGCGAGCCGATGACGTTGATGATCGACCACAAGCGCGCCCCTTTGCGCCGCCCCTCCTCCATAGCTGCCAGCGTATCCGCCGTCTCGCCAGACTGGCTAATTGCCAGCACGACCGCTCCCTCATCCACGATGGGGTCACGGTAGCGAAATTCTGAAGCGATGTCCACCTCCACCGGTATGCGGGCGATGCGCTCGATGAGCACCTTGCCAACCATCCCGGCATGCGCTGCCGTGCCACAAGCGGTGATGAAGATCTTCTCGATGCCCTGGGCCACGTCGGGGGTCAGGTTGAGCTCTGGCAGACGCACGCGCCCTTTCTCAAAATCAACGCGCCCGGCGATGGTATCGGTCAGCGAGCGCACCTGCTCGTGGATCTCCTTCTGCATGAAGTGGCGGTACGCGCCTTTCTCAGCCGCGATCGGGTCCCAGGATACCTGGTGCACCTGGTATTCAAGATGGCGTCCATCCAGCCCCTGCAGCGCCAGGCCATCGCGGGTAATGACAGCCATCTGGCGTGATTCCAGAAAGACAACGCGGCGGGTATGCTCCAGGATTGCCGGCATGTCTGAGGCGACAAACATCTCGCCCTCACCAAGACCCACGACAACGCCGCCGGCATTGCCGATGCGCGCCGCCACGATCTTATCCGGCTCGCGCGACGAGAGGAGCACGATGCCGTGCGCCCCCTTCAAATGCGCAAAAGCTTTACGGGCTGCTTCCGCCAGGCTCTTGCCGCCGGACAGGTAGCGCTCCACCAGGTGGACGATAACTTCAGTATCAGTGTCCGAGTTAAAAACCGCCCCCTCGGCGCTCAGCTCTTCGCGCAGCTCCAGGAAGTTCTCAACAATGCCGTTGTGCACCACCACCACTTCACCAGTCATTCCCAGATGCGGGTGTGCGTTGCGGGCGCTGGGCTCGCCGTGTGTTGCCCAGCGGGTATGCCCGATGCCCACCTGCCCGGACACCGGCGATCCCTCTACCAGAGTAGCCAGCCGCGCCAGCTTACCCACATCGCGGCGCACTTCGATGTGGCTGTTCTGCAACACAGCCAGCCCGGCCGAGTCATAACCGCGATACTCGAGACGCTTCAGCCCATTCAAGATAATCGGCGTCGCGTCACGCGGCCCAATATAACCAACAATTCCACACATGAATCCCTCCTGAAGTTAAGTGTCACGTGTCACTGTTCATCCCCAAAGTCTGGGGAGTTAACTGTGTCACGTACAGCCTGTCCGATGCCAGATGTGCCTTCAGTATCAGGTAAGATTACCCGCCTGAGGACTTGAAATCACCCGGCGCAGAATACTGCCCCGCCCCGCGCTTTTGTCCATCCCGTCATCGGGATAGCGTTGTACTGGAGCTTCATTTGGAGGGAAAGAAATCAGGCCGTGGCTGGCCCGGAGGGCTTCCGCTGATCTGTCGATTTTTTCTCCGCCTGGATGGGCACGGCAAACCCGAGACCCATGGCAGAGATTAGCCCGCCCGTGAAGGGCGAGAACCCTCATCCTCGTCACCTCTGCTGGTTGTCCCAGAGAGGCCATGCGCTGGCTTTCCCGGTGAAACTGTCGCCGTTCACCTCCTTTGACCAGGTTGTCCACCCATTATACATTAAATTCTAACCGACACGAATACCTCAGCCTATCCCCTGATAGTACCAGGGATACGGCTTTCACACTATTGAGAGCCCAAGGCTCCATCCGCCTCACGGGAGGGGAAAAAGAGAGCTGGGAGTGTAAGCAAGGCGGCTACGATGACGTGCGGATCTCTTCCCGGAACTGCGATTTGGCCTCCACCTCCGCTAGCTTGAGCGAAGCATACATACAGGCTTCTTTCATCAGCTGTTTTACCAGCTCATCCGGCAGCTTGTGGAGAGTATCCCGGGAATACCCTTTGCTCTGCAAGTAATCTTCCACGAACTTTTTCTCCAGAGCAGATTGTGGGCCTTCTGACATGCATTCATCGACATTCACGGATTGATCAGACATGCAACACCTCCATCGACTCACCAGTATTCTATTCAGGCGAAACACCTCGCTTGCGATCCAGACTGCGTTTCACAAGCTTGAGGCGAAAATGATCTGAGCGCTCATGCTCAGATAAGGTTATCTGAATGTATCCACACTCATCTTCCAGGCGCGGGATCAGCAGGTGATCCAACGCATTCAACCGGCGAGATGTACGTTGGATTTCATTTGCTAGGCGAGTAAGACGCAGCTCGCTCTCTGCCAGCTTGATAATCGCATCCACCTGAACCTCAAATGCGGCGGCGGCCTCATCAATCGTGGTGGATGTTCCAACGATCGAATAACCTCTACCCAAAACAGGGCGGCTCACGCGTTTCTGTTCGATGTGCGGAACTTTCACCCCCATAACGCTGGCAGTCGACACTTCCAGGTGCAGCTCAGCATGGGCAGCTAACGCTGCGGATCTGACCGCCTGCGTGCCGGCAACTGCGTCAGCGCGGGCGAGAGCCTGGCGCGCAGCCGATGCAGCCTCTTGAAGCATATCCGAATGCTCCATCACCGTGTCGGCAATCCGCATGAATTCTTTCATCAAGGCGGTACGCTTTTGTTCCAACAAATCTCTACCCTGTTCTGCCAGGGTAATTTGCGCTTTGCGGGCTAACAGCTCCATGCGCGTGCAGGATACATTTGGCATACCATCGCTCCAAAATCAATTCCCGGAGTGGTACCTCTCCAGGTACTCATGCGGAATCCGCTTAAGCAATTCCAGTGGCAGAGGAGCCAGGAGCTTCCACGCAAGATCAAGTGTGCTTAGGATATCGCGATCCACATTCCCCTGCCCGATAAATTCTTCTTCAAAGTGGCTGGCAAATGCCAGGACTAACCGGTCATTTGCAGAGAGCGCTGCTTCACCGATAATCGCCACCAGACGGCGCAGGTCCCGTCCCTCAGCGTAGAGGGCGTAGAGCTGATCGGCTATGCTGCGGTGGTCAGCGCGCGTCTTTCCCACACCAATGCCGTCATTCATCAGGCGAGAGAGTGATGGCAAAACGTCGATTGGTGGGTAAATCCCTTTACGATGCAGGTCACGTTGCAAGACGATCTGCCCCTCTGTAATATAACCTGTGAGGTCAGGTATGGGATGCGTGATGTCATCGTCAGGCATGGACAGGATCACCAGTTGAGTCACCGAACCCGGTTTTCCACGGATGCGTCCAGCGCGTTCATACAGGCTGGCAAGATCCGAATACATATAACCAGGGTAACCGCGCCTGCCTGGAACCTCCTCGCTAGCTGCAGCCAGCTCGCGTAAGGCCTCACAATAATTGGTCATATCGCTCATAATGACCAGCACATGACGTTGGTGAGTAAAAGCCAGGTACTCAGCGGCTGTCAGAGCGGCGCGGGGTGTATATAAGCGTTGGATGGATGGATCGTCGGCGCGGTTGATAAACAAGACCGTACGGTCCATGGCCTCACTGGCACGGAATTGGTCTATGAAGAACGATGCCTCGCGATGTGTAATGCCAATCGCGGCGAACACCACAGCAAAAGGCTCGTGTCCCGAGTCGCTGCTGCCTTTAACCCGCGCCTGAGCGGCGATCTGGGCAGCTAACTGATTGGCAGGTAACCCCGCGCCGGAAAAGATTGGTAGCTTCTGGCCGCGTGTCAGGGTATTCAGGCCGTCAATGGCTGATACTCCGGTTTGGATGAACTCGCTGGGGTGGGCGCGTACCGTTGGATTGATTGGAAGCCCGTTGATATCCAGCGAACATTCCGGAATGATTGGCGGCCCGCCGTCCATCGGCTGCCCAGAACCATCCAGGATGCGACCAAGGACAGCGAGGGACAGATCCAACCGGGCAACATCACCAGTAAAGCGCACACGTGTACGGTCCAAATCCAGACCTGAGGTGCCAACAAATACCCGCACCAGGCAACGATCGTGATCTATCTCCAAGACCTGACCCAATCGTACGACGTTACCCGGATCGATGATTTCCACCATCTCGTTATAGGCAACATCGGCAATCCCCTCGACGAAAATCAATGGCCCCTTGATTGAAAACAATGTACGGTACTCTTTGGTTACCAACCTGGGTTTGGTGATCGCTGGCGCATGGTTATCCATTTCCATCTACTCCCCATTCAGCAAAGCTTAGATGCACGCGATTCATCAGAGCTTTGATGGCATCTTCGGCGATGGATGCCGGCAGCTCCTTCATCCGGGCGATATCGCCAACCACCGGCAAGCCGATGATTTCCTCCAAATGTACGCCTGCCTGCAAAGCAGCCTGGGTACGGCGATATAAATCCATGACGGCTTTCAACATCCAGTAAGACTTGGCAATCGGGCAATAACGGTCTATTTCATGATACGAGGATTGTTGCAGAAAATCCTCACGCAATATACGTGCAAGCGCCAGCAATGTGCGCTCAGACTCCGCCAGGGCATCCGGTCCAACCAATTGAACAATCTCTAAGAGTTCAACCTCACGCTGTAATAGCGCCATGGCTTCACCAGAAAGCGCAGGCCAATCGGGCGCCACCTTTTGGGCATACCAGTCTTTGAAATCGTAGAGTGAGAAACTGCGCGTCCAGTTGATCGCAGGGAAGTGCCGCCGACGAGAGAGGTCGTAATCCAGCGCCCAGAAGGTGCCCACCATGCGCATGGAGTTCTGGGTCATTGGCTCGGAGAAATCCCCTCCTGGCGGCGAGACCGCACCAACCACCGTTACCGATCCTGTCCGGCGTCGCTTCTCCACGCTATCCATACCAAGGCATACGACCCGCCCGGAACGCTCGTAAAACTCCGCCAGGCGGGCCGCCAGATACGCCGGATAACCCTCCTCGCCGGGCATCTCCTCAAGGCGGCCGGAGATCTCTCGCAGCGCCTCTCCCCAGCGAGAGGTTGAATCAGCCAGGATAAGCACGTCGTAACCCATGTCGCGATAGTACTCCGCGATCGTTATCCCGGTATAGATGCTCGCTTCGCGGGCAGCGACCGGCATATTGGACGTATTCGCAATGATCACCGTGCGTTGCATCAGGGGTAAACCGGTGCGTGGGTCTTCCAGGGCTGGAAACTCTTCGAGAACCTCGGTCATCTCATTACCGCGCTCGCCACAGCCCACATAAACGACAATATCTGCGTCAGCCCAACGGGCGAGGCTTTGCTCGGTGACGGTCTTGCCAGTTCCGAAGCCACCGGGGATAATCGCCGAACCACCTTTTGCCACCGGAAAAAAGGTATCGATAATCCGAGTGCCAGTGGCAAGCGGCTCATTCGGATCCAGACGGTGATGGTAGGGGCGAGGATGCCGCACAGGCCAGCGCTGCACAAGCTTCACCTCCAGAACGGGCGATTGGTGATTGCCTTCAAGATCAATTGTAGCGACGACTTGATTGATGCAAAATTTCCCCGCCCGAATTTCGCTCACCCTACCACGGCAACCAGGGGGCACAAGTATCCGATGTTGAATAGTTTGTGACTCCGGAACAAATCCCAGCAAGTCTCCAGGATCAACAACAACCCCGGCTGTAATGGTCGGTGTAAATTCCCAGGCGACATCTTCAGGGATAGGTGAAGCAGATGCACCGCGAGCAATAAAATCGCCAGAAATATCTGCCAGAGCCTGCAAGGGACGCTGTAAACCATCATAAACCCTCCCAAGCAAGCCGGGACCCAATTGGACAGACAGTGGCAAGCCTGTACTGCGAACGGGTTCACCCACCTGGATGCCCGAGGTGTCTTCGTAAACCTGGATCGTAGCAAGGTTCCCCGCCAGGCGAATAACCTCACCAACCAGACATAGTTCACCGACTTGCACAACATCGAACAGGCAAATATCTCCCAAACCTGCAGCCACAACCACAGGCCCCGCAATGCGTACAACGCTTCCCGTATTCATGCTTGCTCTCATCCTGCATTACCTTCGACATCCTCAGCCTTGAATGTAATATGAAAGCCGATTGCCCTGCGGATCATCTCAGCGATCTGGTATTTACGTGAAGTTTCTGGTCCCAACGGCTCGCCTCCAGGAAAAGCGATATAGGGTAATCCTTCGGCAGAATCCAGATGCTTTATAACGGTTGGATCCATGAGTTCCAACAGGCCTTCATCGATTGCCAAAAGCCCTTCCTCACCATTAGCAATCCAGCCGTGTACCAGTTCCTGGGCAGACTCCACGCTTTCGGCAGTATATGCTTCAACTCCTGCCAGGCGGAAGCCTGTTACAAGATCAGGACGTGTGAGAATGATCAAACGGCTCAAGATACAAACTCCAGGTTAGCCCAGATCGCTTGTGGGTTCAAACCAAGACTGGCTCCCTGCGCAATCCAACGCAGGTTACTCACCTCGTTTACTTTCAAAGCACCATATCCCAGCACAACGCCAATTCCCAATGGGTCAGAGCGCACCTTGTCAGCCATCCAGAATAACCTAAACCGCAGCAGATTGCGCTCCAGATCACTTATCCGGCCAGACTGCGCATATGCAAGCGCTCCGGCGCGCAATGATTCCTGGTAAACTGTTCCTGAAAATACATCAATGGCACCTTCCAATGAATCATGCATACCTGCTTGAATCAGCGAATCAAGTGAAATCGAGCCAGGCCCTAGCAATAAAGGCCGTAAATCATCTTCCCCCAACCATTCGCGCAGCAATCTTCGCTCAGCTGGGGCGTGGGCAAAGCGTAATATGGTCAACAGGTTCGCAATATCGGCATCCAAAGCCAGGGCAGACGAGAGCACATCTCCGGTTCGATGCTCGCTCTCCAGATAGGTCTTTGCGTGCCAGAACCTCCATTGTTCCAGAGCCAACTCCATGCGAGTTGTGTCAGCGCCCGGTTGATGGCTGCGCAATCTGAGGAGTGGCTCAGCATAGGGGGAGTTAATCGTAGCCAGAAAATCGATAGCAGTACGCGGATCAGGGAGGCGCGCCAGCTCAGCCAGGAGATTAATATCCAGGTCGCCAACTGGCAGCAGCGCGGCCAGGATCTCAGCAGGCTTAGCACGACTGGACAGTCCCCTCATGATGGTCTTGAGGTTATGGATATCATAGGTGCGAAGAACGATCATTACCATCTCGTGAGCGTCACCATCGTAAAAACGCTGGATTCTTCCCAATGTGTTCACCAAGTCGTCTTTCAATGCGCTGGAAATACAATCCAGCCCACTGGTACGCGCGAGCGCCGCTTCAACGGATTTGCGGTAAGCAGTTTTAGTAAGCGCAGCGATAAGGCTTTTCACACTACCGACCTCTGTTAAATCATCCAGCTCCTTGTGGGAAATTAACCGGGATTTCATAGCCCGCAGTCGAGCATTGCCGTAGTCAAAGTCTGCCATGACCATCCTCTCTCACCACAAGCTCTAGCATATCTCCTTTGCTCAATGAAATTGAAGTGACCGGTCCATAACCGTATGAACACCTTCATCATCGTACAAGGCGGCCAAGTGAGAGCGTACATATGGGAGCGCTCTGTCCAACCTTGCTTCCAGGGTATTTATGACTGCTATGCGCCCGTTTTCGTTTCTGGCTATCAACCCGCCCCAGCATTGTATAGAGTAGCTCACCTTCAAATCAAGGTGTAATTCAGCCAGCATAGCATCTAACAGAGGACGATCGCTCGGGTCAGCTTCCAGGCAGGTGGATCCAGTCGCCATCTCCTGCCACCCCGAACCATTCAACGCCATCAACGCTTCCTCAAGTAGATCGCGCAGCACCTCAGGATATCGGGGATCGGTACGAAAGCCTGCTAAACGACCGCGCGCCTGCTCGAGAGCCGCGTCAACTATTTCCTTTCGGGTGTTACCGATAATCTGCATGGCTTCCAGCCTGGCGCGGTGAATAATGCGGGCACGCTCCTGGTAAGCTGGCTCAAGGGCTGAAGCATAGGCTTGTTCCTGCACTCTTTCAGCTTCTAACCGGGCGTTGGTTATCATCTCGTGTGTCTGGGCATAAGCGCGGCTTTCGATCTCCCGCACCTTCGACTCCCCAGAATCACGAATTACCTCAAGAATGGCATGTAAACTCATCGATCAACCCAGCAACAGAATCAAAGCGGCTATAGCGAATCCGAGGATGACCATGGTTTCCGGGATAGCGACAAGCAGGATGATTGTCCCGAGTGCTTCCGGTTTTTCAGCGATGACACCCGCACCTGCTGAGCCGATGCGCGCCTGTGCCAGACCAGTGCCTATGGCAGCAAGACCAATTGCAAGCCCGGCACCGATTGCAGCTAACCCAACTCCTAATCCGCTATCCATACTTACCTCCTATGCTCCTCGATGAACATTAACAGAACCTTCATGTCTATAACCGGCTTGCAGATCATTGCGCCGATTACACTACGATGAACGGTTTTTATAAGGTTTATAAGCTCTACCTCCGCCTTCATAGAATTTGCGGAAAAACTCCACGTAGTGCAGACGCAAGCTATGGATGGTTGGGCTGAAAGCACCCAATACAAGGTTAAGTGAATGGATCAACATTGCCAGGATGACGCCCACGATCACGTTTCCGGCAATCCCGGCTACATCATTGGCAACTTTTGCCAGGTAAACTGAAGCCAGCCCGATGGCAGCAATACGCAGGTAAGAAAGGACATTACCGATCAAGCCGATAAACTCGATAGGCCCCATCAGAATCCCCAACCAGCCCAAAGAAGCGCCCAGCAAAACAATGCCAACGATTAGCCCGGCTATGGCAGGCGTCATGAAACCAGCCGGGAGCGCCTTTGCCACCACGCCGATGATCAGGAAAAGAGCAATCAAGCCAATCAGCATCCCGCCGCGCTCTAACAACTCATTGCGATTTCGGTCTTTGATCCCTTCCCAAATACCAAGGATCAAACCCAGCGTAACGTGAACTGCTCCGATCACAATCGTCATCAGCATCAAACCAGCAACATTCTCTGGACTAGCCCTATCAAACCATACCGGATGCAATCCAATGGTTTCGCCCAGGGTCCCAAACAACTCACCATATAAAAATCCGAATACAATCGCCCACCCCGCTCCCATGGACAATACCAGGATAATATCATGTGCTACACCCTTCTTGAACTTGCGAATGAGAACGACGCTAAGCACCAGTAATAACAGGCCATAGCCGATATCTCCGAGCATCATGCCAAAAAAGATGGGCAGGAAGAATGCCATCAGGCGGGTGGGGTCAATATGCCCGTAGCGTGGTAAGGCAAGCAGCTTTACCAGGCTTTCAAAGGGGCGGGCTGGAGACGGATTGTAGAGCAATACCGGGGCGCTCTTTTTCATTGCCGAAGTCATGGGAAACTGCCGGAACAAGATCGCTTCACCAGCAGCCTCTTCCAAGGCAACCTTAACTTTATCGAGTTCCACAGCGGGTACCCAACCAGCGATTACAAATGTCATATCCGTTTCACCCAAGCGTGAGAACACGCTGTTGGCTTCCAATTCATCCACCAGTGAATTACGCCAACCCGCCAGCTTTTCACACCATTCAATGGCAAGCCCTGCCAGCTCACGATTGATCTTATTGATCTCCAGGGGAATTGAAGATAACTGGCGGTGCAATACCTGCAGGGCCATATCGGGCGGACCAGCACTTAACTCATCAGGCAGGCGCAGGCGAGTCACATCCTCGCGGCCGAGCAATGCCTCGACCTGATCGGTGAACTCAGTTGGGAAGACAGAAAACATGGCTCGGGTCGATGAATCTACATCACTGCTCACAACCTCGGCACGACCGCTGGTCAGGTCAAGGATACGGCGTGTGATCGAATCCAGCACTCCAACATTCACCCTGTTGACCAGGACTCCAATTGAAACATTGCCAGCTTCATGGACAGACGGGGGAATGATGGGGAGCAACTTGCGCAAGGTGACCTCGTAACGAGGCAGGATGGCTAGCTTGGATTGATATTCATCGCGCCGGTCGGTCAAGCCACGAACCTCCGGCACCAGGTCAGATAAACACGAGCGGATATCAGCCATATTATCCACTGGCACCGGAGTAATTTCACCAACCTGTTTGCAACCCAGTACATCCAGTAATCCCCCCAATTGTGCAATTAAGTAACTCAGTTCTTCCTGGTGGCTGAGTGCTTCTCGGTCCAGAGTAAGTGGGCGCGCCGATACATGTGGTGCATCAACAAGCTCATCGATGTGCACACACGCCAGATTTCGCAGGGTGTGGATTACGATATCCAGATCCGATTTTAAACCCAGGATCTCAACCGGAACCATCTCGATATTCATTTTTCCTTCCCGTTTTCAGCAACACAAATAACAATATCCACAGCATAACTGGCAGCAGCCTGCATGCGCGTTTGACCAATGCGACGGAGTTTATCCGCCAGGTTGCGAGCTTCTTCAACCAGGATTTGAGCCTCCTCATCGGCCTTGGAGATCAACTCTTTATAGCGCGCTTGGCCCTGTAACGACCCGGACTCATCAGCTTCGCGTTTGAGAGCCTCAGATTGCAACCGTGCAGTTTCAAGGATATCTTCGGCTGTTTTGCGCGCCGCTGCGGTTTTGCGAAGCACATCGGCTTCTGTCTGCCGTATTTGATCGAGGGGCGAAAGGTCAAGCTCAGGAGATGGGTCTATCATGTGGTGTAATCCTTTAAGTACTTATCTCCAGCAATTTGCTCACTCATTATCGACCGTCTAGAATATAAAAATGCCTGCTTAATCATCAAGCCAGGCATTGATGTCGGATTGGGATATATTAATTATTTACAGCAGATAGCTATGCCCGGCTACAACGACCAGGACAGTTGCGTCTCCTACTGTGAGAAATGATGTCGCTTCGATGAGTTGCTTTGAATGGGGCCGTAGATACTGTCAAGAAATCCTTCTATACTATAGCAAAATTCCTGCTCTTTTTCAAGTGTTTTCGACATTTCTTTCCTACCTGTTCCGTAATGTGCATAAATCAACTGCTCCGTGCGCTAAATCAGGGGCATTAAATAGCTGTGTGCTTTTTCTGGGGTGTGTGGAACCTAACAACAGTTGAGCGCACCTGCCAATCACGCCTTTCTTAAAGTCCACAAATGAGCGATAAAGCCTTAGCGGGAGAGGCGTTGAAAACCCTGCGTGCATGGGCATGATTGTCAAAGCCTTGGTTAT
>Ga0209254_10004941_pt1 | contig 12255 bp, 8 predicted proteins | sample FrelakmetDIP11DI_FD_187148 | JGI IMG/M metagenome (GOLD analysis project Ga0209254, IMG submission 187148) | Freshwater lake sediment microbial communities from the University of Notre Dame, USA, for methane emissions studies - DIP11 DI (SPAdes)... | ecosystem: Environmental > Aquatic >...
GGCAGTGCGGACTACTAGTTAATTCATCCCGCGGGATCATCTATGCTGACAGCTCGGAACACTTTGCCGAAACAGCCGGCGAAAAAGCCCGCGAGATGCAGGAAGAGATGGCAGGGTATCTTACTAAAAAGTTCAAAGTCTGATGGTCAAGGTCTGAGGGTCTGTCGCTTTGCTTTGTAATGCGTTCCAATTGTTTGGTTCTTAATTCTTAACTCATAATTCTTAATTCATAATTCTATTGCCTCAGGCCTTATTCCCGATCTCCGCTGCCACCATCTTCCTGACAGGAGGTACCAGAAAGGCACCGATACCGAGGAGGGCAATGCCGCTGCCGGAGATGATGAATGCATTTCCTATTCCGATAGTGTCTGCAATGTACCCTGTCGCCAGCAGCCCTATCATTGACGGGAGCAGGGTAATGCTTGAGTAGAGGGAGAACACTCTTCCCAGCGCTGCTGGCTCAACCATGGTCTGCAATACCACTGTGAATGAGCCCGAATAGATCGTCATGCTGATACCGCCTATGGCAGTAATTGAGGCGAAAATTGCAAATCCTGACGGGGGAAGCACCCCTGAAAAGAGGAAGGTCAATCCTAATATGAGGTACATGAGGTTAATAAGCACAACCTTGTAGTTGTTCAGCCTGCGATGGCCGATGATGGCTCCTCCGGCCAGCATACCTATTCCCCAGGCTATCTCCACGATACTCATCATGTATGTCGTCCCGCTGAAGTGTTCCAGCGTCATAAGCGGAAAAAGAGCTGCAACCGGCATGATGAAGAACATGGCTGAAAGGGCAAGGATGAAAAGCCACATCAATCCCGGCTTGCTGTATATCTCCCTCAATCCTTCCAATAACTCTCTCATCAGATGAGGCTTGGATTGGTCACTCTTTTCCGGATCAGGTATTTGGACCATTAGCAGGGTAATCACGGCTATAATTGCTCCGGCGACGTCTATCAACAATACCCACTGCAGTTCGAAGAGGCTTATCAGCAGGGCAGCCAGTGCAGGGCTGGCTATGGTGCTGACCGACTGTATCATGTTGTTTATGCCTGCTATCCGCATCAGCTTGTCCTGCGGAGCAAGCAGGGGCACCGAAGCCTGCATGGCTGGGATATGGAACGCCATACCTGCAGATCGCATCATCAGAAGAAGATAAACATAGAAGATCTTCGGCTCGGTGATCCAGAAGAGCGAGGCAAGTGCCAGAGTGCATATAGCGATGAAGAGATCGGAAACTATCATCGTCCGCTTGCGGTTCCACCGGTCAACAAAAACTCCGGTAAAGAGCCCGAGAACCATCTGAGGCAGGAGTGAGGCGATGGTGGCATAAGCCAGTACTTCTGCAGACCTGGTCTCGACACTAAGCCAGAAGATGGCGGCATAAGCAACCACGTAGCTGCTCAGTGTCGAGAACAGCTGACCCGTGAAGATTATGGCAAATACTTTCTTCCAGTCAGACATATTATGTTTCAATATCTGTCGCATTGTCAGTACATACAGGGAAACGCAAATATAATCCCTTTTGTTCCAGGCACGTGAGGCTGAACAACAAAGCAGCCGAAAAGTATACAGCATTCTCTCATTACTTCAAGTTTATAATTCCGGGTATTATTACCAAAACGGTGATCATGGAAAAATAACTCCTCGCCGGGTGGCTTATAAACATTGGGTATATCATGCAACATAGGCAGGGCTGGGAATGAAGTCTGAAAGTCATAAGGCCTGAAGGCTATAATGCCTGCAGTATGTTGTCTGAACATTTTTCCCGGGGAATTGCCAGTTACCATTAAAAAAATTTATATATATTTATATTAAACTAACCCTGATGAAAAAAACAATTGTCTCATTAATGATTTGTGGTATTGCTTTTGCTACAGCGGGCGGACAAACAATACCTGAGAAAGACGCCGCAATGATTGATGAGTTAATAAATTCAACAATCACTATTAAGAAGGTGACAATTGAATCCGAAGCTCTCGCGAAGGTATTCAACGGCACTTTTTACAGAGTAACTCCGACATACAATCACAATGGTGGTATTGCATCGTGCGAAGAATATTTTATGGTAATCTATAACGGAAAGGTTACCGAGCTTGAAAATATCAGTGAAACCATATCGCTTGACTTCCTCTTTTCCCTCCTGAAGAAGGACTTTACAATAAAGAATGAGAGCGATGCAATAATTTTCGAGTCAGCACTCGATGCCATCTACCCTGTAGACTGGTCCGTAGATGCTGAAGACAAGAAGCATCTGCAGAAGGATGGCAAATGGCTGTTCCTGAGAGGAGATTTTTTCGGTTCAAAGAAGGCTTTTGTGATAACTCTTGACCAGAACTCCGGGATATCTCAGATTGATTATGACCTGGAAGCGATTAAACAGGAATAGGCTGACCATTGCCTAAAGTAAGATGAAAACCAGGATACTGTCAATAATATACTTCGTAACCGGAGTACTGTTCATAATCTCTCATTATTGCCATATTTCAAACGTGGCTTTTATATCAAAGGTGCTGATCATACCGCCGCTGATGGTAATATTTATTCTGAACCTGAGGCCAGACAGTAACCGCCTCCATAAATTTATGTTTACCGGATTATTCTTTTCGTGGATCGGTGATGTGCTTCTTGAGATCCCGGGAGGAGGTGAGGTCATGTTCATGGCTGGTCTCGGAGGATTTTTGCTGTCGCTGCTGATGTATGCTTTTGTCTTCTTCACAACTCCCGGTAAAAATGAAGTTTTTCACAGCAGGTTTTATTTATTAATCCCAGTTCTGCTTTACGGTCTTGGCATGGGATTCTACCTTTATGATCATCTCGGGGAAATGCGTCTGCCGGTTATTGTTTACGAGACAGTAATGATCACCATGCTTGCCGGAGCAGTCAGCAGGATCGGGAAGGTCAACCGGACAAGCTATATAATGGTTCTCACCGGAGCAATTCTGTTCATCATATCCGACACAGTCCTGGCAGTCAATAAGTTCGTTCAGCCTGTCGGTCTATCCACACTTATAATTATGGGTACATATATTGCCGCTCAGTGGCTGATTACAATAGGGTACATTATACAATATACCCGGAGTCTTAAATAATGTGTGAATAATGTAATTTTTTCCCGGAATTATGTAACAGCTGTCAGATGGAATAGTCTGACCTTTGTTTTATAATTTGATAAGCCGAGTGATGAAAACGAACCGTGACTTGTTCTGCAAGGATCCCAGGACCAATTTCAGATTATCATTTGCAATTTTGGTAACTTATGGGATACTGCTGAGCGGATTTTTGGTTATCGTTTTCGGAATTTACGGGATTACTCATTTGATTATCAAATGAAATTAATAATATAACAAAACCAAATTAATAAGATCACGCGATGCGCTGTAATAATCCGTACCAATAATCCTCTGAAGGGTGACAGGTATATCAGTATTTGGTTTTAATCGAGTCAACTGTTACTGTCTCAGCGGTACGAAGAACTTCCATGACAGAGTTCATCGACTCTGAGCAGCCATTGAACTCCCCGATGAAAGCTTTACCAGCCTCGTCAAACGATTGCGTGCGTTGCAGCAACGACTCAATATGCGGGATTGTTTCTTTGGCCACTGCCTGCAACTCCGACGGTCCGGATGAGACAGCGGTGGCAAGTGAATCTGTAACAGATTTCCACTCATCAAGAGTTTTTATGTAATCACTCAGCGGTCCCTTGCTGAAATTATCAACACAATTGCCCAGGTTCTCCATGCCTGCCTGCAGGGCTGAAAACCCCTCCTGGCTTAGGCCAATCCCTTTTGGAGTGTTGCACCCGCATTCATCTGAAGGCATATAAGGCAGACTCACCTGTTTTGGTTCGCTTGTCGGCGGAGGGGGTGAGATCTCAGTTCCGTCTTCACCCGGTCCCTGTTCTGTTGTCTCTTCATCTGTTGGCTCGTCTGCCGTCGGCTCTTCTGCCGTCGGCTCTTCACCTGTTGGCTCCTTGACCGGAGGTTTGTCTGTTTTTGGTGTGGGGTCCTTTGGCGTTTGTGAAGGCTCCCCGGTCGGATCTTTCTGACTGGCTGCCGGTTCCGGGTCACTTGCACATAATCGCATTCGATATGACAGGTTATCGATGACCCGCTTTAACTGATCGAGACTGTTATAAATATCCGCTGTCTTCTGAGCTGCTTTCTCCATCTCCCCGAGATCATCTCCGAAATTTTTAGCTGCCTCCAGGGTCTCGAATGTTCCGGATACACCCTGTATGATATTATCGCCAAACAACTCTATGCTCATCTTAACCATGTTGGCTGCCTGTTCTACATCATTACCACTTCTTAAAAGATCCAGAAGGCTTGAACCCAGACCAGAAATTTTGGATGCAGTTGTGACAGCTTTGTCTGCTCCGGGCAAACCTCCCAGAGTGCCTATAATGAGGGTGGAAGTCTTAAGGGCCAGGTCGGCTGTCGATTCAAGGATACGGCCGTGAGCCCTTTTATATTCATCGGAGTTGACCATACGTTCCATTTCCCGTATAAGCTCTTTCAGCATTTCATTAGCGATGCGTGCTTGTTCGTCAAGCATTGCTTTTGTTTCGTCGTCGCAGTTTACAACTTCGACCTCAATGACCGGTCCTGTTTTTCCGCCGCAATGTGTTGTTGCCTGAAAAGTTGTCTTTCCCTGGCGGATACCCTGAATCATCACCTCATTCCCAAGGCCAATAACTGTCAGGATGCCCGGATCAGCAGGAACATATTTAAGAAGATCAGCACCATCTGACGGCTGAATTGAAACCGGGACGTTAATTCCCTTCAGCCGTTTTCCGTCGAAATCGTAGAAGGCGACCTGCGGGATGGGTTGCCCGCCGTTATATGATTCGATTTTTACACAGGATGCAGTCTTTGTGGTCTGTGCGGAGGACCCTTCCGGACTGGTGTATTCCACAAAAATGGTTGCGCGCCCGGGTGAAGTGCCTTTCAGTGTGGCAGAGGCACCGGAAGCTTGTACGTTAAGGGCATCAGAGGGCTCAGTCCAGAAGCGGTAGCTTCCTCCTTCGGGCTTTCCGGATGCTGTCAGCTGGCCTGACTCTCCAATTCCCATGTCCGAGCAACCTTGCAGAGTGACTTCCGGTTTTTCCAGATCAGGAACCTCCATTTTCACCGCCAATGTTATTGTGATATTATCATCATCATAACTTCCTGAACGCGTGTTGGTTCGTGATATCTGCTGCCATGACTGGATGTCCTTGTCGGTAAACACAAATTCTGTCACCCCCGGCCATACCTGTTCAAATGCTTCATCTACCACGCCCCACTCGCTAAGGTTGTTACCTACGGCAGTATAGGCACGCAGAATGGCTCCGGCCTCTGTCCGTTCAAGTTCAGCCAGCTCATCAAGCTGATAATAACGGGCATTAAGAAGATAGTTTTGATTTGAAGGAATGCCATGCTCCTTCCGGTACCCGGCATCGTCGATCACAATAGTGCGTGTACCCTGATCGGTCGTTTCGGTAATAGTTTCCACACCGTCAGGATCAAGGAAACGGGTATAGCTGCCATGGGAGCCGGAACCGGACTCATTCACTTCACCAGGATAAAATTTGATAACAGCACCTGGTTCCAGTTTCAGGAAAACGGCAGGATCAAATTCAAGAGGCAGTTTCCTGTCTTCGGGAGTATATCCTTTTCCCCGGAGCGGCTCATTCCAGTGTGAGAGAGAAAATTTCACAACTCCTGAATAGCCCCATGACTCGTTCACGTTTTTGCCGCTCTCTTCGTATTCGACTATGAATGCGGGTTTCCCGGGTTTAGGCTGTGCATATACAGTCCAGCTTAGCAGCAGGAAGGCAGAGAGAAACGTTATCTTTTTCATTTTATGAGTATATGAAAGCGCGGTAGTTTATTTCCCGATCAGAGGAACCAGCCTACGGATATCATCCATGCTAAAAGACTCCTCGAAACGCTTAAGATTATAGCTGATACTGTTATTCTGAAGATATTCCTCCTTTATTTTTCTTAAGTATACCTTATTCTGTACTGCGTGGAAGTTAATGATCTGGATGGCTGATTTTGGCAGTTCCCTGTTCCAGTACTCGGGATTGACTTTCATAATATAAGGAAATATGCTGTCCTGCCCTTCCGCTCCATGGGTTGCGCTTATCCTTGAAACCCCTCCTCCGAAATATGCGCGCTTGTCTCTGTCTTCCTCCGGAATTTCGGCATACTCCTTTTCAATGTACTCATTCAGGTAAGCAGCGGCGATCTCATCTTTTTCGTTTTTCATGCTTTCCCTCACCGCAGCGAAGGCTTCGTTGACTGTCACAGGTATCAAGTAGGGGGCACGTAATGGATCATAAACTACAAAATACTCTCCGTCGTAAACATCAATCCCGGGTTCCACTGTATTCATCCTTAGCGGAGCCGTGAAATAGCCGTGTTTGGTGTCATGGTTGTAAGATGCCCCCCACCCGGGTTTAGCCTGATTAATATACAGTGACCACTCCGGTGGCTCAATCAATCCCACAGCAGGAGTTCCGTCCCTATTCATGAACCATGAAGCAAATTCAAATTTGATTCCTGCCGGAATGCCATAGCCTCCGACATCCTTACAGCTGATCGTTATAATTCTTGCCCTGCCTTCAAACCCTTTGTTCTCACTCAGAACGGGATTCTGCCGTACTGTGTTTACAATATCAGCGATCCTCTCCAGATTGGCTGTTATTTCAGCTTTGGTAAATCCGCAGTCGTAGCCGACATAATCAGTCCTGCTGAGGATCTTGAAAGTACCTTGTTTTTCTGTTATAAGCGGGAGTTCCTGGGCGCGGCAATCAAAAAAGAGCAGGAAAGTCAAAGCAAGAACGGGAATGTTTTTTTTCATGGTTTATTGATATTTTGGATCTGGGGCAAAAACAAGGATGAGCAACTTATAATTATTACCATTCAACTTATTTTGCTTTTCCCCCGAAGCTGACGCCTGTACTGGCCTTTGGCCCGGTCATTACTGAATAATTGCCGGAGGTGCTGAATCCGAGTTTTGTTACACCGGGGCCCAAAGAGACAGATACGTCTGCCTTTACTCCAACGTCTTTTACTTCATTGTTATCGGAAACCGTTACTTCAAATCCGGCTTTAGCTCCTGCACTAATAAACCCGGCACTTCCCTTCACGCCAACACCAAGGAAGCCGGTAGTTGTTTTCTTGACGAAATTTCTTTTCATTGATCCGGCTACCCCGATTGAGCATCCGAATTCAATGCTTTCGCAATCGAGGCTTAAATCACAGGGTCCAAAACCAACTTTACCCTTTACTAAATCAGGACACTCGTTGGCTTTTGGCGTTTTATCCTCCACTTTTTCCGGCGGTAAGGGATAAGGATTCGCGTATACTGAACAGTCCGTTCCGCATTCATTACCTGCCGTTAACGGGAATGCCTGCTGATTGGCAATGAATGCATTGCCAATGATTGAAAGAGCGACCCTTTGAATCTCATAAGCATATATCCTGCTCCAGTAAGGACTTTCAATTCTTGAAAACCACTGACCGGAGAATTCATAAAGATCATCGAGTATTTTCCTCTGGTTATCAGTTGTCATCCGGGCAAGTGTCTTGTATTCTTCATATTGTCCCTGGATATCCTTGTTTAACTGAATTGCGGCAGGGCATTCTTTGGAGCAGTATTTCCTGCGGCATTCCTTAATACAATAACCATCACCAGAAGCGACACACGGCTCGCTACAACTCACATACTCCTTCCCATAGCGTTCTTTATTTGTCACATAAGCCTCCACAATTTCAGATACTGATTTCATAACGTCATCCACCGCAAGCCCGGACTCATCTGATTCTTCATCCGATGCCTGGAAAAAATATTCCATGATGCAGTCGAGGGCAAAACGTTCGTTGGGATAATCACGCAGAACTGCATTGGGTGACAGGTTGGGCACTTCATTTTGTATCTGCAGAAACTCCTTATTGAATTTCTTCAGCTGATCGTGAAAACTTTTATAAGCATCCAGTGCAGATGCAAGACCACCCCCTTCCATCCACTCCGTTACATCACTGCAGCCACTGAATGCAGGCATTTTCAGACGGTCAACTTCAGGAACCAATGAGGCAAGGGCGTCGGGTGGGTTCATCTGATTCCTGGTTTCTTCCCAGAATTTCTCCTTATCACTCTCGCCTCCGGGTGAATTCTCAGCCTGTGACTGGAGTGCTGAAAAGCTACCGGAAGCCTGGCTATAGGAGAAGCCCATTCCTTTTACGCCTGCAAATAATTCCAGGATTGCATCCTGAAACCGGTTCTGTTTGATATATAGGTCACACAGCGAGGTATGCGCCTGTCCGAAATCAGGATTTACCTTCAGCGCCTGCTTATAATAAGATTCAGCCTTGGTTAAATCGTTCAGTTCAAAGTAACTGTTTCCCAGCTGAGTAAGGATTAGCGGACTTTCCGAAAACAGATGATTGGCATAGAGCAGAACCGGAACCGATATGGCAATAGAATCGATATTTCGCAGGTATGCTCCGAAGTTGTTAATACTGAGTGTGTCCGACGGAAATGCTTTCACTGCGGAGGCCAGGTACACACAGGCCACATGATGGTCTGTACCGAAAGTAAGCCAGAAACCGCCGGTTCCAGAGAGAATCCTTACTGCCTCAAGGCTGAATCCCTTATCCCCGGCAGCTTTGATATCAAGGTCGAACTGGCTTTTGGAAACAGCATCAAGAGCTTTATACGACCTGTTGTAGAAGCGGTTGGCAATGGCAATAATACTCTCCTTGGTGGCGGCAGAAGCTTCTACACTAAGTCCTGGTGAGCTGCTGGCACTTTGCTGTGACTGTTGATTACCCGGGGGGCTGAAGGGTGACTTGCCTCCGTTCAGCTGGCTTGCCAGTTTTTTTATTTCCGCATTGGCTTTTTCTGCAGCGGCAGGATCATCCCAGTTGGTTGTCTGCCTGATTTTTGCCATCTGCGCCCTTATCTGTTCGGTGGACTGTGTAGTCTGTGCTCCGGCCATCGCAGAAAGGAACAATAACAGTACTATCATGAAATATTTCATGGCTCCAGGGTTTTAGTGAACTTGTTCAGGGAAGGCGATATGTCAGTTAATCATCCTCAGGGAAGTAAAGCTTGAATTTGTAGGTTTGATTCAGCTTGCCGAGGTACTTATGTATGGCTTCAAGAGCTCCGGTCTCCGTGCATTCAGGAGGACGGGCGATGCCTGTCTGGGCCATTGTCACCTGTGATATTACCTCCCCGAGTTTCTGATAATCGGGAAGAGCGGAATTCAGTATCTGCTTGTGTTGGCGGAGGGCAGTGCGGTATTTTGGAGTGAACTTGTCGCAGTACTTGATCTGTTCTTTCTTTACCAGCAGGGCTAATGAGTCCATCTGTTTTCCCTGCCCATAGTCAACACCAATCATTCTCCCGTATTGGCTCTTCCAATTAGAAATCCTGTCGAGCATCTCCTGCCTTGAGGGATCGTTTTCGATCGAAGCATACAGGTTGCCTATTGACTGATCGTACCCGGATATCCTGCCTGCAATGGACTGCTGCTGACTTAGCAACTCGGAAATATTCTGGGTGTTGTTGTCTGCCGGTTGAGATTCCGGATTCGCCTGTGACACAGCCATTGCCTCGGTGGCATACCCTTCGGCATAGGCTTTCTTCCCTGCGTCACTCATCTTTGAGAGATTCTTTATCTCATCCGGTGACATGTTTGTCTGCTGTTGCATCATCTTGTTGGCCATCGCCTGCTTATCCGCCGCAGACATGTTCTTTGCATTCTTCATTTTTTCCATGTCTTCCTGGGACATGCCGTACTGTGACATCTGCTTTAGGGCTGCTTCTTTGGCTGCTGCTTCATCGTTCGCGGCTGACTTTTTTTCCAGTTTTTTCAGCGTCCCGATGTCATTTGAAATCTCTTCAGACAGACTGCTCACAAGCGTTTTGAAGCTCTCGGCACCAGCCTTTGAAACATTGCATGAGTCGAGAGGCTGTGCAGGGATTTTCTTCATATAATCTGCTGTTTTGGTCTGTGCAGAAACCAATACGGCAATACTTAGCGCAACAAGTGAAAATATTATTTTTTTCATGACTTACAGTTTAATAAATTCGACTCTACGATTAAGGGCTTTGTTGGCGGGAGTGTCATTAGCTGCTACTGGCTGGCTTTCACCCATGCCGTCCGTTACAAGGCGGTCACCGTTCACACCAAATGATTTGACAAGTTCATTTTTGACTGAGGCGGCACGGCGTTTCGAGAGATCAAGGTTGGCGGCATCAGCACCGTCACTGTCGGTATGGCCCACGATTTTGACTTTTACATCAGGCACCTCATTAAGTATGGTTGCAATTTCCTTCAATGTACCGTATGATTCAGGCTTAACGACATCCTTATTAACATCGAAATAGATACCATAAGTGACCAGTTTGCCTTCGGTCATGAGCTTGTTGCGAATATCAGGTGCACCAACGGCGATTCGTATATTGCTTAACATGGCAGCACCATATTCGAACCTGAGCCTGTCAGGTTTCACGCAACCAGTGGGAAATGCTTTAGGAAGATCTACAATCTTGTTCTGATCCTGGTACACCCGGACTCTTGATTTCTGCACCCAGATGGCAATATGGTATTTTTGGTTCATCTTTTCCTTAAACTGTTCACCATCAACATAGCCACTTAGCTTTAATTGTTCACATTCTGTCCCGAAAAGCCATGTACCGTAACTTGGCCTGCCGAAATATTCAACCCTAAACCAAAATCCTCCCTGCCCTGGTACCGTACCGTGGTCCCATGCTTTTGCATTCTTTGCCTGCATCAGTCTCATATTCCATCCTGACATCCCGGGTCCTTCAAGGCCTCCGATGGGAATTACATCGAATTCAATTGTGTAATTATCGGGCAGCTTGAGAAGTTCGTCAGTCCATACGCATTCGTCCATTATAAATCTCATCCAGTTCCCGGGATAAAGATTAGTGGTGACAACTTCAGCCGATCCGTTGGTGTTCCACAATGCAGGGAAATCACCCACAGCATCCTGGCTGAAGTCTTCATAGAAGATCACTTTTTCGCCCGGTATAAAGTCATATTTTGAATAACTCTCGAGGGCAGTCTGCTGCCCGCCGGCCTTACCGGCTGCAGTACCTGCTGCAGCACCTGCTGCTGCCTCGCCATTCTGAGCGTCGGCAGCCTGCTCAGCACCATCGTCGTTTTTAAGGCCTGCTGCAATGCTGTCCTCTGCAGTATCAAGAACCTTGTCAATGGCCTGGTCAGTCTTCTGATTGAGCCTCCTGTTTACCTGGTTCTCAAGTTTCTTCTTGAAGTCCACTTTGATCTGAGCTTGTAAATTCACTGTGAGGCTGAATAAAGCCAGTACGAATAAAAATTTAAATAAAGGTTTCATTTTTTATCGGGTTTAAGTTTCGAATATCTGAACAGATTGGTCAAGTAAATCTACAATATAGTTCAGTTGAGTAAAAATACTTTTGACAATATTTTCAACCCTTTGGTCAAATTTTCTCTACTTTCTTTGGACGCATAAAGAAAGTACAGGGAAAGTGCGCCGGGCAGGACAGGTCTGGTTTTGTCCTTGCTCAATGCCAAAAAAGTTGCATTGAATTAAGAAATAATTCTTAATTGAAATTCATTTGTTAAAATGTCTGTTTGTTACTAACTTTGATATGCTGCATTTCTAAACATACTGACATGAAAGAAGAGTTCCTCCACTGGCTGTGGAAAAACCGGTTCTTTGATGCTGACCGTTTATGTGACAGAGAAGCCGGACCCATCGAGGTCATCCATCCGGGTGAGTATAACCGTGATTCCGGTCCCGATTTCTTCAGCACAAGATTAAAGATTGAAGGCACTGTATGGGCCGGGAACACCGAGATACATATAAACGCTTCAGACTGGTACCGGCACGGCCATCATACTGACCATGCATATGACAATGTCATTCTTCACCTCGTACATAACCATGATGCCGAGGCTTTTACAGCATCAGGACGCAGGCTGCTGACGTCACAGCTGGGATATGATGAAGCCTTTTGGGATAACTATCTTGATTTTGTCAACAATCCTTCCCTGCTCTCATGCTCAGGTCTTATCGGCAAACCAGATGCTTTCGTAGTGAGACACTGGCTTTACTCTCTTGCGGTTGAGAGGCTTGAGAGAAAAAGTGTTGAGACCGGGGAGATACTTGAACGTACAGGAAACGACTGGGAAGAGACTTTGTACAGGCTGGTCTCCCGCTATTTTGGCTTCAGGGTCAATACCGA
>Ga0209254_10004942_pt1 | contig 12254 bp, 8 predicted proteins | sample FrelakmetDIP11DI_FD_187148 | JGI IMG/M metagenome (GOLD analysis project Ga0209254, IMG submission 187148) | Freshwater lake sediment microbial communities from the University of Notre Dame, USA, for methane emissions studies - DIP11 DI (SPAdes)... | ecosystem: Environmental > Aquatic >...
CGATTTCATCGCCGACCTGCAGGACTGGAAAGGGCGGACCGGCTACGACGCGCACGTGGGCGAGCGCGGCGTCAAGCTCTCCGGCGGGCAGCGCCAGCGGATTGCGATCGCGCGGGTCGTGCTGAAGAACGCGCCGATCCTGGTGCTGGACGAGGCGACCTCCGCGCTCGACAGCGAGGTGGAGCTAGCGATCCAGGACCAGCTGCTCGGACTGATGGAGGGCAAGACGGTGATCGCGATCGCGCACCGGCTGTCGACGATCGCCCGCATGGACCGGCTGATCGTGCTGGAGCATGGTCGCGTTGTCGAGCAGGGCACGCACGACGAGCTGCTGCGCCATGACGGCCACTACGCAATGCTTTGGAAGCACCAGTCGGGCGGCTTTCTGCCGCACGATCTGCCGCCGGAAGACGAACCGGTGATCGAGGACGGCCCGCTCGACGACATGCGTGCTGCCGAGCAACCCGAGCCCAACACCAATGACGAGCCGATGCCAGCCCGGGCCTGAGCGTCATCCGCCACCCTCCGATGAGCTGGTCCCTGCACGAATCGGTAGCCGCGGCATGGCCACCTCGCTGAATTTCGCGGTCGGTGTGCGCGGCGATCGGCGTCCGAGCGGCGCACCCGCGAGTGCGCCCAACGTTGCTGCTTCGTTCTGGTTCGGGACACTTCTGGTGGCTGCCGGTATCGGGGTCGCCGCCGCGCCGCCGGCTGCTCTCTCGCTTCGCGTATCCGCGCCGGCGCGCGTGAACATCGGCGAGTCGCGCGACATTTCGGCGACGATCGCCAACGTCGGAACGGCGCCGATCGTGGTGCTGCCCAACATGGTCAGGCTGCGCATCGAGGGCGCCGGCGCGGAGTACCTGCCGTATCCCGGCCCCCCCGTCGACCCGTGGGCCGGCGCACGCGAGCTGGAGCCCGGCGGAACGGTGACCGTCGAGTTTCACGACACCTCGGACAAGCGTGGGGTATGGCGCCTGCCGCCGGGAAGCCACCGGATCACCGCGCTCTACGAGGTCCCAACGGATCTCGGACCACTGCCGACGTTTGCGAGTCCCGGCCGGGTCTGGCGCGACCGATTGGAAAGCTTGCCGGTGACGATGATCGTCGATCGATGAAGGATTGGCGGCCGACGCTCCTCGAAAAAAAAGCCCGCGCTGGGCGGGCTCTTCCTGGATCCCGAATGCCTATTTGATCGACACGATGGCGACCTTGGCGTCGACAGTGGGCTCCTTGTTATTGTCCACGACCTGCTTCGCAGTCTTCGCCTTTGCCGGCGCAACGGAGACGGTGGTTGCTGGCGCCCTGGACGCCGCGGGAGCCGGCACTGCGGCAAGCTGCGAAGGCGGCGTTGCCGACGCCGAGGAAGCCGCGTCGTGCCCGCAGTCCGCGCCGACGACCGGAGCGATGGCGAACATGGCCACCGCAGTTGCCGCTGACAATTTCTTCATGCTTGCCTCCGTTGAGAATGGGCCCACGCGCAAATCTGCGCATATCGAGAATCATTGTCAACCAGCCGCGGCGGGCCAAATCGTGCCGGACCGGTGGGTTTGGCGAGGGCAACGCCTGCGCGAGGCTCGCCCAGGGGATGGGGCCGGCTGTCACTTCGACCAGTGCGCCCCGGAACCTGTGTCCAACGCCTTCCGTCTCGGTGAAGATTTCGCGGTCCCAGGCCGTCGCCGAAGTGGCTCCGGGTCCGGTACGGCGTCGACCGGCTGGCCGATGCGACACACCCGGCGCTAATTCGTCATTGTAAAAACAATAGGTTAGAGGTGCCGTCCCGCCCAGCCACAGCGCAGGCGGCGGCGGCAGCGGCTTGACACCCAAGATCGAGGCTGTATACTTCGGCGCTTGTTGCAATGCAGCAAAGAATTCCGGCGGCGATGGCTGCTCGTCGGGGTTGATCCATCGATTTTTTCGTTCCGACGGCGCGGGCATCGGCCCGGGTTCGGAGATGAGGAGATTCGTTACCGAAGCAAGGTAACCCCGGAGGCATGACCGTGGCCGCCAATGCCACGCGGGTCAACGCCGCTCCCCCGGGACAACCGTCTGGAGGTTTCCCATGACGACTGGTCCGTCTGCGACACATCCGTTGGCCTTCGGCCACGAGCTGCACCTGGAACTCGGCCGAACACGCATTATCATCCTGGCCTTGCTGGCGACCCTCTGCGTAACGCTGGGTGCCCCCTCGGCCCTGCGGGTCGACCGCATTCTGGCGGCCACCCTTGCCCAATCCGTCGCGGGTCTTCCCGACGCGCGGCCCCACGTACCGGCAGCGGACCTTCGCGGCCCTACGGTTGTCCGCGACCTGGGGCCCGAGATCGACGCACTGACGACCCTGGTAGCCAAGCGCTACCGCATCTCGACCGAGCCGACGCGCGGGCTGGTTGCCGCTGCGTACCGCGAGGGACAGCGTGTCGGACTCGATCCGTTGCTCATCGTCGCCGTCATCGCGGTGGAGTCCCGCTTCAACCCCATCGCCGAGAGCGACGCCGGCGCGCAGGGCCTGATGCAGGTGATCCCGGGCTACCACAAGGACCGGTTCGAGGCGGCCGGGGTCGACTCCATGCTCGACCCGCACGACAACATTCGCCTGGGCGCGCAGATCCTGAAGGATTACATCCGGCGGGGCGGTACCGAAGTCGCCGGGCTGCAGATCTACAACGGATCGGCCGCGGACGGCAGCAACGCATACGCCGCCAAGGTGCTCGCGGAAAAGCAGCGGCTGCAGCAGGCCATGCAGCGACTGCGCGACCGTCTGCGCGCCTGAGCGTTCCGAGCCTCCTCGCTTGGCGCACTCGACCGCGTGCGCGAATCGTACGAGCCGCGGCCCGAGAACCCAATGACCCAGCCCGGCAAGCCATGCCCGTTCTGCAATCCGTCGTCGCAGCGGATCGTGATCGAGAAGCACCACCCGGACGCGTTCAACCTGGGCCTCAACGATGGAGCCGCGGCGGGGCAGACGGTGCCGCACGTCCATTTGCACCTCATTCCGCGCTATCGCGGCGACCTGCCCGACCCGCGCGGCGGCGTGCGCTGGATCATCCCGGAGCGCGCACGGTATTGGAACAAGCCGTGATCTGGGGAGGGGACGCGAGCGGGGCGCGGGAATGACGCCGCCGCTTGCTCGGGACTTCCGGTCAAAGCGACGCCAGCTTGCGCGCCGGACGCAGCGCCCGGGCAATATCGCCGGGTTGGGCGCCCAGCCTGAACAGCGAGCGCACCAGCAGATCGAGGGAAACGCTGCGGTCGGCCGCTTCCATCTTGGCGACACGCGACTGGCTCGAGCCCAGTCGCTGCGCCACTTCCGCCTGCGACAGTTTCTGGACAGCGCGAACGGCGCGCAGTGTCGCGCCCAGCGCCACCTTCATCTCGACGTAGGCCGCCTCCTCGACGCTCAGCGCGAGAAACTCACTGGCTGAGCCCGTAGCCCAGCCGGCAGCTTCGAGCCTCGCGCGTTTGCGCTTATGCATGCGCTCCTTCATGGTTCACGGTTGACCGCATCGTAGCGTCGCAGCCGATCACGGCATGATTCGATCACGCGCACGGGGATCCGGGGCGTCTTCTTGCTGAACACAACGACGATCACCACCGCGTCGTCGTCCAGACGGTAGACCAGACGCCAGGTCGCCCCTTCATCGGGAATCCGCAGTTCATGGCAACGAGCACCGATCGACGGCAAGGGCCGCGAATGCGGCAACCCAAGTTTCATGCCTCGCTGGAGCTGCCGCAACAGAACCCCCGCCTCGATTCGACTGGCTGCCGAAAATGGTGGCGTCCTGACCTCGCCGCGCAGCCACACCAGCGGTCGATCACCGCCGGGCATCGGGATGATGGTATGTCAATATTGACATAATGACAAGCGTTGCACCACGCGCGCTGTTCGATGGGTCCGGATATCCATTGGACGATCATCGGTGGACACCAGGGTCCAGGCAATCGTCCGGACGACGGAGACGACTAGCTCTGCCCGAACCGTTCGCGCACCTCCGCCAGCCGCGCCACCAACCCCGAATACCTGCGCGTCGGCGAAACGATCGCCTTCTCCACCACCTCGGCCCCGCCGACGATCGCGACGCCCGACCGTGACCGCGTCACCGCCGTGTAGAGCAGCTCGCGCGTGACCACGCGATTCGGCTTCGCGGGCAGCATCAGCAGCACGCGGTCGAACTCCGAGCCCTGCGCCTTGTGCACGGTCGTCGCGAACGCGGTCTCGTGCTCCGGCAGGCGCAGCGGTGCCACCGGCCTGAAGCCGCTGTCGCTGTCCGGAAAGTGCACCATCAGCGTTTCCGAAACATCGGGCAGGACGATGCCGATGTCGCCGTTGAAGAGCTTCAGCACGTAGTCGTTGGCGAGCACCATCACCGGGCGGCCCGGATACCACTCGGAGCGCCCGCCGGGGTCGAGCGGATGGTCGAGCGCCTTGCGGAAGTGCTGCCCGGCTAGCTGGTTGATCGCGACGACGCCGCGCGGGCCCTCGCGCTCGGCGCACAGCACGCGGAAACGCCCCAGCGCGGCGAACAGCGCCGCTCTGTTGCCGGGGTCGGCGCGCGCGGCATCGATGTAAGTTTTCATTCCGTCGATGATCCGCTGGAGCGAGGCGGCCTGCGGGACGGGATGCGCATCCTCGAACCATTCGAGCGCCGGATCGCTGCGCGAGCGCAGGAGATCAATCGCGGCTGGCGTCTCGCCGGCGTTGATGTGCTCGGCGAGACGGCCGATGCCGGAATCCCTGGCGAAACGGAAGTTCTCGGTGAGCCAGACGACGCTGTCGTTGAGGTGCGTCGGTTTTACCGGCGCCGCGGATACGATGCGTGCGGCGGGTATGCCGGTGCCGGCGGCCAGGCGCTCGACGCACGCGTTGCTCAGCGTCGGATCGGCGGAAAGTTCCGCGAACACGGCGCCGGATTCGACGGCGGCGAGTTGATCCTTGTCGCCCAGCAGGATGATGCGCGCCGCGGGCGGCACGGCCTCGACCAGCCTGGTGGCGAGCGCCAGGTCCAGCATCGACGCCTCGTCGACGACGAGGAGGTCGATCGGCAGCGGGTTGCCCGCGTGGTGGCGGAAGTCGTTGGAGTCGGGCAGCACGCCCAGCAGGCGGTGAACGGTGAACGACTCCGCAGGCATGCGCTCGCGCAGGTCGACGGGCAGGTGAGCGGCGGCGTTGCGGATCGCTTCCAGCATTCGCGCGGCGGCCTTGCCGGTCGGGGCCGCCAGGCGGATCCGGCAGTCCGGATTGCCGGCGAGTGCGCAGGCGAGCACGTTGACGACGGTCGTCGTCTTGCCGGTGCCGGGGCCGCCGCTGATGATCGTCAGGGGCCGTTCGAGCGCCAATGCCGTCGCGATTTTCTGCCAGTCGGGGCGATCGCCCAATCGCTTCGCGTTGGCGGCGAACAGGCGGTCGAGGAGCGCCTGCACGTCGTTGCCGATGCCGCGCGCTTCGGTGGACACAGGCTGCATCAGCCGCTGCGCGAGCCGCCGCTCGTAATCGAAGTAGCGGTGCAGGTAGAGGCGGCCGTCGGCGTCAAGGATCAGCGGGTGCGCAGCCGGTGTCTCCGGCGTGCCGACCATCCCGGATTCGAGCAGCGCGCGGCGCAGCGCAGGCTCATTGAGCGTCTCGGTGGCCGCGACGATGTCGGCGAGCCAGGCGCACACGTGACCCGAGGCGGTCGCGAGGCTCGTGGCGCGCGCGGCTGCCCGCAGCGCGTCGAGCGTGTGGCCGGGTGCGTTGCTCTCGCGGGCCCAGCGCACGACGTGATGGGCAAAGCCCTCGGCGAGCGCCTGGTCGGGTGTCTGGATGAACGCCGCGCTCATGGTCCCACCTTCGCCGGCTCTCTCGCAAACAGCGCGCCGAGCCGCGCGAGTGTCTCAGCCGTCGGTCGATGGTGGAACACGCCCGCCGGAGTGCCGTCGGCGTTGCTCCAATCAGGCCGCACGCCGCGCACGAAGAGGTACAGCACGCCGCCGAAATGCGTGTCGTGGCGGTAGCCCGGCACGCGGTGCCTGAGGTAGCGGTCCACCGCCAGCGAATAGAGAAGGTATTGCAGGTGGTAGCTGTGCTCGGCCATCGCTGCCTGCAGCCCATGGGGGCCGTAGTCGGAGGGTGCATAGCCGAGGTGGTTCGATTTCCAGTCGAGCACGTAGTAGCGGCCGCCGTGCTCGAACACGAGATCGATGTAGCCCTTCAAATACCCTTCGAGGTCGCGGAACGCGAGGCGCGGCACGTCATAGCCGAGGCTCCCGAGCGCAGCGTTGAGCGCGTGCGCCGACAGACGCGGCAGAGGCAGGCTGAATTCGAGCTCGGTGAGGCGGCGGGTAGTGGGGATGGACGCGAGAACGATGTCGTCCGGCAGCCTCGCGCGCGTCACGTCGTTCAGCATCCGAGCGGTCATGTTCGCGAGCAGCATCGATTGCTCGGCCGCGCGCGCGCCGGGGACGAATTGCGGATACGCGGACAGGCCGCGGGCGATGGCGTCGCTCCAGCCGTCGCGGGCGGTGAAATCGATGCGCTCGAAGATCGCGTGCAGGCACTCGCCCGCGCTGGTGCCGCGCGGAAAGCGCAGGATATCGTCCGGCGCGATGTCCGGCGGCAGCGCGCCGACGCTCTTCGCCACCTCCGCGATCCGCGCGTCGTGGTCGTTCGCCGCGGCCTCGGCTTTCGCGTCACTGGAAAGGCCGGAAAAGCTGCTGAAGCGCCATGCGGGCGCGATCGCCTTCGGCGGGGGCAGGGCGGCGAGGGTTTCCGGTTCGAGTCGGGCCAGCGCGACCGGCGTTCCGCGCTTTTCGGGCAACGGAGCGAGAGCGAGGTGGGGAAACAGTCCTGTGGCCAGGGCTTGCCACGCGGCGGCGATGTCGGCGGGCGATCGCTTGCCGTCGAGCCAGCTCTGCGGCGTCTCGTTGCCGCCGGCGACGAGCCAGTTGAGGAGGCTCCTGGTGCTCTCCGCCGTCGTCGGCCTGCCGAAGCTCGTCGACGTGTAGGTGCCGGCGATCACGTAGCATCGATGGACCGCGCGCGTCAGCGCCACGTAGATGAGGCGCAGCGCCTCGGCCGCCGCCTCGAGCCTGATCGCATCGTCGATCTCCTTCCCGCCGTTGCCGACCTCGCCCTTCGCGCGGAAGTCGATGACCGCCGCGCCGTCGGCCCCGTGGTATTCGCGGCCCTCGGGTTTCGGCCCGCCGAATCTCGTGTTCCCGTCCCACAGGAACGGACAGAACACGATTGCGAACTCGAGCCCCTTCGCCTTGTGGATGGTGACGATCTTGACGAGATTGCGGTCGGATTCCAGGCGCAGCTGCGCGACTTCGTCGGCGGCGCCGTCGCGGCGCTTCGTCGCCAGCCAGCGCAGCAGCGCGTCCGGCGATTCGTGCGTCGCGGCTGCCTGGTGGATCTGCTCGCCCAGGTGCAGCAGGTTCGTGAGGCGGCGCTCGCCATCGTCGCGGCGGAGCATGCGCGCGCCGACCTTTTCGTCCGTCAGGAACTTGCGGTACATCACACCCACCCCATGGCGCAGCCAGAGTTCGCGGTAGTCCGCGAAGCGCTGCAGGAAGCCCAGCAGCGCGGCCTCGTCGGCCGAGATCCGCGCAACGCTGGCCGCGTCATGGCCCATCATTTCGGTCGCCAGCGCGCCGCGCAGCAGCGTGTCGCGCGACGGCTGGTTGATCGCGATCAGCACGCGCTCGACCTCCTCGGCATCGGGCGACTGGAAGACGTTCGCCTGCGACAGCTCGACGCTGCCGATGGCGAGCGCCGCGAGCTCGCGCTTCACCTCGCTGCCTTGCGCGTGGCTGCGCACCAGCACGGCGATGTCGCCGGGCTCCAGAGTGCGCTCGCCGATGGTGATACGGCCCTTGCTGCCTTCGGTGATGAGCCGCGCGATTTCGGCGGCGGTCGCCCGCGCAGCGGACTGCCTGGCTTGCGATTTGAGGATTGGCTCGCCGTCCGGTGTCGGCGGGAGCGTCCACACCTGCAGGTCGGCGCGGCTCGTCGTCCTGTCGACGAACGGCTTGCGCGCCTTGTCGCCCATCGTGACCGGGAGATAGCCGAGCCCTTCCAGCATGAAGGCGTCCGCATTGGCGGAGAAGAGCCCGTTCAGCGCCTCGATCAATCCTTTCGACGAGCGCTGGTTCGCGGCGAGCGTGCAGACATCGGTGACGCCCCTGCGCGCCCGCAGGTATGCGTGCAGGTCGGCGTTGCGGAAGCTGTAGATCGCCTGCTTGGGATCGCCGACGAGGAACACCGGCAGCTTGCCCTGGCCGTAAATGCGGTCGAAGATCGCGAACTGCAGCGGATCGGTGTCCTGGAATTCGTCGATCAGCGCCACCGGAAACTTCTCGCGCAGCGACGACACCAGTTCGGGGTGCTCGCCGCCTTCGAGCGCGGCGTAGAGGTTGTAGAGCATGTCGTCGAAGGAAATCACCCGCTGCTCCTGCTTGCGTCGGCGCAGGTCCGGACCGACGGTGTCGATCAGGTCGCGGATCAGGCGAAGGCGGGCGAGATCGAGCCCTTCGATGATCGCGGCGCGAGCGATGAGCAGGGCGTCGGCCGCGTCGAAGAACGCGTGGGCGGGCGTCGTCTGACTCTTGTTGGTGCCGCGCTTCAGGCGGGAGGTCGACAACAGCTCGATCCTGTCGTCCGCTTCAATTGGCGCGAGCGGCGCGGCAGCGAGGAAAAAGGCGTCCCACCCGGCGGCAGCACGGTCGATCGTGACTTCCTTGTACGAGCCCTTGTGGAGGGCCGGTATCGCTCCCTTGACGAGCTCGATGACCGCCACGCGCTGCGTGGCCCAGAGTCTTGCGGCCGCTTCGTACTCGCTGGCAAGTCTCGCCGTGTCGACCATCGCCGCCGGCGTATCGAGTGCCGCCGGCCAGAGGTACCGGGCGAGCGGCTTGGCGAGGCTGCGCGTCAGCAGCTTCGCGTATTTCCCGGGCGTGTCTTTCTTCTCCAACAGGCAGGCCGCAAGTTCCGGAGGGCAGCTGTCGCCGGCAACGCGGCGGCGCCAGAAATCGTGGACGGCCTCCAGCGCCATCTCGCTGTCGTCGGTGACGAGTTCGAGCGAGAAGGGCAGCCCCGCGGAGAACGACGCGTCGGCGAGCGCGCGCTGGCAGAAGCCGTGGATGGTGAAGATCGCGGCTTCGTCGAAATACTGAAGCGCCTGGTCGAGCTTCAATGCGAGCTTCGGGCGATTGCAGCCGGTGCGTTGCTCGACCGCCTGCACCAGTTCTGCGACGAACGGGTCGCCGGATGGCCCGGCCCCATCGGCGTCGCGCAGCCAGGCCAGCGCCTCGACAAGCCGCGCGCGGGTGCGCTCCCGCAGCTCCGCGGTGGCGGAGTTGGTGAAGGTCACGACGAGGATCTGCTGCACGTCGAGGTCGCGTTCCAGCAGGAGGCGCAGGTAGAGCCCGCAGATGTTCCAGGTCTTGCCCGTGCCGGCCGACGCCTCGATCAGATTGACGCCGTCGAGGCTGCAGGTGAAGACGTCGAATTCGGTGGGGGCTGTCATGCCGAGGCCTTCGGCAGGCGGTCGTCGTCGACGGCGTCGAGCAACGGCTGGAAGACCGTCGTCGCGCACATGATGAACTCGCCGTCGAGAGGGTCGTCCACGCCGCGAAGCGCGAGCCCGTACGCCGGATCGCATTCTTCCGCGAAGTTGTTGAATTGGGAGCTTCGCCAAGCGGTGATCGCTTCGCCGATCCGCTGCCCCCGGGTCATGTAGCGCCACGCGGACTTCGGGAAGAAGTGGAGCGGACGGTGCAGTCCCTCACGGTAGAGCCCGAGCAGCGCAGCGAGCTGCGCACGCGCGTCATCCACGGGGCCCAGCACGTAGTCCCCGTCGCGCGAGTGCCATGTCGTTCGCGGCGCGGGCTCGGGCAGCGCCATTGCGTTAAAGAACAGGTGCGCGAGCCAGCCGGCAAGATAATCGCCGGCGCGCGCGTCGTCGTAGCGGTAGCGGACGAGGCCGGTCCTGCGCAAATCCCCGAAGTTTCCGGTCAGGCGCCATGGCTCGCCGTCGAGCATGAATTCGATCGTCGTGCCGACGGGATCGAGCGTTGGCTCCGCGAGCAGCGGCGCGAGCGTGCGCGCGAAGTGATCGAGGCGCTGCAGTTCCTGCGCCAGCTCGAGCTCGCCGAGGCGCCCGGCCGGATACTCGATCCCGGCGCGCGCGAAGCCGAGCAGACCGCCAACCGCTTCGCCGCCGAGCAGGCGGGGCAGCACGCGCCGCGCGAGGGCGCCGCGCGAGGGCACATTGGAGACGAAAGGCTCGTCGTCCTCCAGTTCCTCGTCCCCCTCGGGAAGCACGATGCCGAGGCGCACCCGGAGCAGGTAGCGGCAGGGGTTGCGGAAGAAGCGGGCGAGGTTGTCCAGGGTGACCTCGCGGAACTCCGGGCCGGCCGGGGCGAGTGGCAGCGCGAAGAAACATTCCTGCGGTTCCCCTGCTTCATTTTCGTCGTCGCTTTCGTCGCCGGATTCGTCGGCGGTCCCCGCGCGCCGCTCGGCCCGGGCAGAGGTCGACGGCAAGCCCAGTTGCTGCTTCAGCGCGTCGCAATATTCGTCGTTGAAGCTGCGGCGGCGCGGATCGGCGTTCGGCTCGAAGTAGTCAAGCGAAAACGGCTGCAGCGGATGCTCGACGGTCAGTCGCCTGCGCGCGGCCCGCAGAGAATCCGGCGAGAACGGCGCTTCGTCGATGGCCGCGGCGCAGTAGTCGAGCAGTTCCGCCACGAGCACCGACGGGGGCAGCGGTGAGTTGTCGCGCACGCTCTTTCCCGTGTAGCTGAGATACAAACTCTCGCGCGCGGCGAGGAGGAGGTCGAGAAACACGTTGCGTTCGTCGATGCGACGCTGGCGATCGCCGCGCCGCGGGTCGCGCGCCATCAGGTCGAATTCGATCGGGCGCGGCGTCGAGGGAAAAGCGCCGTCGGCAAGCCCAATCGCGCAGATGACGCGATAGGGGAGGTTGCGCAGGCTCGCCATCGCCGCGAAGGTGACGCTGCCGCCGGGCATGCCGCCGCGCGTCGGATCGTCGAGCAGCGCGGTCAGCGCCGCGCGGACGACGTCGACGCTCACAGGCTCGCTCAACCCACCGTGCGTCATGTTGGCGTGGAGCTCGCGGATGCCGGCGGCAGTCTCGCGCTCGGCATCGATCTCGTCGCCCGCGGGCAAGACGAAGTCGTCGATCACGCCGCCGAGCGTCTGTCGCCAGTCGTCCGCCGTCTTCGCCTTGGCGAGATCGGCGTGCAGGCGCTCGAGGCGGCGGATGAATTCGCAAAAGCTGCCCAGCGCCAGCGCGGCGGAACCCTCCGGATTGCCGGCCGCAAGGCGCTCGTTCACCGGCATCGTGACGGAGGCGGGCAGCGCGTAGCCCAGGAACAGGCGATCGAGGCCGTCCTCGAAACTGTGGCGGCCGGTCTCCGGCAGGCCGAGCTCGGCGCGATGGCGGCCGTCGATGCCCCAGCGGATGCCCGCTGCGCCGATCCACGTGTGGATCGCCTCCAGTTCCGCGCTGTCGATCGCGAACCGGCGCGCGATGACCGGCTGCTGCAATAGCTCGAACACGGCGCTCGCCGGGAAGCGCGACGTCGCGACCGCGAGTACCGACAGCAGCGCCTGCGCGACGGGATTGAGCGCGCTCGCCGGCCGGCCGGTGATCGTGTACGGAATCGCGCGCGCCTTCGGGACGTTGGCGAACACCGCGTCGATCAGCGGCGCCGCGGCCTCGAGGTCCGGCGTCACGACCAGGATGTCGGACGGTCGCGGCGGATGGCTTCCGGCGAAGAGCGCGAGCAGCTGGTCATGGAGCACCTCCAGCTCGCGCGTCGTCGAGTGGCAGACGTGGACTTCGATGCTGCGATCAGCGGACGCAAGTTCGATGCTGCCGTGCGGAAGATCCGTCAGTTCGAGCATCGCGTTCTGGACCCGGGCGAGGAGCGTGTCGCACTCGCTCGGCGCAAAGCCGGCTTCGTCGACCTGCGCGGGGCTGTCGTCCCGGAGCAACAGGTCGATGTGCGCCTGCGTCTGCTTGCCCCACGAGGCCAGCAAACGATTGCCGGCTTCATGATGGTCGGCGCGGTTCTGCGCCGCGAGCCAGGAGAGGCGCTTGCGGTCGACGATCTCGAACCAGTATTCGCGGCAGGGGTTGAGCACGTACAGCCGCAGGTCGATCCACTGCGCGAGATGGTGCAGGATGTCGAGGTAGAGCGGCGGCGTGGTCGGCAGGCAGAAGACATGCGCCGCGGCGGGCAGCCCCGCGCGCGCCGGA
>Ga0209254_10004943_pt1 | contig 12254 bp, 12 predicted proteins | sample FrelakmetDIP11DI_FD_187148 | JGI IMG/M metagenome (GOLD analysis project Ga0209254, IMG submission 187148) | Freshwater lake sediment microbial communities from the University of Notre Dame, USA, for methane emissions studies - DIP11 DI (SPAdes)... | ecosystem: Environmental > Aquatic >...
TCAGTCCCAGTGTGGCTGATCATCCTCTCAGACCAGCTACCGATCGTCGCCTTGGTAGGCCTTTACCCTACCAACTAGCTAATCGGACGTGGGCTCATCCTGCAGCGAGAGGCCGAAACCCCCCTTTCACCCGTAGGTCGTATGCGGTATTAGCCCGAGTTTCCCCGGGTTGTCCCCCACTGCAGGGCAGATTCCCACGCTTTACTCACCCGTCCGCCACTCTACTCAGGCCGAAACCCTTTCGCGTTCGACTTGCATGTGTTAGGCATGCCGCCAGCGTTCAATCTGAGCCAGGATCAAACTCTTCAGTTCATCTCTCGCGGCTGCCCACAGGCAGCCAATCCTCGCTCGACGGAATCTTCAATCTCTCGAAGATGCTCGTCGATGTCTCTGGAGTCTCCCCAGTCACATCGGAGCACCCACACAAGTTATCTCAACAGCTTGTTAAAGATCTCACGACAACACCCGCGTGCTGCCAAGACCGAGCATTCTACAGGCCTTGGGAGCCCTGTCAAGAGCCTTCAGAGGCCCAGAGCCACTTACTGGCTCCTCGCTTACCGTACCAGCCGACGCGGTCCTGGCGAGCCGCGGATCTTACTCGCCAGAATCGCTTCGTCAACCCCTCAATCGCTCGCTCTCACTACTTCAACCCGCACCCGCGCGAAGCGCCGCTTGCCGACCTGGTAGACATGGCTCGAGCCCACGGGGCAGCGCTGGCGAGGGTCTTCGACCCGCTCCCCGTCAACGCGCACCCCGCCCTGCGCAACCATGCGCAGGGCCTCCGAGGTGCTTTGCACGAGGCCGGCTTCCTTCAACAGGTTGGCGATTGGGAATCCGGCCGCGTCGGCGGCCTCAAGGGTCAACTCGGATATGCCTTCGGGAATCGCGCCCCGTTGGAAGCGCGCGACGAAGGCGTCGTGCGCCCCCCTGGCCGCGGCAGGGGAGTGGAAACGGCCAACCAGCTCCAAGGCGAGCTTAAACTTGACGTCTCGCGGGTTGGCACCGTCATCGACGGATGCGCGCCAGGACGCGATTTCGCTCATGTCCCGGGCACTCAAGAGCTCGAAGTAACGCCACATGAGCTCGTCCGACAGGGACATGATCTTCCCGAACATATCCTCGGGCGGGTCGGTGATCCCGATGGTGTTGCCGAGGGATTTGGACATCTTCTGCACACCATCGAGCCCCTCGAGGATGGGCAGGGTGATGACCACCTGGGGTTCCTGTCCATATGCCTCCTGCAATTGACGCCCGACCAACAGATTGAACTTCTGGTCGGTCCCGCCAAGCTCGACGTCCGCCCGCAGGGCCACCGAGTCGTATCCCTGGATCAAGGGGTAGAGAAACTCGTGGATGGCAATGGGCTGGCCGGACTTGTACCGCTTGGAGAAGTCGTCCCGCTCCAGCATCCGCGCCACGGTATGTTGGGCGGCGAGCTGCACCAGGCCGGCCGTGCCGAGCCCATCCATCCACTGAGAGTTGAACACGACCTGGGTCTTCTCCGGATCCAGGATGTGGAAGACCTGATCCCGGTAGGTTGCGGCGTTCACCTCGACCTCCTCCCGCGACAGAGGCTTGCGAGTGACGCTCTTACCCGTGGGGTCCCCGATCAGCCCGGTGAAGTCGCCGATGAGGAACAGGACCTGGTGGCCCAGTTCCTGGAACTGACGCAGCTTGTTGATCAGCACCGTGTGGCCGAGGTGCAGATCCGGAGCGGTCGGGTCGAAGCCCGCCTTGATACGGAGTAGGCGCCCGCTCTGGAGTTTCTTCCTCAGGGCCTCTTCGAGCAGGATCTCGTCGGTGCCGCGCCGAATCAGCGCGAATGCGGTCTCTGTGTCTGCCATGTGCCAGCGATCCAGGCCTTTCGGTGAAAGGCCCGGGAGGGTACGACGTACGCCGACACCGACACAAGGGTCGGCGCCTGGCGGGCCCGGATCAGGCCGAGAACGACGACCCGCAGCCGCAGGTAGTGCTGGCGTTCGGATTGCGGATCACGAACTGGGCCCCCTGCAACCCTTCCGTGTAGTCGATCTCCGCGCCCATGAGGTACTGCATGCTCATCGGGTCGATGACCAACTTGACGCCGTCGGTTACCACCTCGGTGTCGCCATCCTGCACCGCCTCGTCGAAGGTGAATCCGTACTGGAAACCGGAGCAGCCGCCCCCTTGGATGTACACCCGCAACATGAGGCCGGGATTACCTTCCTCGGCGATCAACTGAGCGACCTTGTTGGCTGCAGCACCGGTAAAAACCAGCGGGGACTCTTGTGTGACTTGCTCGTTCATGACTCAACCGTCGGTTGTGATTGGTTCAGGCTGTTCGGGGACGTGCGTCCAGGGGCCCAAGAGTTCAAGACGGGGCTTGCGTGACCAAGTCGGTATTCGATGCTCTGTGTCAGGGCCTTTCGAGGATCCAAGGGAAGGACTCCGAGGTGCCGGCAAGCCGATCGCCCTCGGGACTGATGATGACGGTCAGAAAGCGAGGCTCGAAGTCGTCCGGCAGGGTCAGCTCGCCTTGGAAGGCCTGAAAATGGTCGAACCGCATGCTGAGTTCCTTGGGATCTGCCCGCGGAAGCCGCTCGAGACCGAGCTCTTGGTCCTCGCCCCCTTGGGTGCCCGTCACTCGCAAGGCGACGCGCCCCTGAGTTTCGCCGAAATCGGGGACGAGCTGGGAGACCGTGAAACTGTAGCGGATAGACTGCGGCCCTTCCCCGGCGAGCAGAACCAGATCGTGCACACGCACGGCCCCCTTTCCGCCTTCCCTGATGATGCGCTTCAGGTAGGTGCCCTCCCTAACCAGGGCCAAGCGTTCGTCCTGGGCGTCCTTGAGCTGGATCTGCAGGGCCTTGTTGGTCTCGCGCTCTATCTGCCGGGACCGTTCGAGCACGGAGGCCTCTTGCCTCAGATTGGACACCTCCTCCCGCAGCGTCGCCAGCTCGGCGACAGCCGTGTTGCGCTCCTCCAGCAGGGTGGCGATCGCCGGGTCGGAGATAGCGCTGCCGCGTGTCAGTCCGAGCCCGAACCCGAGGCCAAAGGTCGCGGCGCCGAGCACGGCACCCAGGGCAAGGCCCAGGAGCCGCCACCAGAGACGCGTCAACTGTCGGGGCATCGTGCCGCTCCAATGTCAGGGTCCATGGAGCGCAGTGAAGTCTTGGGCACTTCTCGGCGCATCGCGCGTTGGAATCGCATGGACTCGCGCCCGGCACCACGTCGTACGCGCGCCTCAGGGCAGTAAGGCAAGGGCCTGGAGCCCCTGAGTCTCCGCGAGGCCGAACATCAGATTCATGTTTTGCACCGCCTGACCGGCCGCGCCCTTTACTAGATTGTCGATCACCGACTGGACCACCACAACGCCCGCGTCGCCTTGACGGGTGACGGCGACCCGACAGACATTGGCGCCCCGCACCGAGCGGGTCTCCGGATGGGACCCCGCGGGTAAAACATCCACGAAGGGCTCCCCCGCGTAGAACTCCCGATACAGACCTTCCAATTCCTCCCTAGCAAGACCGGAGGGGTCCTTCAGGCGAGCATAGAGCGTCGCCTCGATGCCGCGAATCATGGGCAACAGGTGGGGCACGAAGGTGAGATCGACCGCGACCCCGGAGAAGGAGCGGAGGTTCTGGACGATCTCGGGGGCATGGCGATGGCCGGCCACCGCGTAGGCCTTGAAGCTTTCGCCCACCTCGGCCATTAGCATGGGGATCTCCGCCTTGCGACCCGCGCCGCTGGTCCCCGACTTGGCGTCGGCGATGAGCCAGCTCGGCTCGATGACAGCGCGAGCCAGTAGAGGCATGAACCCGAGGGTGACAGCGGTCGGGTAGCACCCCGGGTTGGCGACCAGTCGCGCGTTGCGGACCGCCTCGCGATTCAGCTCCGGCAGGCCGTAGACGGCCTCGTCAAGCAGCGCCGGGCAGGCGTGGGGGATCCCGTACCAGGCCTCCCACTGGTCGGGATCCCGGAGCCGGAAATCCGCTGCCAGGTCGATCACCCGGGCCCCCCGATCCAACAGCTCGGGGGCGAGCTGCATGGCGGTTCCGTTGGGGGTGGCGAAGAACACCAGGTCACAGCCTCCGAGGGCGCCCGGGTCGGGCTCGGAGAAGCGCAGATCGAGATGCCCCCGCAGATGCGGAAAGAGGTCCGCGACCGCCGCCCCGGACTCGGCGCGAGACGTGATGACGGCGACGTCCGCGTCTGGATGCAACGCCAGGATACGGAGCAGCTCCGCGCCCGTATAGCCAGTTCCGCCGACGATCCCAACCTTGAGCATTCAACCGACTCCCGTCATGGCCCAGGACGCCATCCTCACCCAACAAAAAAGCGGCCCGACGCCGCTTTCCATTCCTCGGACTCAAACGCCCTTTAAAGCCTGGCGCGTCAGGGGCTCCTCAAGTGGCGGGCGCTGGGGCTGGCGCCCGAACGCCCGCCGCATGGCGATCACCCGCAGCCGCCCCCGGAGGACCCGCAGGTCCCGCAGCCGCCTCCGACCTGGGGCAGGTTGTTGAAGACGAAGGTCGCGTGACCCTCCCCATCGTCCACGAAGTCGATTTCTACGCCGCGCAGGTAGCTTAAGGTGCCATCGTCGACCACCACCTTGAACCCATCGCAGACCAGGACGCCGTCGTCATCGTTGATCGCATCGGTGAAGGTCATCCCAAAGCTGACGCCGCTGCACCCGCCAGGGGTCGCAAAGACGCGCACGCCCTGGATGTTTTCGTCCACTTGGCGGAACAATTCGGTCATCTTGGACTGGGCCGGCGAGGTCAGTGACAGCTCGGCGTTGGAAAGGGCTGCAGACATGGTCAACATCTCCGGTACTTACTGGCGAAGGCCGCGAAATGTATCAGAGGAAGGGTCGGATACTCCAGTGGAAAAATCGCCCGATCAGAGCCTTAAGACCCGTGGCGCCGGCCGATCAACCGAGCCGATTGGCCGCGGCGAGCGCCGCCAGGTGACGCTGGGCATCGACCAAGTGCTGCCCCCAATGGCATTCGTAACCCAAGAACCAGCCCTCCAGGGCGCGGGCGGGGTTGGACTGAAAGGCACGCAGTCCATGCTTGAGCTCGCAGTAGATGTCGGTCAGGTCATCGGCCAGGCTGCCGGTCATGGCGTCGGCGCCTTCGTGAGCGCAGTCGAACTCCAGGAAGTACCCATCCCGGTCGGCAAGCAACTCACGCAGGTGGGAGTAGAGCTCGAAGCGGGCGTCCAGGTCCACGGGGTGGTCGTACTCTGCATGGGGGGCACTGTAGTGCAGCGAGGTCATGGCCGCGTGGAGTCGCGGCAGCACGCTCGCGACCTCGCGCAACCAGAGCGGACGATCGCGTCCCGACGCGTCGATGAGGTCGCAGTAACGGCTGGCGTTGGTCAAGACGTCCTCGATCCGGCGGTCTTGGGACTGGGGGAGAGTGAACACGGCATCCATGCGTGCCAGTGTAGACGACGCTGCGCCCGCTGCCTCGATTCCGGGCAGACGCTGTTCCATTCAGACCTCCACCATCTCGAAGTCTTCCTTTCCGGCCCCGCACTCGGGGCACTTCCAGGTCAAGGGCACGTCCTCCCAGCGCGTACCTGGCGCGATGCCATCCTCCGGCCAGCCCTTCGCCTCGTCGTAGATCAAACCGCAGATCACGCACATATAGGTCTTCACGTTCCACTCCACGCTTCCACGCTCAGGTCTTGCCGCCGCGCACTCGGCGGCCTAGAAAACACCATCGAACCAGCCCGAGGCCAGGTTAGAATCAAGGGCCAAAATCTGGGGTAATCACCACGGATCTCAATGGCGAGCACCCGGAGTCGACCATGGCCCACACAGCATCCCCCACTGCATCCCCGGCGACCGTTCTGTGCATCGGCGGCCATGACCCAAGCGGCGGGGCCGGCATCTCGGCGGATGCCGAGGCAGTGCACGCCGCCGGCGCCTTTCCGCTCACCGTGATCACGGCGCTCACCGATCAGGACACCGGCGGGTTACGCGCCATCTACCCCCAGCCACCGGAGCAGGTGGACGCCCAGTGCCGCGCCCTGATGGAGGACAGCCGGCCCCGCGCGATCAAGATCGGTCTGGTGGGCAGCTCCAGGGTTGTGCGGGTCCTGGGCGCGCTCATCGATGGTCAGCCGGACCTGCCCCTGGTACTCGACCCGGTGCTCGCGTCCAACGCGGGCCAGGAGATGGTGGACGCGGCCCTGCTCAATCAGCTGCGCAACCACCTGGTGCGCCGCGCCACCCTGGTCACCCCCAACCTTCCAGAGGCCTGTACCCTGGCGGACTCCCAGGATGCCGCAGGCTGCGCCCGTCGGCTGCTGGAGATCGGGGCCCGATGGGTCCTGGTCACAGGCACCCACGACACCACCCCTGAGGTCATCAATCGGCTCTTCGCCGCGGACGGGGCCGAACGGACCTGGAACTGGCCCCGCCTTCCCGGGGAGTATCACGGTTCCGGCTGCACCCTGGCGAGCGCCATCGCCGCGCGGCTTGCCCTCGGCTGGCCCATGATGGAGGCCGTCGCCGCGGCCCAGGAATACACCTGGGCGAGCCTGGAGCGGGCGCTGCGCACGGGACGCGGGCAGCTCACCCCCAACCGTCTGTTCGCCCTGCCCAGCACCCAGGGTCCCCCATGAGCCAACCGCTCTCGGGGCTCTACGTCATCACACCCGACCGCTCGCGGGTCACCGCCGAGACCCGGGAATCCCTACCGGAGCTGGTCGCTCGGGCGGTCCTAGGGGGTGCTCGGGTCGTCCAGTACCGCGACAAAGGGCCGGATTGGGGGCGCCGGCGGACCGAGGCAACGGCCCTCGCCACCCTCTGCCGGGACGCCGGAATCCCGCTGATTATCAACGATGACGTGGAGCTGGCCGCCGCGGTCGCCGCGGACGGGGTCCACCTCGGCCGTGACGACGCCGATCCCCGGGCCGCGCGGCAGCACCTGGGCCCCGACGCCATCATCGGGGTGTCCTGCTACGACCGCCTGGACCTGGCCCTGGCCGCGGAGCGGGCGGGCGCCAGCTACGTGGCCTTCGGCAGCTTCTTCCCCTCGCCCACCAAACCCGGCGCGGTGCGCCCCGAGCCAGGTCTGCTGACCCAGGCGCGCCGAACCCTCAGGCTGCCCCTGGTTGCGATCGGCGGCATCACGCCACAGAATGCCGGGGCCCTGATCGCCGCCGGGGCGAACCTGGTCGCCGTGATCACCGGCGTCTTCGCCGCCCCGGACGTCGCCGCCGCGGCCAGGGCCTACAGTCGTTTGTTTTCGGGGCCCGGGCGCCCGACGGAGGACCTCCAATGACCCGATCCCATGAGCTCTTTGCAGCCGCCCAGCGCCACATCCCGGGCGGGGTCAACTCCCCGGTGCGGGCCTTCCGCGGGGTTGGCGGCGACCCGGTGTTCTTCGAGCGTGCCGCAGGCCCCTATGTCTACGACGCCGACGGCAAGCGCTACGTGGACTACGTGGGCTCCTGGGGCCCCATGATCCTCGGCCACGCCCACCCGGAGGTCATCGCCACGGTCGAGGCCCGGCTCCACCAGGGGCTTTCCTTCGGTGCACCCACGGAGCTCGAGACCCAGATGGCGGATCGGGTCTGCAACCTGGTCCCGAGCCTCGACCTGGTACGCATGGTGAGCTCCGGCACCGAGGCCACCATGAGCGCCCTGCGCCTGGCCCGGGGCTTCACCGGGCGGGACAAGATCGTGAAGTTCGAGGGCTGCTACCACGGCCATGCGGACTCGCTCCTGGTCAAGGCAGGCTCCGGCGCCTTGACCCTGGGCGAGCCGAGCTCCCCGGGCGTTCCCGCGGCGCTGGCCGAGCTGACCCTGACGCTGCGCTACAACGACCTGGAACAGGTGCGCGACACCTTCGCCCAAATCGGCGATCAGATCGCCTGCATCATCGTGGAGCCGGTGGCCGGCAACATGAACTGCATCCCCCCGGTGCCGGGTTTCCTGGAAGGGCTGCGCGAGGTCTGCGACCAGCACGGGGCCCTTTTGATCTTCGACGAGGTGATGACCGGCTTCCGGGTCGCCCTGGGGGGTGCCCAGGGGCTTTACGGCATCCGGCCGGACCTGACGGCGCTGGGGAAGATCATCGGCGGCGGCATGCCGGTCGGGGCCTTCGGCGGGCGGCGCGAGGTGATGGAGCGCATCTCGCCCTTAGGTCCCGTCTACCAGGCGGGCACCCTGTCCGGTAACCCCATCGCCATGGCGGCGGGCCTGAAGACCCTGGAGCTGATCTCCGCGCCCGGGTTCCACGAGCGGATCGCCGAGGGCACCGCTCAACTGGTGGACGGGCTGGTCGAGCGGGCCCGGGCCGCGGGGGTGCCACTCGCCGCCAACCGGGTCGGGGGCATGTTCGGCATCTTCTTCACCGACGCCCCCCAGGTCACCGACTACGCCCAGGCCACGGCCTGTAACCAGGGGCAATTCCGGGCCTTCTTCCACGCCATGCTGGACCTCGGGGTCTATCTGGCCCCCTCCGCCTTCGAGGCCGGCTTCGTCTCCATCACCCACGAGGAGCAGCACATCCAGGCGACCCTGGACGCGGCCGAGCAGGCCTTCGCCGCGGTCGCGCAATAGGCCCAAAGCCGCCCAAAGCGGGACCAGACTCGGTCCATCCCGGGCCCGTTTCGATGGAGGCATTCCTCCACGAGATCCTCGACTGGGTCAGCCACAATCCGGGCTGGGCCTATGCCTTGGTGTTCCTGGTGGGGGTGGGCGAGTCCCTGGCATTGGTCGGAATGGCAATCCCCGGCGTGGTCCTGTTGATGGGGGCCGGGGCCCTGATCGCCAGCGGGGCCATCGCCTTCTGGCCAGCCTTCATCGCCGCCACCGTCGGGGCCATCCTGGGCGACGGGCTGAGCTACAGCTTGGGGCGCCACTTCGATCGGCGCATCCGCGAAACCTGGCCCTTTTCCCGCTTTCCGGAGCAGCTCGACCAAGGGGTCGCCTTCTTCGACCGCTACGGTGGCTGGAGCGTGGCACTGGGCCGGTTCGCCGGGCCAGTGCGCGCCATCGTCCCCCTGGTCGCAGGGATGATGCGCCTCCCACCCGGGCGCTTCTACGTCGCCAACGTCACCTCCGCGGTCGCCCAGATCCTGGTCTACATGGTCCCCGGCATGCTCTTCGGCGCCTCCTTGAAGCTCGCCGCGGAGGCTGGGCTGCGACTGGCCATCCTAGGGATCGCCTTGTTGGTCGGCCTGTGGCTGGCCACCTCGGTTGCCCACCGCGTCTATCGGCTGCTCTCACCCCACGCCAGCGCCTTGCTCCGGGGGCTGTTGCGCTGGGCGGACCTGCATCCGTCCATGGGCCCGGTCGCCCTTGCCCTGGCCGACCCTCAGCACCCGGACGCCAAGACCCTGACCTCGCTCGCCTTCATGCTGATGTTGGGGTTCCTGCTGGTGGGCGGGCTCACCGGCGTGGCCCTGTTCGGCCCGGGGGATCTGGCCCTCAACCGTTTCGCCCTGGACCTGGGCCAGAGCCTGCACACGCCGCTGGGAAACCGCGTCATGGTGGGACTCGGCTGGCTCGGGGATCCGCTGGTGGTGCTGCCCATGGTGGCCGCGGTGTTCGGCTATCTGCGCTGGCGGGGACGTCGGCGCCATGCCAATTACTGGGCGGGCGCCGCGATCTTTGCCCTGGTCGCCGCCCCCCTGCTCGGGGCCGCCCTTCGCGTACCACGGCCGGACCCGGGCCTCACGCTCACCCTGCCCTGGTCCTTTCCCAGCGGGCCCGTCCTGCTGGCCACCAGCGTCTACGGCTTCCTTGCCATCTCCCTGGCCCGCGGCCTGCCCGTCAGGCTGCGCTGGGCGCCTTATGCCCTGGCCACCGCGGTGGTCGCGGGGGTGGCCGGTGCTCGTGTCTATCTCGGGGCCGAGTGGCTCACCGATGTCCTCGCCAGCCTGGCCTTGGGTCTAGCCTGGATCTCGGCCCTGGGACTGGCCTTTCGGCGGCACAGCCGACTGGACCCCCGCTGGGCCGCCCTGGGCGGAATCGCCCTGTCGGCCCTGGTCGTTATGCTGACCCTGCGCGGCTGGACCGACGCGGGGAGTGACCTCGCCCGCTATACCCCGCCGCGACCCATCGAGATCCTGAGCCGGGACCATTGGCTCGCGGAGGGCTGGCGGCAACTACCGCAACACCGGGAGGATCTGCGCGGCCGGTATCCCCAGCCCCTGACCCTGCAGTACGCGGGCGATCCGCGCGCCCTGGCGGACGCCCTCGCGCCCGGCGGGTGGAAACCGGCGGAGCTGCTCCGCTGGGGCAACGGGCTGCGCCTCCTGTCGCCATCCCTCCCCCTGGAGGAGCTGCCGGTGATCCCCCAGGTTCACGACGGGCGCCACGAGTCCCTGGTGCTGACCCAAATCGGCCCGGACCTGGCCCGGTGGGTGCTGCGCCTGTGGCCGACCCGCTTCCGGCTCGCCGACGGGGCTAGCCTTTGGGTCGGGAACCTGACCCGTCAGCGCAAGGAGGTGGTCCTGAACCTGATCGCCTTCCCAGCGACCGACCCGGCGCCACCCGAAGACCCCGCGCCGGCGCTGGATGGGGTCGAGTCCCGGCTCCCGGCGGGGGCCCACCTGCTGCATGTCCCATCGCACCCCGCCCTGACGGACCTGCCGGCGACCCGCCGACCCTTTGCAGGTGATGGTCCCAGCGGTCTCTGCCAAGGTGACGAGACTGGGTGTGCCAGCGCCAGCGCGCCGAGCGCCTTGCGGAATGTCTACGCGCCCTCGGGATTGACCCGAACGCCGCGGACAGCTGACCCCCTCCTTCAGGCGCCACACTCGCTGGCGCCCCGCACCAACACGATCAGCTCCTTGGGCCCATGCACGCCGTAGGTGAGGGTCTGCTCGATGTCGGCCGATTTCGAGGGGCCCGTGACGAGCAGGGCATTGGTCGGCATGTCCCGGCTCCAGCCCTGCTCGTCCAGAATCTCGGCGAAGGTCGAGCGGATCGCCGGGGCGTCGAGCAGCACCAGGTGGATGGGCGGCACTAGGGATAGGAGCCTCGGCTCGCGTGCGTCCGGCCACAAGACCAGGGTCCCGGTCTCGGCGATGGCGCCTCGGCAGCCGGTGAAACCGGCATCGACGGCGTCGAACAGGGTGCCCCGAAAGGACTCCACCGGCTCCCCGTAAGGGATCAGCCGCATCCCCGAGGCCTCGCGACCCGCCGCGCGCCATGCCCCTTCGAGGTCGGGACCGGCCGCCGACTCGGGGCCATAGAGCAGACTCCTCGCCCCGCGCGCCTGCAACAGAGCCAACGCCCGGAGGGGCCAGTCATCCCCCACCCGATGCACCTCGCCCCGAACCGCCTCCAGCCGTTCCCGAAAGCGCTCCAGCCGCTCCTGAGCATCCCAGTCGAAACGCCGCACGGGAAGCTCGGACGGGGACTGGTCCGCGACCAGCTCCGATTGGCGCAGGCGGGCCAGGATGCGGGCGCACGGGGTACTCATGGGAGGCCCTCGATGGACTCGATCGCGCACCAGACACGTGCTTGAGGACAGGACGCGAAACAGACCCTTACTTGCATCAGGGTCGGTGACCGTCTAATGTTGCAGCGCAGCAAAACGAGAAAGACCGGCATCCGCTCGGCTGTCGGCGCGAGTCTACCACTCGAGGCCGAGACCATGGGCTACCAAGCCGCCTATGATCGCTCCCTGAGCGATCCCGATGCCTTTTGTGCGGATGCCGCCCGCCTGATCGACTGGGACCGCCCCTGGGAGCGCGTCCTCGACGCCTCCCGGCCCCCCTTCTATCGCTGGTTCAGCGGCGCCTCCCTCAACACCTGTTGGAACGCCGTCGACCGCCACGTGGCGGCCGGCCGCGGGGACCAGGCGGCGATCATCCACGACAGCCCGGTGACTGACGCCAAAGTGGTCATCAGCTACCGGGACCTTAAGGACCGGGTGGCGCGCTTCGCCGGTGCCCTGCGCGACCAGGGCGTGGAGAAGGGAGACCGGGTCATCATCTACATGCCCATGGTGCCGGAGGCTGCGATCGCCATGCTGGCCTGCGCCCGCATCGGGGCCATCCACTCGGTGGTCTTCGGCGGATTTTCCTCCCGGGAGTTGGCCACCCGCATCGACGACGCCAAGCCCAAGGTCATGGTCGCCGGCTCCTGCGGCATCGAGCCCAATCGGGTGGTCCACTACAAGTCCCTGCTCGATCAGGCCATCGCGCTCGCCAACCACCAGGTGGGGCGCTGTATCGTCCTGCAGCGCCCCCAAGAGCCCGGCACCCTGATTCCCCCGGCCGGGACATCGGCTGATCGGAAG
>Ga0209254_10004944_pt1 | contig 12252 bp, 8 predicted proteins | sample FrelakmetDIP11DI_FD_187148 | JGI IMG/M metagenome (GOLD analysis project Ga0209254, IMG submission 187148) | Freshwater lake sediment microbial communities from the University of Notre Dame, USA, for methane emissions studies - DIP11 DI (SPAdes)... | ecosystem: Environmental > Aquatic >...
TCGTCCCTGCACGCTCCTTGGGGCGATTCACATGGAGACTGGCAATTACAGCCTCGGCCAAGAGTGGTATGCCAAGGCGGTCGAACGAGGCGCTACGGTCGACTCGGTCGATCAGGATCTACGCAGGATCTTCTTCCGAGCTGACCAAGCCAAGCAGGCGGAAATGAGAGCGTTTCTGCTAAGAGAAGATCCCGTCCGCTATGCATGGACGACGCCGAGGGACAAACCTCACAAACGGCGGCCTCAGTCTTGAGAGCACCTTTTCGGCCAGGTCGCGTTTGAGCTCGTGAATTACCCCCGACTTCCTAAACACCACGGAGTGTCCCCTTGTCGCTGGGCAGCGAACTCGCGAACGTCCGCTTCGTTGCCGTCCGATAGACAGCAATGGGTGCTGCCGTTTGCGCGCCTGGGGCATTGACGCTTCACAGCGGACGCTCGTAGCCATTTCAGGCGTTCGGGTGGGAGTAGGTCTTAGACGTGCAACAGGCGCGTGCCAACCCACTTTCCGAAACACGATAGCCGACACGCCGGCGTGCTCCAGAAGCCGCTCGCCAAGCTGCGGAGGCGTTGTTGCAAATGGCGGGGTTCGGCGGCAGGCGCACCGATGCGAGCAGCTCGGCCGGACCAACTCGCGTGCCACTAACACCCGGCGCGCCGCAACCGCGTCGTAAGGCTAAACCTGCGCGGTTTTCGTTTCCTGTGCTAATGCCGAAAGCCCCCGCAAAGGACGGTCTTTTCGGCTGGCGCTCTGGCAGGGGAATCCGCAAGATCGGCCGATCGGACCCAACGCGAGGCGCGCGCGATGAGAGCGGAATCAGTGGCCAAGTCGATCACCATGCTGAAGGGGATTCTGGACGGCAAGAGCTATACGGCGGTGGCGCGGGAATCCGGGCTTAGCCGCTCGGCTGTCGAGCAACGCGTTAAGGCACTCGCCCGCGACCTGCAGTTGGTCGTGGGGGTGGAATGGGTGGACGAGGACGAAGTGCCGACCGTCAAAGGCATGCGCGCACGAAAAGAGAACTACCTTGAAGCACTCGAGCACTACCGCCCGCAGCGTGTCCTCAACGCCGGGCAGCGGTCACGCGCGTTGACCAGCGAGGACATCGAGCGTGCCGTGGCGATGACCCGGCAGCACAGCCATTGCCGGAACCGGGACGTGGCCTTGCTGCTGGTACTGTTCGCGACCGCGGCCAAGCCTCTGGAAGTCGCCAGGCTCGCCGTCAGCGACTATCTGAACGAAGACGGCTCGGTGCGCGAAGCATCGGTGCTGCGTGCCGAGGTGGCCATCAACGGCAAGGAGCGGCCACTTTTTTTCGCCAGCACGAAGGTCGTTGCGGCCGTGGATGCCTATTTGGAGGAACGGGTCCGGCGCGGGCAGGGCGCGAAGCCAGGGGCCTATTACCGCGGACTTGACCCGGAGAGCCGGCTGTTTCTGACCGGCGACGGGCACGCGATGCCGATCAAAGTCCGCGCGATCGGCCGTGGCAAGCACCACCTGTGCAGCATGATCCTCGACATCTACCGCAAGGCCTTTGCCAGGGCCGGATTCAAGGGGGTATCGGCGCTTTGCGCGCGGCGAACGGTGGCAACCAGGCTCACCGAGCGAGGCTGCGACCTCGCTCAGATCGGGGCGGTGCTGGGGCTCAAGGAGCGCAACTCGGTGCGCAATCTGATCGCGAACGATCGCGAATCCTTGCAGGCGGCGGTCCGCGAGCTGGTGTAGCGGGTGACTGCGTCTCTTCACGCGCCTGATTGTGCCCACGCCGCAATCGTCCGGCAAAGCGGCCCTATCGACCGGCCATGGCAACGACATCGGTGACGGTGTTGCAACCGCGCCGGTGGGATAGACCAGAACGCTCCCCACCCATGACTCCGGTCCGAGCCGTCCGCAACGTTCTGCGGGCGAGAATGCCCGGCCTCATTGCCAAGGTAGCGCATGGAAGAGCAGCGATTCCTGATCCAAGGTAGAGCGTACGCGGCGAGCGATCCCGCGCTACAGGCTGCGCTGGCGACGGTCTACGCCACAGCGGAGCGGCCGCGTTGCCTGTGCGTACGCGGTGGGATCGACATGTACGTCGCCAAGCACCGCCGGTACGTCGTCAAGCGGATGCCGGACAGTGGGCACCGGCATCACGCGACCTGCGCCTCTTACGAACCCGAGCCGGGTCAATCCGGGTTGGGGGAATTGATCGGGGAATCGATCATCGAGCACTCCCCGGAGGCGGTCGAACTGCGCGTGGATTTTCCGCTGGCGCGGGTGCCGGGGAGGGCGATGGGGAGGAGCGCCGCGGCGGAACCGGGCGAGATCAAGGCGCCGCGGCGTCGGATGAGCCTGCGTGCCGTGATGCACTTCCTGTTCGAGCGCGCGGGCTTCAATCGCTGGTATCCGGCGATGGAGGGCAAACGGACGCAGGCGGTGCTGCACAAGTACCTTTTGGAAGCAGCAGACGGGATCCAGACGAAAGGGGTGATGCTGTCCGAGCGCCTGTACGTGCCGGAGCCGTTTCACGAGGAGCGCAAGAGCGAAATCGCCGAGCGCCGGCGCAGCAAGCTCGCAGTCCTGCAGTCACCCGAAGACGATGTCGCGTTCAAGATGGCGCTCGTGCTCGGCGAGTACAAAGGGGCGGAAGCATCGCCCTTGGGGCGCAAGGTGTGGCTCAAGCACATGCCGGACGCGCCGCTCTTCATCGATATGAAGGCCTGGGAACGGATCGAGCGGGTCTATGGGAGCCTGCTCGAGGCCCGGGACGCGGATACGAAGACGAAGCAGCGGGTGGTGATCGGCGCGCTGATCTATGCGAAGCGCGAGCACACCTACCAGGTCGACACCGCGAGCTTCATGCTGACGACCGAGAACTGGATCCCGATCGAGGGCGTCCACGAGGCCGATTTTATCCAGGCGTTGACCGAGCAGAGACGTCGCTTCCTGAAGCCACTGCGCTACGACGCGCGCAGTGCGGCGGCGTTCCCGAATGTTCTGCTCCTCGATACGGGAGCGCAGCCCACGCCGCTGCATGTGGTGAGTGCCTCGCTGGATTCGCAGGATCGCGCGGCCAAGGAGAAGGTGCTCAAGGCGTCAGGCGACACCGCATGGGTGTGGAGCACGGACCAGAAGATGCCACCCTTGCCCGCAGCAGCACCGAGGACGAACGCGAAACGTGAGCGCACCGCGTCAAGTACAACGGAGTCCCCGGTGTCTGCAGCAGGCCGAGACAGCGAGGCGTCGAGAGACGGCACGGCCGTCGCGTAGACCTGTCCTTGGGACCGAGCGACGGATTTGCTTGACAGTCCTTGATCGAGTGCGGGATGGCGAGCGGTGGCTTGCGCATCCGAAGGCACCGCAGGCTCGAATTGCGCGGGTAAGCCAAGCAAGGACTTGACCACACGCGTTCATGCGAGATCCTGGTGATGCGAGCTCTCTCGCATGACACAGGAGCCTTAAGCATGACCAACGCGGTAGTAACGATCAACGGCGCGCAGCCGGGACTGCCCACACTGCTCGGTCGAGGACCGGTGCGCATTCCCACCGGCGGCAAGATCCGGGCCGGCATCAAGGTGCTCACCCGGAAGGCGGCCGAGCATCCCCAGGCCAAGGCGATCTACGAGCGCGGCGTGGCGGCGAACCATTCGTTCGAAGCGATCGAGCGCGCGATCAGCGAGGCCGTGCCGGAGCTTAAGACGCCGCTCGTGCCGAAGAACGTGCCGTGGTTCACGGTGCGACCGGACGATTTTCCGAATCCGGAGATCGGCAAAGAGATCCTGACGGCGTACGGCGAGGACCGTGGCGATGGCACCAAGCGTCTCTATCGCTTTCCGGTCGTGTTTCCGGCGGACAGGTGGCAAGCGGTGATGCCGCACGAGCTCGTCGCCTGGGGGGCGAACGAGAAAAGGTACTGGAGCGAGTATTCCCCGGACGGCCGGGTGCGCTACTGCAAGTGCTATGCGCCGGTGCCGATGGACGCCACGGGCAAGCGCGCGATCCGCATCTTCGGCGGGCGCAAGACCACGCTGCGCCAGGAAGACGCGGGCCTGTGCGACCCGGAGATCTGCGCCGATTACCAGAACCGCCAGTGCAACCTGTCGGGACGCTTCATCTTCTTCATCCCCGGCATCAAGTCGATCGGCGCGTTCGAGCTGCACACCAACAGCTTCTACGCAATGAATGCGGCGATCCAGAAGTTCGAAACCATCGCCTTCATGCGTGGCGGGCGCATCTCGGGCTTCCTGGATGCAGAGCGGACCTCGTTCTTCATCACCAAGAAGTTGATGGAAGTACCGCACATCGACGAGGTGGGGCGCGCAGTGCGCGTGGCGCACTGGATCATCGAGCTCGAGGCGCCGATTGACGTGACGGCCCTGTTGCGCGCTAGCGAGGATGACGAGACGGCACTCGTCAATGGCAGCCACGCGGCGCGGGTGCTGGAAGGCGCCTCACCTGGCGGCGAGGCGGCCGGCGATGAGCGACTCATGGTCGAGGGCGCCGCCGCCGAGGTTGCGGTCGCAGGCGGAAGAGCCGACCCAGGCGAGGGACCCGACCCGCGCACACCCCGCGACGAGCCCCGGCCGACGGCGCCGCGAACGTCGAGCGCGCCAGCGGAAGACGGACCGCCGCCGAGCCAGGGCGGCAAGGGCCCCAGCGTCGAGCAGGTGCAGAACGGTGCAGCCGAGTTCGGCATCGCCGGTGAGCGCTACGCAGCGTACGCGACGAAGCGCTGGGGTCCGGGTTGGAAGCTCAACGCGACCGGCCGGCGCCGGGCGCTCGCGGAGATCGAAAGCTTCCGCGACGACCCGGATGGCTTCATCGACAAGATCGACGCCGAGATCGATGCGCTCTCGTGAGACTTCGGCGCGGCCCGCGGGCCGCGCGGCAACCGACCAAGGACAGGACATGCTTCGCGTTGCACACTTTTCGGACCTCCACTACGCCGGCGCGACGCTGCCCGAGGTGGACCGGTGTTTCAGCTTTGCCGTCGATCAGGCGATCGCGCGCGGCGTGGATTGCGCGGTGATCTCGGGAGACGCGACCGATCACGCGCTGGAGGTGCATGCGCCGGCGGTGGCGGCGCTGGCGCGCGCCCTCCGGCGGCTCGCCGACCATTGCCCGGTCCTGATCCTGCAAGGAACGTTCTCGCACGAACCGCCCGGGGCGCTCAACCTGTTCCGGCTCCTGGGCGGGCGGTTCCGGGTCCACGTCGCCGACCGGCTGCAGCAGGTGGTGCTGGATCGGGACGGCGGCTGGCGGGCCTCCGAAGGCTGGCGCTTCGAGGGAATCCCGCCGGGCGCGCGGGCGCTCTTCTCCTGCGTGCCGACGGTGAACAAGGCGATGGTCGCCGCGGCGGTGGGCGCCACCGAAGCCGCGACCGCGGTGGGTGAACAATTGGCGCTGCTGCTGCGCGCCTTGGCCGCCGGCAACGAGGCCGCGCGCGCCGCCGGCGTGCCGACCCTCGGCGTGTCGCACGGTACCGTGTACGGCTGCGTCACCGAGCACGGCGTGCCGATGGCGGGATTCGATCACGAGTTCACCACCGGGTCGCTCTTCGGCGCGGGGGTGCAGGCTTTCCTGCTCGGGCACATCCACAAGCACCAGTCGTGGCAGCAGGACGGCCGGGTGATCGCCTATGCGGGGTCGATCGGCCGCTTGCACTACGGCGAGGAAGGCAACAAGGGGTTCCTGCTCTGGACTATCGGGGCGGCGTCGGCGTGCTTCGAGCTCGTCGTCACCCCGGCCAGGCGTACGGTGGAGATCAGCTTCGAGGGCAGGCCGGACCTGGATGAATTGGAGCGCGTTGCGCGCACGATGGACGTGACCGGGGCGTTCGTGCGGGTGCGCTGGACGGTGCCCGAGGAGGACCGGCACGAAGTCGACCGCGCGGGGATTCAACGCCTGTTTGGCGCGGCGGCGGAGGTCAAGCTGGAAGGGCGGGTTATTCCGTTGGTGCGCACCCGCGCGGCGGGCATCTCGCAGGAGGCCAGCATCGCCGCCAAGATCGCCGTCTGGGCGCGGTTGACCGAGGCCGCGCCCAAGCCGCTGCTGGCCTGCCTGGACGCGCTGCAGACACACACGCCGGAAGAGATCGCGGGAAACATCATCGAACGCTCGACGGGCGCGCAGGGCGCGATTCCCGCGGCGGCAGAGGCCGCTGCCAACGGGCAGGGCGGCACGATACCGGCGCCGGGCGCCGGCCGATGCGCACCGAGGAGCCTTGATCCGCAAGACGAGCGCGAGACACTGGAGGTCGTATTGGCTCAAGGCGGGGAGGCTCCTTCATGAAACCCATTGCACTGGCGCTCAAAGGCTTCCGCGGCATTCGCGACGGGCTGGGCCGGGAGGCGATCGAGCTGGATTTCGAACGGCTCGCGGGCGACGCGGCACTGGTCGCGATCGTGGGGCGAAACGGGCGCGGCAAGACGACCCTCATGGACAACATGACGCCGTTCCCGATCATGCCCTCGCGCGCCGGGGCGGACGGGCTCGGTGGCTTCTCCTACTACGACCACGTGTTTCTGCCGGAGAGCGTCAAGGACCTGGTCTGGGAGCACGGCGGAGCGCGCTATCGCTCGCAGCTGGTGTTCCGGCTGAACGGAAGGAAGAAGACCGAAGCCTTCCTGCATGTCCGGTGTGGCGATGCATGGCAGCCGGTGCGCCTCACGGACGGCACCGTGTCCGACGGCAAGGTGGAAACCTACACCCAATGCGTCGAGGGCATTCTCGGCAGCGCCGAGACGTTCTTCACCTCGGTGTTTGCCGCCCAGGGACGGCGCGCGTTGTCGGCGTACAGGAACGCCGAGATCAAGACCCTGCTCGCCGACCTGCTCGCGCTCGACGAGATTCGCGACCTGGGCGCGAAGGCGTCGGAAACGGCGAAGCTCCTCAAGGCCGGACTGGGAGCGCTCCGCCAGGAACGTGCCGGGCTGCAGGGGGAAGCCGGGCAAGTCGCGCGTGAACTCTCGCAGCTGGGCGATACGACGGCGAAGATCGCCTTGGCGCAGAGGGCGAAGGCGGGAAGCGAAGCGGCGCTCGAAGCGGCGAAGGCGGAACTGGCCAAGCGGGTCGCGACGCGCGAGGTCGCACTGCAAACGGAAGCCCGTCGCCGCCAACTCACCGAAGAACGGCACGCCGTCGTCGAGGCGGGGAAGGCGGCGCTCGCCGCGCTCGAGGCGCAGGACCGGCGGGAAGGCGAGCGCCTCGAACAGCTGAACCGCAGAATCCGGCAGCGCGCGGAAACCGGGCGCAAGCAACGGGCGGGATTGAACGATCAGCGCCTGCGACTGGAAGCAACGCTCAAGGCGAGCGGCGTGATCGAACGCGCCCGGCAGAGGCTCGGGCTGGCGGAGAGCGTCGTTACACGGCGCGAGCAGCGCCTTGCCGGACTGCGCAGCGATGTCGTGCGGCTGGACAAGCTGCGGACCGACAGTAAGCTCGGCCGCGAGCGGATCGCGGGCATCGAGCGGGAAGCGGGGCAGGCCGCATTGAAGGCGCAGGAGCTTGCGCGGCGCTTCGGACTGACCGCTGAAGTACCGTGCGCGGGAACGGATCTGCAGGGACGCTGCCAGCTCCTCTCCGACGCGCGCAAAGCGCAGCGCCTGAAGCCCGGCGCCGATGGCGAGATCGCCCGCCTCGAAGCCGAGCGGGCCCGGCTGGCCGAACACCTGCAGAACCTCAAGACGCAATGCCAAGACCTGGCGGGCGCCCACGAACGGCTCGACCTCGCCGAGCGGCGCCTCAGGCGCTCGCGCGAACGGGTGTCGAGGCTCTCCGTGCTGGCGGCAAGACACGGCGAGCTCGCGCAAGCGCGGGAAGCGCTCGCCGGTATCGTCCGCCAGATCGAGTCGTTGCCCCAGCGCGACGACTGCGAGACCGCAGAGGAAAAGGCCGAGCGGGCCGCGATCGCGGCGGCAAGGCAGGCGATCGCCGGAGAGCGCGAGGGCGCTGCGCAGCGGCAGCGCGCGGCGCTCGCCCGGGTGGATGCGGCGCTGGGAGCCCTGCCGGCGCCCTTCGACGCGGCCACGATCGCACAGGCGCAGCGCGACGTGGAGAACGCGCAGCGTGCGCTTGTCACGACTGAAGCGGCGTACGCCAAAGCGTTACGCGAGCAGCAGGCGGGCGAGGAGTTCCGACGGCGAAAGGCTGCCATCGAGGAACGGCTGACGGCCCTCGACACGCGCCTCACGCGAATCGGGGACGAAGTCGGCGCGTGGACGCTCTTCGCGAAGTGCATGAGCAATGACGGCCTGATCGCGCTCTCCATCGACGAGGCCGGGCCGACCTTGTCGAGCCTGGCGAACGACCTGCTGCTGGCGTGCTACGGCCCGCGGTTCACGGTATCGCTCAAGACGCTGGTGGCAACCGCCAAAGGGGAGGCGCGGGAAGGGTTCGACGTCGTGGTGCACGACGCGGAGTCGGGCGAGGCCAAGAGCGTGACGCAAATGAGCGCGGGCGAGCGCGTGTGGATCAACGAGGCCCTGACGCGCGCGATCGCGCTGTATCTGGCGCAGAACTCGGGGCGCCGCTACGAGACGCTGTTCTCCGACGAGGCGGATGGGCCCCTCGATCCCGAGCGCAAGCGGATGTTCATGGCCATGAAGCGCGAAGTGCTGCGCATCGGCGGCTACACGCATGAATTCTTCGTGTCGCAGACGCCGGAGCTCGCCGCCATGGCCGACGTGGTTATCGATCTGGAAGCGTTCAGGAGCGTACCGCAGGAGGAGACAAGTCGGTTGACTTGACCATCGGGCGGGGCGCGGATGGCCGAGCGCGGGGCCGCGCCGGGTGCCCGAGGTTCCGCTGGCGCTGCCGAGGGACGGGCGAAAGACGCTGGGGCTTAGTCGCGAGCATTGCGCCGGTACCCACGGGATCTTTGCCGGGCGACCCTTATCCCGTGGTGCGCGATCGCCGACGCCAGCGGCCGTGTCGCTCTTGAGCCGACATAGGTGATAGTGCGAAAACCCGCGCAGGGCCACCAAGGCGCAAACCCGCTGCAGGGTCGCGAGTTTCAAGGCGCGAACAAGGTAATCTAGACGCTGTGGTCGATCCCGATCTTTCGGCGTGTTGACAGGGAGCCCACGGAGACGCGACATGCCACAGCTGAGCGCTGCGCTGATTGACGAGGTGCGCATCCACTTGACCGAGCGCTGGCAATGCGACGCCATCTACCAGCGCTATGCCAACGCGCCGACGGAATACGAGGGGCCACCCTCGATCCGCAGCTTCATCGCCGATGTGCTGGCGCTTCCGGCCACGGCGCTGCGCGATCCGCGGTTCGCCGGCACCGAGCAACTCCTCGGTCGGCCCCCCTTCTGCCAGCTCGACCAATCCCAATTCGGCGAGTTGCTGGGGGCCACGGTCCTGCTGAACGGGCGCCCGACCACAATCGACACGCTGGCGCTGCTGCACGTGTTCATTCCCTCGATACGAACCGTCTTGCGAGCGGACATATGCAACTACCCTGTCCTGGAGGGTCCCGAGCAGCGTGCGCGGTTTGCCCTCATGGAAAGCTGCGGCGTGCCGCGCCACGCGTTTGGCGAATGGGTCCTGCGTTTGTCCCAGGTGCGCTCGCTCGCCGAGTTGCTGTGGCCGGAGATTCGTGCCCGCCATGCGGCGCGACCGCTGCTCGACTTCTTTACCAGGGCGCGCGAGAACGGGTGGTACCACGACCTCCATTACCCCATCGGGACGGACGATAGCCATCCGGTGCGCACCCGTACCGTTTTTACGCCACTGGGAGCCGTCACCCTGGAGTTACAACGCCAGGAAGTCGAGCGCCCGGCCGCCGTATACCCGCACGCGTGGCGTGCCACGCTGCGCGGCCCCAAGGGCGAACGAATGGCGGTTGCCTCCGGAATGGCTTATGTCCCGCCCAGATTCTGCCCCGCCCACGAGTTTCTTTCGACCGCGGACGAGGTGTCCGACAGCGACATCATGCTGGTCCGCGCACTCCTCGATCAGTTTCCCGCCCGCTTTGGGAAGGGGCTTGATACCGGCGTCGCTTTTGTTTGCGTCTGGGAGCGCACCCCCGCCGCGCCGAAGAGGGCGGGTGCGGTCGTGCTGCAAGCAGGATTGAACGCGCTCAAACAATCCTTGCGCAAAGTAACGGGCCTCGCCGTTGACCTGCGCCCGCCACAGTTCACCGACTGGGACTTGCCGAACGAGCCGGCCGAGATCGCCACCGCGAAGCAGGAGGCACGCGAAAAGCTTCACCTGCTGCTCGACAACCTGCGCCCAGAGAGGGCATTGGGCGAGCGTGCGGAGCGTTTTGACATGCTCCAACGGCACGACGAGTCTGACAGCCAGCACGCATTGTTTCTCCTCGGAGAATCCCATATCGAGTGGGCGCGTGGACAGAACGAGGCTTGACCAGCGCGCCGTCACCGGTCATTGGTTCACGCCTGCCTATGACGAGTCCCCTTGGCGCACGCGTTACGGTCAGTGTCTTTCCGGGCGAGTGACAGACTGTTTCCGGCCTCCAACCGAAGGTCGCGCGGATTTCTGCACCGTCTACAATGTCGTGAAAGCTGTCGTTCGTATCGGCCCGGCGGGTGGCCGTGACCGACCCATACCAGCCAGCCGACGGAGCAAGATGCGGCCATTCCGCAACCCGCCCAACGTCACCATCGCGTCGACCACGAGTTGCATAGGCAAATTCCCATCACAGACGAAAAGCCCCGCCGGAGCGGGGCTGTCGTCAGAGCTGGATCAGTTACTGCTTGCGGCGGGAGAAGCCGAGACCGGCGAGGCCGACGCCGAGGAGCGCAAGGGTGGCAGGTTCGGGGATGCTGTATTCGACTAGGTAGCCAATGGGCGCGCGAACTCGGAAGCCGTTCGATGTGACGTTGCTTGGCAGCCTCCCGCTCTGTGCGTCGGGAGTTGCGTCATTCCAGCGACCAAGCGAATCGCCGCGCATATCAACTCTCGACTCGGTCGGAAACGCATTGTTCGGCTCAAAACCCGAGAAGAAGTTCGCATACACTCCTGCTGGCGCGGACCCGTTCAGACCCCCAGTCCAGAAGACGAGTCCTGCCTCTGGCCCATTAATCCATTGATATGTTCCCTCCGTGCTGGTCTCAGCGCCACCGAGCCATGCCAAGGCGCCATACGTGGCGACGGAGACCGTTTGATAGGTGATATTCGAGTCATCGACCTCAATGCCAGTTGCACCTGCGGGATAGATTGCCTGATTGATCAGGAAATCCTGTTCGTGTTGAGAGGTCACCGTAGCGAGGTACCCCGGGAGACCCATGAACGAACTACCCGTAGCTGCGGCAAAGGCATTGGCAAAGTTGATGCCGGTCTGCAGAAAGATGAATTCGTACCAATGGTCATTCCCGCCGCTAGCCGCAGTCCATTGAACCGGCGCTCCAACAGCAGATGACGCGAACGCCAGCGATAGACAAAATGAAGCGATCTTCCCCATGACTCCTCCTCAATTGTGGGTTTTCATCGCGTACGCTACAGGGACGAGCGGCAGCAATTTGTGGGCCTGCGAATGCGTCGTATTACCAAACAATGGGTTAGGCAGACCTGGGAATCTCCCGCGCCGCACCATGCAAAGTGGGCCGACACTTGGCACGGACATCCTCTCCCGCAATGTGCGACAACGCACGAAGCACAAATGAACTCGAATCTGGATTCCGTCGTGACCGCTATCGCCGATCTCGACGACGGCGAACTCGATGCGCTGATCAATGCCGTTGATCACCGGCTGCAGTTCGCGCCGAGATTGCTCCTGTCGATCGACGGTGTGCTCGAAGGGCCGCAATGGAGGGCCAGGGGCTACGGCTGGAATTGGCCGGTCAGCGACGTTCTTGCGACCGTCGTAAACCGACCGAGGCTGTGTGAAAACTCTTTGATGAGTCCGCGGTCAGAGTCGGCAGGTCGACCTGCCGGAGTTGCGGATGAGCCGATTCATCGAGGGGGAACAGCGAACGCAAAGCGTGCTGTTTCCTGAGCAGCTTGAGGACTGGATTACGGAAGACAATCCGGTCCGCGCGGTCGACGCCTTCGTCGACGAGCTTGATCTGACCGAGCTGGGATTTGCCGGCGCGCAGCCTGCCGCTACAGGTCGGCCGGCCTACCACCCGGCGACGCTGCTGAAGATCTATATCTACGGGTATCTCAATCGTATCCAGTCGAGCCGGCGCCTGGAGCGGGAAGCCCAACGCAATGTCGAGTTGGTCTGGCTCACCGGCCGGCTGATGCCGGACTTCAAGACGATCGCCGACTTTCGGAAGGACAACGGCGAGGCGATCCGCCGG
>Ga0209254_10004945_pt1 | contig 12247 bp, 10 predicted proteins | sample FrelakmetDIP11DI_FD_187148 | JGI IMG/M metagenome (GOLD analysis project Ga0209254, IMG submission 187148) | Freshwater lake sediment microbial communities from the University of Notre Dame, USA, for methane emissions studies - DIP11 DI (SPAdes)... | ecosystem: Environmental > Aquatic >...
AAGGATCAATGCATACCGGGCGATTTCCTCGCTCCAAACCCCGGAATCCGCTTCCTCCAGCGCCCTCTCGGAATCGAGTATTGTGGTGACATGGGTGGACAGGGCAACAGGAGAAACCGGCTATTCGGTAGAAAGGAAACCGGCCGGAGGTACATATCTGCAACTGACCGTATTGCCGGCGAATACTACAACCTTTACGGATTCCGGGCTTATCGACGGGACGAGATATTACCACAGGATTAAGGCAATCAATACGATCCCCGCAGAGTCAAAGGCTGTCGAACCCTCTGCAGCTACTCCGCTCTATGCTCCGGGGAATCTGTCTGCAAGCGCGATCTCGAAAATCAATGTGCTGCTGGAGTGGACGGACTATTCAGACGCAGAGGACGGTTTCAGGGTCGAACGCCAGGCAGGCAATGGTGCCTTTGATGAGATAGCGACATTAGGACCAAATGTGTCCTCATATAATGATTTCAGCGTAAGCAGCACCACACGGTATCATTACAGGGTGCGGGCATTCAATTCGCTCGGATATTCTCCCTATTCAAATCAGGTTTCTATCAGAACAGGCGGCAGCAGCGGCGGAGGCGGAGGCTGCTCCATCGGCGCGAAACAGAACACGCAGACCGCGGCTGCGGATTTTGCATTACTGCTTGCGCCATTCGCGGTTATCGTACTGTTGAGGCGGAAGAGAAGATAGTTTCGTCATTGAGGCTTGTGCGCAAGGCTTAAAATCATAATGTAGCCGCAACCTTTAGGTTGGGTCTTTTGTTTGTTTCAGCGCCGCACAAACGCAGGCTAAAGCCTGCGGCTACCCAAATTCCCCCTCCCATTTTTTTCTTGACAAGCTAAAAAAGGCAATGTATGATTTCTATCAAGTCAGACGCATTCGCTGACTTGAGGGGGAGACACAATGGGGATAAGGCCCCTGTTACTTTTCATCATAGCGGTCATTTTTAGTGTACCTGCGTATGCGGGTGACACTGCAAAGTACGAAGCCAGCCTTGCCAGAGGAATCCTCTCTCTCGACCAAAAAGAATATCAAAAAGCAATTACTGATTTTAAGTCCGCGCTCGCAGTAAAACCCGACGATCCGCCGGCAACCCTTTATCTTGGCGTTGCCCTCAGCAAATCAGGGAATGAAAAGGAGGGAGAGACGTTTCTGAAAAAGGCCTTAACTCTCGATCCTCAGTCGCCAAGAGCAAACTTCGAATTGGGAGTGCTGTATTACCATAAGGGTATTTATAACGAAGCAAAGGATTTTTTCGAGACTGCGAAGGCATTGTCCCCGGGCGGAGAATTGTCCGGCCCTGCCGACGCCTATATCAGCGAAATAGCAAAGCGGGAGAGCGAGGCGAAAAAAGAGGGGCATAAAAACTGGGCGCTCGGCCTATCGGTGGGAGAGCAGTATGACAGCAATGTTGTCCTTAAACCGTCCGACGGGGCATTGGCTGAAGGCATATCAGGGAAATCCGACTGGCGTACGGTCTTCTACCTGGACGGCAGATACACGCCGCTCATGAAAGACAACTTCAGCATTGACCTTACCTATTCGTTCTACCAGAGCTTGCAGAGCAAACTGGATGATTTTAACGTCCAGCAGCATCTGCCCGGTATCCTGATAAGCTATGCTGTTATGAAAGACGTCCTCCTGAGGCTGAATTATACGTTTGAATTTACGACGGTAGACTATGAAACCTATCTGGTTTCGAACAGCATCCAGCCGGTCATCACCATTGCAGAGGGAAAGGGTTTTTTCACCAATCTCCGTTACCGGTATCAGCAGAAAGATTTCAAGGATACAGCGCTGTTTCAGACAAATTCAGAGAGGGACGGGGGAAATAACCTGTTCGGGATAACGCAATATATTCAGCTCCACAAAGCCGTTCTTGCCGGCATCGGCTATGCCTATGACGATGACTGCGCCGATAAAACGTACTGGAAGTATGACGGTAACGCAGGAGATGCGTATCTGCGTTTCGACTTTGGCAAAGGCTGGACAGGGGACCTGTGGGGCCGGTATTACCGCAAGCATTATAAAGGCGAGTTCCCTGGTGCGGAGAGCAAGCGGAAGGATATCACCCGCACCTATTCCACCAATCTCACAAAGTCTCTGCATCGGAACATAGGTATTACCGCAGGATATTTATATGAGCGCAACAGCTCGAATATCAGTGCCTTTGAGTATGACAGGGATATCGTGACGCTTATGGTGAGGGTACAGCTATGATAAAGAGAGTAAGCCTTCTTGTGCTGTTGATGCTTGTTCTGCCGGTGATGGCCTTTGCAGTAGATGATGCCGGACGTATCGTGGCGCTTAAAGGCAAGGCATTGATTCTGAGAGATAACAAGGCAGTCGATGCAGTTCTGAAGGACACGATTATGCTCAGGGACACCGTTGAGACCAGAGAGGCATCGAGGCTGAAGATGCTTTTTAAGGACGACAGCATCCTGACGCTCGCTGAAAAATCCAGGCTTATCATCAGGGAATATCTCGGTGCAGGGGACAAGAAGAAGGGAAAGTCCGTATTCAACCTTGTGGAGGGGAAACTGAGGTCTCTGGTCGGCAATAATGAATTCGAAGTTCATACACCCACCGCAGTAGTTGCAGCGAGGGGGACCTATTTTATAACGGCGACAGGGGTTGAGGACGGCATTCCCCTCAGCATTGTAACGGTGATCGAGGGAGCAGTGGATATTTCGAACATCGATCCTGCCATTGTCGGCGTAGTAAGACTTGAAAAGGGCACTACGGGCAAGGTGTTCCAGAACAAAGCGCCTATGTCTTTTCCTACTCCGATGACACTCCTGAATCAACTGATTGACGCCACTGAACTGCAGAATGCTCCTGAAGTCGACACAAAAGCAATTCTGGAAGAACGGAAGCCCGCAGGAGTCCAGTCTGGACCACTGCTGATGAAGGACAGCGCGCCAATTTCGAGAGAAAATCTTCCTGCGTTACCGCCGATAGAGAATCTGACGCCACCGATACAGAATCTGCCACCACCAAGTAATGGTACGCCTGTGACTATTGTGCCTATTTTCCCATGATATATAGAGGACTCTTATGAAAAGATTATGTGCGATAGTGGTTTTTGTGTTGATGGCAATGAATCTGAGTTGCGGAGGAGGCGGCAGTTCTTCATCGCTTTCTTCAGGCACAACGAATGTAACGATAGCGCTCGGCAATACCAAAGCCGCTGATCTGAACGGGAAATTATTAACTGAAGCAGCCTCGATACCGCCGGAAGTAGCCAGCATACGTTTTGCAATATCAGCACCGGATATGGCTACTATTGAACGCATTGTCCCTGTCAACGGGCAGGTTTCACTGTCTGAGACATTCACAGTTCCGAACGGGAGCAACAGGCATTTTATAGTCGATGCGAGGGATGCGGCCGGTCATGTCAATTATACAGGAGATGCCTTTGCAGACATGAACGGTACGGCGGTTACCTTGCCCATTACTATGGTCGCGCAGGATACCGTTCCGCCTGTTTTCTCGGGTTTATCAGATATAACATCAATTGCTGTGACATCCCTGACACTTATGTGGCCACCGGCAACAGACAATGTGACACCCCAGGCCGGCTTGCAATATCTTGTCTATATGGCAACAGTGCAGGGAGGAGAAAACTTTTTGTCGCCGAGCTACACCACAACGCCGGGTCAGACATCCTTCATCGTGACAGGTCTTAACCAGAATACCCCCTATCATTTTGTAGTAAGGGCAAAGGATGAACGCGGCAATATCGACACGAATACCGTGGAGAGATCTGCAACTACATTATCAGCTTCCTCAAGCGTACTCTCGGGGAGAGTAAACAATGCACTGACTACTGCGCCCCTCCCGGGGGTTTCCGTAACCGTTTACAGCCAGAATACCGTGGTCGCCTCAGGCGTGACCACCGGCGATGGAACATATTCTCTCCCGCTCCCTGAGGGCAGCGGCTACAGGGTTGAGTTTATGAAGGAGGGCTTCATTACTACACTCTATGACAATGTTGCAGTGGGAAGCGGCACTACGACCCTTGAGCCCGTACTTCAGATAGATACAGAACATTCCGGCACAGGCACTATAAGCGGGACTATCGTTGATGCGTTTAACGGGCAGGGAGTTGAAGGCGTGACAATAAATCTGCGCGCCGGCATAAATGCACCTACCGGCCCGATTATAGCGACGGGTACTTCACAGAGTGGAGGTCTCTATAGTTTCACGAATCTTAATGCAGGTCACTATACGGCAGAGGCTTTGAAAAGCGGTTACACGAATGCCTTCTTTACTGTTATTTGTATCGGGGGTACCACAACCGGCAATCAGCAGGGGACCATAACGCCGATTATTCAGGCCGGTCAAACACGCATCATCCTTTCATGGGGGGAAGAACCTTCTGATCTTGACTCGCACCTTACCGGACCGACCCCTGACAGCAGCAGGTTCCATATTTACTATTTGAACGAAACATATGCAGTGAACGACATCGTGTATGCAGATTTAGATCTGGACGATACTGACAGTGTCGGCCCGGAAACAACGACGATTTACCAGCAGATAAGCGGCGTCTACAGGTACTCGGTGCATGATTTCTCCAATAAGGGTTTATTAGAAAGCAACGCCCTCTCCAATTCCGGCGCTCAGGTAAAGGTGTACCGGGGGGATGGCCTCATTGCTACATTCAATGTCCCTGTGAATCAGGGAGGGACCTTATGGACGGTGTTTGAACTCAATGGGAATACCATTACACCGATTAACGCGATGTCGTACGAAGCGAATTCGTTCAATATCCAGAGTCAGTCTGTGAAAAGGTTTATTACAGACGATTCCAGGCTTCTGAAAAATCTCCCCCTGAAAAGATAGCATCATACCCCTCGCTGAAGCAGATCATTCGCCTCAATGCTGCTTTTGGCAAAGTTGACAGTCCTTACAATTTCCAATAGACTAAACCAGTAAAAGAATATTGTGCATTGAGGTATGTATTGACAGGGCTCCTTACGAAGAGAACCATCTTTTATCTGAATATCGTCATCGGCATACTGCTCATAGTGTCGGCGCTTATGCTCATCCGGGACGGCATTTCTATCTCTGTTGAAAAAAGAAAAATGCAAAAAGAGACGATACGTACAACTGCGGATTCACCGCAGACAGAAAGAACAGTCCAGCTTATGGAGTATGCCCCCATACTGAAGACCAACCCTTTCGGCTTTGCCGCAGGCGAGATAAAGCCTTTGACCGTTGCAGCGAATCAGGGGAACCAGGCTGCGAATGTAACGCTGATCGGCACTGTGACAGGCGTCAGGGAGCTCAGCTACGGCGTTTTTAAGGACAATGTGGGGATACAGGAGATATTCAGGATCGGCGAGTCTGTTTTCGGTGTCGGGACGCTTCATGCGGTGAAAAAAGATAAAGCAGTTATCAAAAAAGATGCGCGGACAATAGAGATACCGCTTGAAGACGTCAGGGTGAAGGAGATTCATAAACAGGCATCGGGGACCGCCTCTTCGGCAGTATTTGCGCAGAAAATCGGGAGGGGGGCCTATGTTGTCGATCAGAGAAAATTGCAGCAGGCTATCGCAAATCCGGCCCAGATGATGACAGATGCAAGGCTCAGACCGAACAATGTCAGCGGAAGGGATGAGGGCTTTGTTCTGAGCGAGGTAAAGCCCGGCGGTATTTATCAGAGTCTCGGGCTCCAGGACGGCGACATATTGCTGAAGATCAATGATTACGACATCTCCAATCCCGAACGGGCGCTGCAGGCTTTTACTGCGCTCAGGGGACTCGACAGGGTTCAGGTTGACCTCATACGGTCGGGCGCGAGGATGACAATGACGTATCAGATACAGTAAGATAAACGCTGAATCTTATGACAGTATTCCTTGTATTTGCTATAGTGAAAATGGATTAAGGGAATGAAAATCTGTAGAACTCTGATACATAGCCTCACACTCATGATGGGTCTCATTTTTTGGGGACTGGGTCTCTGCAGCGCTGCTCTCCCCGACACAAAGGCCGGGATGATGCCGTCCGGGAACAAGATATCCCGGGAAATGCCTAAGGAAAAGAGTTTTCAGGAGCCCGACGAAAAAGAGGAAGCCAAAGCCAGGAAGGTCACCTTCAACTTTATCGACGTCGACATCTCTGTTGTGGTGAAATTTATCAGTGAAGTAACCGGCAAGAATTTTGTATTTGACGACAAGGTCAAGGGCACTGTCACGATTATTGCTCCATCCAGACTCTCGGTTGACGACGCATTCAGTCTCTTCACCTCTGTCCTCGAATTAAAAGGATTCACCATTGTCCCTTCCGGAAAGGTGTATAAGATTATTCCTGTCGCCCAGGCAAAACAATCGGGCACGGAAATGCCCGGAGAGGGGGGGATGACCGTAAGTGACGCATATATCATTCGACTCATTCCACTGACCTCGATATCCGCTGCGAAAGCAGTCGGTTTCCTCCAGCCCCTCATCTCAAAAGACGGCCATATTTCTTCATTCGGCCCCGGAAATATGATCATGATTGTTGATACCTCAAACAATATCGAAAAGGTATTAAAAATACTCGATACCATTGATAAGCAGGGGGTCGAGGAGCCGGAACTCATCCTCCTCAAGTATGCAAGCGCGGAAGATGTCGTGAAGATTATTTCCGAATCTCTCGCGATAAGCAGCAAAGGGCAGCCTGCTGCCGGCCGCGTGCCGAGGCCGGGCGAAATAGTAACGGCAGGTTCAGTTGAAGATGCAAGAGGGAGTGTTTTTGCCGACACCAGATTAAACGCACTAGTGCTGATTGCTGATAAACAGGAAAAGGATGCGATAAAGAGGATGATCGCCCTCCTTGATATTCCGCTGCCCGAGGCAACGAGCAAGATCAATGTCTATTTCCTCGAGTATGCGGATGCAACCGAACTCTCCAAAGTTGTGGAAACGATGATTACAGGGATCACACCGTCTGCGAAGGCCGGACAGGCTCCCAAAAGTCCCTTTGAACTGGGGAGTAAGATAACAATTACTGCTGATAAGGCGACGAATTCCCTTGTTGTCATAGCTTCTCCTGCGGATTATCAGAGCCTCCTTCAGGTAATCAAACAGCTCGATAAAAGGAGACGGCAGGTGTATGTTGAAGCGATGATTGTCGAGGCATCGATTAACAAACTGAGAGAACTAGGGGCAAAATGGCGGCTGACAGCGGAGAAAGACGGCGATCCCGTATTGATCGGCGGATTTGGAACAATCGACTCGGCGGCAGTACAGAATATTGTACAGGGGCTTTCCGGAATGTCGGTCGGCGGTCTGGGCAACTTCATTGATATCCCGTTTACGACAACCGGCCCAGGTGGAACCCCTACTACTTCAACCCTTACCATCCCGGGATTTGCCGCGGTGTTTAGCCTTAACGAGTTCAGAGGCTCGGTGAATGTTCTTTCCACCCCGCAGATTCTGACGTCTGATAATAAGGAAGCAGAGATTATCGTCGGTGAAAATGTCCCCTTTATATCGTCAAGGGAAAGGGATGTCACGACAACAAATACCGTTCTGAACAATATCGAGCGGATGGACGTCGGCATTAAATTGAAGCTGACCCCTCAGATTACCGAGGGAGATTACGTGAAACTCGACCTTTATCAGGAGATCTCAGCGGTCATTCAGGAATCAGCGATTATCACAATCACTGTCGGCCCCACCATAACAAAGCGTTCTACAAAGACTTCCGTTGTGGTGAAGGACAACCAGACCGTTGTCATCGGAGGACTCATGCAGGAAAAGGATGAGGAGAACGTTACGAAGGTGCCGTTTCTCGGTGATATCCCTGTTTTAGGATGGCTTTTCACGCAAAAAAGCATGTCCAAGAATAAGACAAACCTTATCGTTTTTCTGACCCCGCATATAATAAAGGGGGCCGAAGAAATCGAACGCCTGACGGAAGCCAAAAAAATAGAGTTCGCGAGGGTTGAGGATACTTACAAGCAGGGAGAATTGCTCGTTAAATTTACCGACGATACCAATGAAGCAAGGGCGGCAGACATTATTTCAGCCGAAGGTGCATCGGTTATCGCTCTCTTAAAACCGAAGGGGCTTTATCAAATACGACTGAAGACAGGACAGGACGTGAAAGAGGCGGCAAAGATATTCAGCAGTTATAAGGAAGTGGAGTATGCAGAGCCGAATTACATCATGAAGATGAAATGACAGAATGGACGTTATTGACGTTATAAAAGATGAAGATGTCGATATCTCACTCCTCAAGAACATTCCCCTTCCTTTTGTAAAAGGAAATCAGATCTTTCCTATCAGGAAAAGTGATTCCGAGCTGATCGGCGCTGTTGCAGATGAAAGGGGTCTGCTTGCCCTTTCTGAAGCCTCGAAGATGCTCGGCCTCAAGCCTCACGCAGTAAGGGCAACCCCGGGTGTTATCCTCGATGCGATCAACCGCTTCTACGGACAGATGGGATCTGCCGAAGAGGTAATGGATACCATTAGCGGAGAAGACCTCTCGACTGTAGCAACGGAATTCGAGGCGCCGAGAGACCTCCTCGAACTGACAGAAGAGGCTCCGATCATCAGGCTCCTTAACGCACTGCTCCTTCAGGCAGTCAAAGAAAGGGCGAGCGATATCCACATCGAACCGTATGAAAAGGAACTCGATGTGAGACTGCGGATAGACGGGGTCCTTCATAAAGTTCTGACGCCTCCCAAGATTATCCAGGACGCCCTGATAAGCAGGATAAAAATTATGTCGAACCTGGATATCGCCGAAAAGCGGCTGCCTCAGGATGGCAGAATACGACTCCTGCTCGGCGGCAGGGACATCGACATCAGGGTATCGGTCATCCCGACATCACATGGGGAGAGAGCTGTGCTGAGACTCCTGGACAGAAAGCAGGGGCTTCTGGGCATGTGGGAGGTGGGATTCGGCAGGGAGGACGCCCGGAAACTCGAAGAACACCTTAAGAAGCCCGACGGCATCATCCTTGTCACAGGCCCGACCGGGAGCGGAAAGACGACGACCCTCTATGCTGCCCTCAACAGAATCCATACCGAAGAAAAAAATATTATAACCGTTGAAGACCCTATTGAATATGAGCTGAAAGGAATCGGCCAGATACAGGTGAGCCCGAAAATAGGGCTGACCTTCGCCACAGGACTCAGATCGATCCTCAGGCAGGATCCGGATGTCATTATGGTTGGTGAGATAAGAGACCTTGAAACAGCTGAAATAGCGATGCAGGCATCCCTTACAGGGCACCTCGTTCTCAGTACTCTTCATACCAACGATGCACCGAGCGCGCTCGTGCGCCTCATCGACATGGGAATCGAACCATTCCTGGTTGCATCATCATTGACCGTTGTTGTTGCGCAGAGGCTTGTAAGGACGATCTGTCCTCACTGCAAGATTTCGTATAAGCCGTCTGAGATCGAGAAGTCATATTTTATCAATACGCATCTCCCCCCCACCCATCCCTCCCCCTCGAGGGAGGAGGGTAAGGGAGGGGGTGTCCCCTTATTCCTCTACAAGGGCACAGGATGCGATAAATGCAAAAACAGGGGATACCTGGGGAGGACGGGAATTTTTGAGTTCCTTGTCATTGATAATGAGATACGTCCCATGATCACCGACAAAATCGATTCACAGAGCATAAAAAATTACGCAATCTCAAAAGGGATGAAGACCCTTCGTCAGGATGGCATCGGAAAAGTCGGGGGCGGGATCACCACCCTTGAAGAGGTCCTCAGGGTAACGCAGAAAGACTATGCCGATATTTCAGTATAACGGATATAACACCGACGGCTCTCAGGCAGCGGGGACCATAGAGGCGAGCAGCGCAAAGGATGCGGCATTACGTCTCAGGGAATCCGGACTCTACCCGAAAAATGTGCGGGAGGCTGTCTATCACAGACGGTTCGCCCTATTGCAAAGACCTGACGTTTCACTCCTTCCGTCGATAACGAGGCAGCTTTCCACGCTTCTTTCGTCAGGGGTGACCCTGATGGATTCCATTACTTCGATTGCAGAGGAACAGAGAGGATTCTGGAAGAATGTGCTGGTCAGTATTAAGGAAAAGCTTGCCTCGGGATCGAGCCTTTCGAAAGCATTCGAGGAATACCAAACGATCTTCCCGGAGTTCTATGTGCATATGGTCGCAGCAGGAGAGGCGAGCGGGAACCTCGACAACGTGCTCGGGAATATGGCGGATTTTCTCGAATCACAGGCAAGCCTCAGATCAAAGGTAAGGACATCGATGATCTATCCTGTTTTTATGGTCTGCGTCGGCTTTGTCGTTCTTTCTTTTTTGTTTGTCTTCGTCATCCCCAAGATAACAAGGATTTTCAAGGATACACAGAGCGCCCTTCCTTTTATCACCGTCGTACTGATCGCGGCGAGTGATATTGTTCAGCATTACTGGTGGCTTATCATAGGGGCGCTTGCAGGAGCGGTAGTCGGCTTCAAAAGACTGCGCGAGAAGAACAGATTGTTCATCGACCGGCTGATATTACGGCTGCCGGGGAATATCCCCCAGAGCCTTTATTTCGGACGTTTTGCAAGGACATTGGGTTTTTTGCTTGAAGGCGGGCTCCCGGTGCTGAGGGCCCTTGAACTCGGGGCCAAATCCATGGGGAATGAATCGCTCGAGAGAAGGGTGAATGAGGCGGGAAAGCGCGTAGCAGAAGGGGCGCGTCTTTCGAGCTCCCTCGAAGGATTTCCTCCTGTGCTGCTTCAGCTCATCGCAACAGGCGAGCGGAGCGGACAGTTGGTCCCCATTCTGAAAAAGGCGGCAGCTTCGTATGAAGAAGAGTTTTCGCGGCGGGTGCAGAAGGCGCTTTCGTATCTAGAGCCGACCATGATCCTTGTGATGGGACTTATTGTCGGACTCATCGTCCTTGCAGTGCTTCTGCCGATATTCCAGTTGAACCAGTTGATAAAGTGATAAATAGGGGGCAAGGATTCAAGTGGTCAAGGAGCCGAGTGAAGAGCATAATAGATATAGGAGGAATTGATGAAAAATAATAGAGGCTTTACCCTTCTCGAAATCATTGTCGTTGTCTTCATACTCAGCCTGCTGGCAGCGATTGTCGCGCCCAAAATCATAGGCAGGACGGACGATGCGCGCATTGCCGAGGCAAAGATACAGATAAAAAATTTTGAGACTGCGCTCAAGCTGTTTAAACTCGATAACGCTTTTTATCCCTCCACTGAACAGGGACTCTCAGCTCTTGTGGAGCAGCCGGGGACCGGCCAGATCCCCCAGAAATACCGGGAAGGCGGGTATCTTGAACAGAAGAGAATACCGGCTGACCCATGGAGTAATCCCTATATCTACATCTCTCCCGGATTGAACGGTGATTTCGATATTATCTCCTATGGCGCGGACGGCAGGGAAGGCGGGGAAGGCAAGGATGCGGATATCAAGAACTGGGATATCCAGTAGTCACGGCTTTTCCCTTCTCGAACTCATCGTCGCCCTTTTTATCGTCTCGCTTGTTATGGCCGTTGTCCTTCCGTCATTTAGCGGGTTCGGAGAACATAAACTCAAATCAGAATCCCGGGAAATGGCTTCAATTTTGCGGTATATTTATGACAGCGCTTCTGCGAGGAAAGAGACGTTTTTTATGAAATTCAACCTTGATACCAACCAGGTTTCGTGGAAAGGACCCGAGGGGGAGAAAACAAGAACATTCGATGATTTGACCGGTGTCGCAACCCAGTCATCAGGACTATTGTCAAAAGGCGAGTTGATATTTTTTTTCGAGCCGCTCGGCACCCGGGAAAATCTCACTGTGCATATGAGCAAAGGAGAAAAAACGATGACGATCACGTTAAACCACCTGAGCGGAAAGGTGAAGATTAAAGATGAAGGATCATAGAGGGTTTACCCTGCTTGAAGTCCTGATTGCCCTTGCGATTGTGGGCGGACTTCTTGTCACGCTCATTTACACACTCAATTACCATCTGGGTCTTGTTGAGAGACAGGAGACAATTACCGTTGCAACCCTTCTCGCCAAAGGCAAGATGATCGATCTGGAGAAAAAGCCGGAAAGCAAAAAAGGCGAATTCGACGCTCCCTATAACAAATATGCATATGAGACCTTTGTCAAAGAATCGCCATATCCGGGGATATCCGAGATAAGAGTTGTGGTTACGGCAGGAAAAGAAGAGGTAAGGCTGAATGAGTTTGTTTTTAAGTAAGGGTGTTCTTATCAAATTAGATGTAGCCGCACACTTTAGTGTGCGCCATTTTTTTATTGGCGA
>Ga0209254_10004946_pt1 | contig 12246 bp, 8 predicted proteins | sample FrelakmetDIP11DI_FD_187148 | JGI IMG/M metagenome (GOLD analysis project Ga0209254, IMG submission 187148) | Freshwater lake sediment microbial communities from the University of Notre Dame, USA, for methane emissions studies - DIP11 DI (SPAdes)... | ecosystem: Environmental > Aquatic >...
CTCATCAGGTCAGCTGCCATTCAGGCGCTTGGAAGATATAAAAAGGAGGAATACAAAGATCTCTTCCTGAAATCACTTAATGACTCTTCCTATTCAGTTGCAGGAAATGCGCTTCTTGCCCTGGGCTCAATTGACAGTGCAGCTGCGCTTTCAGGTGCCAGAACATTAGCGGGGGGGCATACCAAAGGGGCATTATCGAGGGCCATAACCAGCACAATTTACACGTATGCCGGGGAAAATGATTTCGATTCCCTGGCCGCAGAATTTGACAAGGCGCCTTTCGGGAACAACAAATTCAGCCTTCTTCAGTATTTTTCAAATTATCTGAAAAAGGTTAATGATCCTGAAAATTTCAGGAAAGGCATTGATCTGATAGTGGAATTCCGTGATGCTATCCCTAAAGAGTTTTCCGAACAAATACTTCCATATTTAAATGGTATGATACTAAATGGTATAGCATCATCCAAACAAAAAGCGGGCATGACAGAACAGGCGGATTACGTAAAATCCAAAATTGCAGGAAATGAAAAGCAGGAGAAGTGATTTGGAGTCATTCAAAAGGATATTCCCTGCCGAAATCAGGCCTGTAATTCTTATGGCTGTCCATATCCTGAACCCACCCGTTCCTGAAACCCAGATCTTCCATAGTTTCAACAACAGAATCATATTCTGCCCTGTATAAAATCCTATTTAAATCAGGATGCTTGTTTACAAAAGGTGTTGGATGATACTGTGACATTAATGAAAGATGAACTCCTGCAGAAAGCTCTTCAGCTATGCTCTTAAGTACTTTCCTGCTTTCTCCGGCCTGCCCCGGAAGGACAAGATGTCGTATAAGCATTCCGCTTTCTGCCATTCCATCGCTTCCGGTATGAAGCACTGAACCTTTCAGCCAGTATATCTTTTTGAGAGCTTTCAGAGTAACCTCCGGATAGAGGGGAGCATCCGAATAATCTTCAGCCAGGGATGGAGTGACATACTTATAATCAGGAAGCCAGACATCAATTAACCCGTCAAGACTTTCAATGACTTCTGGCTTATCGTAACTATTTGTATTATAAACAGTCACAGGCTTCAGTCCTCTTGAATTCAATCCACGGATTATGGCCTTAACCTGCGGTACTACATGTGAGGGAGAAACAAAGCCTACTGCCCTGACACCGGCAGAAAGAAATTTTATGATTGTATCGAGCGCCTCATTCAGGCATGTAATCCTTCCTGCACAATTGCCTCCCGGCCTGCTTATTTCATGATTCTGGCAATATATACAGCGAATATTGCATCCGGCAAAAAAGATATTGCATATCCCTTCAGGACCGCTTATTGAGGGTTCCTCTCCTCTGTGGACGCAAATAGATGCGATGTTCATACCTGCATCGGATCCGCAGTATCCTGCCCCTCCCTCAAACCTGTTCACTCCGCATTCACGGGGGCATAAGGTGCAATGGGAAAGCAGCTTTATTTCATCAATATTGTAGATTTCTTCTTTTACCACAAAGGCGCACAAACTAATTTACAAAGGTACATAAAGGAGCAGAAACTATAAAAATCCTTTATGATACTTAGTGATAACCCTGGTGTCACTTTGTGTTAAAAAAAAGTTTAACCTCATATTTTGCTAATTTCAAAACATTATCTATCTTTGCATCCGATTTGAGGAGCTGTTGAGATCTAGGGGACCAGAGTCCCCTATTTTATTATCAATTTAAATTGAATGACAGACAAAGCAATAATAGAGAAGTCAGTGACGGAGTTTATCCGTGGCACAGGGCTTTTTCTTGTCGCTGTAAAAGTCAGCAGTTCAAACAGGATCACCGTCCTTGCCGATAAAAAGGAGGGAATAACAATTGATGAATGTGCCATGCTGCACCGTCACATTGAGAAAATCCTCGATCGCGATGCTGAGGATTTTGAACTCCAGGTATCCTCGCCCGGCCTTGATACACCCTTTGTGGTTATTGAACAGTATTACAGGAATGAAGGCCGTAAAGTTGCAGTGGTTGACAATGAAGGATTAAAATATACAGGGATCCTTAAAAACGTCACCAAAGGAGGGTTTGACCTTGAAACAGAAATAAAAGTCAAAGGAAAAGGAAAAGAGATAAAGGATCTCCCTTTTAATTTTGACCAGATTAAAACCGCGAAAGCCGTATTAGCAATAAAATAAATTATAGAATATAATACCAGATGGAAAATATTAATTTGATCGACACCTTTTCAGAATTCAAAGAGCTCAAGAATATTGACCGTCCCACAATGATGAGTGTGCTTGAGGACGTCTTCAGAGGAATGCTGGCAAAAAAGTTTGGTTCGGCTGACAATTTCGACATCATCGTAAACATCGACAAGGGTGATTTTGAAATCTGGAGAAACAGGGTTGTTGTTGACGATGACGAACTGGTTGATCCGAACACTCAGATCCCGCTTTCGAAGGCTAAGGAGATTGATGAAGATTACGAGACAGGGGAAGAGGTTTCTGATGAAGTGAAATTTCTTGACTTTGGAAGAAGGGCAATACTTTCGCTCAGACAAAACCTGACAGCAAGGATACTTGATCTCGAAAAGAACAACATTTATATCAAGTACAAGGACAGGATCGGCGAGATAGTGACCGGCGAGGTTTACCAGGTATGGAAAAGGGAAATGCTTGTACTCGATGATGACGGCAATGAGCTGATAATTCCCAAGAGTGAACAAATACCTTCCGATCACTTCCGCAAAGGCGACTCCATACGCGCGGTGGTTATTAAAGTCGAGATGAGGAACAATACACCCTTTATTATACTCAGCCGCAATTCCCCGGTTTTCCTCGAAAGGCTTTTTGAGCTTGAGGTGCCTGAGATCTTCGACGGACTGATAACCATCAAGAAGATAGTAAGGGTTCCAGGTGAACGTGCAAAGGTAGCTGTAGAATCGTATGATGAAAGGATTGATCCGGTCGGAGCCTGTGTTGGCATGAAAGGATCAAGGATCCATGGCATTGTCAGGGAGCTGCGTAATGAGAATATAGATGTAATCAATTATACATCAAACAATCAGCTGTTCATTCAGCGAGCGCTCAGCCCTGCAAAAATAACATCCATCAAGCTTATAGAAGAGACAAAACGGGCTGAGATATACCTGAAGCCCAACGAAGTATCACTGGCCATCGGCAAGGGCGGTCTTAACATCAAGCTTGCAAGCCAGCTGACAGGTTATGAAATTGATGTTTACAGGGAGCCGGGAGGAGAGGATGAAGAAGACGTCAATCTCGAAGAATTCAGTGACGAAATTGAAGACTGGATAATTGAGGAATTCAAATCAATTGGTTGTGACACCGCCAGAAGTGTTTTGAATCTTTCAATCAGCGATCTGGTAAAAAGGACCGACCTTGAAGAAGAAACAGTGAAGGAAGTCGTAAATATTCTAAGAGCTGAATTTGAATAAAATATTATCAGGATAAATTCACTTAATATTTAAGAAAGACTAAGGACAGATATATGGCAGACGACATCAAGGCAACAAGATTAAGCAAGGCGGCCCGCGAGTTCAATGTGGGGATCTCCACTATAGTGGAATTCCTGCATAAGAAGGGCATTAATCTTGATCCAAATCCAAATACTAAATTACCTCCTGAAGCATACCTTTTTCTTTTAAAAGAATACAGCAGTGACTTAAATGTAAAAAAGGAATCGGAAAAGCTTACTCTGAAAGACCTTCACAGAAAGAAAGAATCTGTCTCTATCGATGATGTTCCTGAAAGCGTTAATGACGAGGACCAGGAGAGGGATGAGGAGGTCATGATAAAAGATACTTCTACCGCCAAAAAAACCGTGGATATTAAAACCGAGATTAAAAAGCCTGATATTAAACTGGTTGGTAAGATTGATCTCGAGAAAACTCTGAAACCGAAGCCGGTTAAGACTGAAACACCAAAACCTGAAGAGGAAAAGAAAGTCACAAAAGAGGCAGCCGAAAACAAAATTGCTGAAAAGGCTAAAGAATCCGAAGTAAAAGAAAAAGCAAAAGTAACTGAAGCTGAAAAAGAGGACAAGGCTAAATCTTCAATCGATATACATATTGTCGGGAAAATTGACCTGGATACAATAGCCCGGGAAACAAAATCCCCGAAGAAAGAGGAAAAACCAAAAGAAAAACCAGCGGAGAAAGAAGAAGCTTCGAAGGGAGAAAAGAAGAGCCCGGCAAAAAAAGCAAAAGATCAGATTGAAGAGCAGGTTACCGAAACAGCTGCGCCCGAGGTGGTCCACGAAAAGAGCATTGAAAATGAGATTATTAAGGAACCCGAGGAAGAAGAAATCGTTGAATTGTTCAAACCTGCGTTTAAAAAATTATCAGGACTGACCGTTGTTGGCAAAATTGACCTGCCGGTTGAAGAAAAGAAAAAGCCTGCTTACCAGCAGGTAAACATCGATGGTGATTCAGACTTCAGGAGAAAAAGGAGAAGAAAGAGGATTACCAAGGAAAAAGATCAGATTCCTGTTGTGAAGCCGGTGACGTCGGACAAGAAGGATAAGCCAGGCAAAAAAATTATAAAGAAAAGGTCGGTCCATGCTGAAGTTGATGACGAAGCAGTTCAGAAACAGATAAAAGAGACTCTTGCCCGTCTGACGACAAAAGGGAAATCGAAAGGTTCGAGATACCGAAGGGAGAAAAGGGAAGCAGTAAGCCAGAAGCACAGGGAAGTGGAAGACAGGATTGAACTGGAAAAGAATATCCTGAAAGTTACTGAGTTTGTATCGGTAAATGAACTGGCCTCGATGATGAATACTCCTGTGACCGATATTATTTCCACCTGTATGAATCTCGGCCTCTTTGTTTCAATAAACCAGCGTCTCGATGCTGAAACGCTGTCGCTTCTGGCAGATGAATTCGGGTACAAAGTTGAATTCGTAAGCGCAGAACTTCAGGAGACAGTAAGAGAAGTTGAAGATGCTCAAGAGGACCTTAAACCAAGGCCTCCGATAGTGACGGTAATGGGCCATGTCGATCATGGAAAAACCAAGCTTCTCGATTATATCCGCCGTACAAACGTTATTGCAGGAGAAGCCGGAGGAATAACCCAGCATATCGGGGCCTATGGTGTTATCCTTGACGACGGGCGTCAGATAACTTTTCTTGATACCCCCGGTCATGAAGCATTTACAGCAATGCGTGCAAGGGGAGCCCAGATAACAGATATCGCCATTATTGTTGTAGCAGCCGACGACGGAGTAATGCCCCAGACGAAAGAAGCCATCAACCATGCATCAGCTGCTGGTGTGCCTATCGTATTTGCAATAAACAAAATTGACAAGCCGACTGCCAACACGGAGAAGATAAAAGAGGAGCTGGCAGGTATGAATTACCTTGTCGAGGATTGGGGCGGCAAGTACCAGTCGCAGGAGATCTCCGCCAAATCAGGCCTTAACATTGAGCTTCTCCTTGAGAAAGTGTTGCTTGAAGCAGAAATGCTCGATCTTAAAGCCAATCCCGACAAATCAGCTATCGGAACCATTATTGAATCATCTCTTGACAAGGGTCGCGGATTTACTGCAACTGTTCTAGTTAAAGCAGGTACCCTGAGGATCGGCGATATAATGATTGCCGGAGCAACTTTCGGACATATCAAGGCAATGTACAATGAAAGAGGAGCCAAAGTTAATGATGTAGGTCCGGCCATGCCGGCACTCATCCTTGGCTTGAACGGGGCACCGCAGGCAGGTGATAAATTCAATGTAATGGACAGCGACCGTGAAGCTAAGGACATTGCGACAAAAAGGGCCCAGCTTCAAAGGGAACAGGGACTGCGTACCCAGAAACATATAACCCTTGACGAAATAGGAAGACGAATAGCAATCGGCAACTTCCAGGAGCTTAATATCATTGTAAAAGGTGATGTGGACGGATCGGTGGAAGCGTTGAGCGATTCGCTTATTAAACTTTCAACTCCCGAAATAGAATTAAATATTATTCATAAGGCCGTTGGTCAGATCTCTGAATCGGATGTTCTGCTTGCCGCCGCATCGAATGCAGTAATTGTTGGGTTCCAGGTGCGTCCCTCGCTCAGCGCCCGCAGGCTTGCTGAAAAAGAAGAGATTGATGTACGGTTGTACTCGATTATCTACGATGCCATTGAAGAGATAAGGGCTGCTATGGAAGGGATGCTTTCACCTGAGGTGAAAGAGGAAATCGTTGCGACTCTTGAGATCCGTGAAATATTCAAGGTCACCAAAGTCGGCACCGTAGCAGGCTGTTATGTCAAGGAGGGGAAAATAACAAGGAATACCAGGGTCCGCATAATACGCGATGGTATAGTTATTTATACAGGCGAGCTCGGTTCGCTGAAACGTTTCAAAGACGATGTGAAAGAAGTTGTCGGAGGATATGAATGCGGACTTAACATCACCAATTTCAACGACATAAAAGTCGGAGACGTTATTGAAGGCTACCAGGAATTCGAGGTTAAAAAGACCTTATAAAAGCTCCTGGTATTTTTCTGCTGAAAGAAGAGTTTTAACTTCTGCCTGTTCTGTAATCTTTATCCTGACCATCCATCCTTTACCGTACGGGTCCTTGTTAACCACATCGGGTGAATCTTGAATTACAGCATTTACTTCAATTATCTCACCTCCCACTGGCATGAACAAGTCAGATACGGTTTTTACAGCTTCGATAGTTCCGAATACCTCTCCCATTTTCAGGGTTTCGCCAATGGTTTCAATTTCGAGAAAAACAATATCACCAAGTTCTCCCTGGGCAAAATCGGTTACACCGACGAAACCGAAATCACCTTCAATGCGAAGCCATTCATGGTCTTTAGTGTAAAGTAAATCTGCAGGTACATTCATATCCAATTGTATTATTGAATTTATATTGAAACATTATCACTTTGATCGATCCAAAAATAAAGATTTTTTATTAAATCCTTCTGAGTTGAAGCGAATAGTAATGTTTTATCTTGTTGAATCCTTTATTACAAGCTCTGTCCTGATAATTTTTGTCTGGAAGGGCATCTCCATTTTTCTTTCAATACGGCTTATAAGAAGTTTAACAGCTTCTTCCCCTATCTTATACCCATGCTGCTCAACCGAAGTAAGGGTTGGATCGGTAAGGTCTGATATCATACCGCTCGTAAATCCGACTTTCAAATATATAATATCTGATTTATTCTTTAATTTTGGCATTAGTAAGAACAACCTTATGAACATAATTGAAACAGTCCTACAATCTTTAACACTGGGTGTAAATGAGCAAAAAGCATTTTATAATACTCTGGTACTTCTTGTCTGCACTTGCTGTGTCAGCTCAAATGGTTACCACCGATCCGGCACTGCCCACAATGGGCAAGCTTATAAAGATCTACTATGACACATCAAAGGATGCAGGAGACCTTCATAATTTCACAGGGGATCTTTACGGCCATACCGGTGTTACAATCAATGGAGTTAATTGGCAGAATGTCATCGGAACCTGGGCTGTCAACTCCACCCAGCCCAGGCTTACTTACCTTGGTAATTATATTTATGAACTTGACATTAAACCGGATATTAAAACTTTCTATTCTCTTCCTGTCTCAAGCGTTGCCACCAAAATATGCCTTGTATTCAGGAATTCATCCGGATCGCTTCAGACAAGACCCGATATTTTCATAGATATATTTGAATCGGGTATTAACGCCACATTTACCCTTCCTGAAAAATCCTCACTGATCGCAGAGCTGAATGAGACTATTCCTGTTAAAGCTGCTGCCACAGGTGCTGACTCAATAACTTTATACGTAAATAACAAATATCTTCTAAGTGGAACGAGCCCTGACCAGCTCACCTATTCATTTACTGCAGGTCAATACGGCGAATTCTGGGTAAAAGCAGTTGCATGGGATAAACCTTCTTTTTCAGCAGACTCATTTTTTGTTTATGTCAGGAGGCCGGTTGTTACCGAATCGCTTCCTGCAGGCATGAAGGATGGCATTAATTATAACAGCAGCAGCTCGGTTACACTTGTGCTGCATGCCCCGTACAAAAACTATGTTTTCACTACAGGTGATTTTACCGGCTGGGTTATCAGCGATAAAGGTTATATGAAAAGAACTCCTGATGCTGAAAGATACTGGATCCGGATTGACGGACTCGAATCGGGGAAAGAGTACAGGTTTCAGTATCTTGTTAACAATGAGATTTATATCGCCGATCCTTATGCAGATAAGATACTGGATCCCTGGAATGATCCCTTTATAACAAATGAGACTTATCCCTCACTGATCCCATATCCAAAAGACACAGCTTCTGGTATTGTCTCGATTCTTCAGACTTCTCAGATTCCCTATACATGGAAAACTTCAGGTTATACTCCTCCCGAAAAATCAAAACTGACCATCTACGAGCTTCTGATAAGGGATTTTATTGCAAAACATGATTTCAGGACACTAACAGACACCCTTAGTTATCTCGATGACCTTGGCATAAATGCAATTGAACTTATGCCGGTTTCAGAATTTGAAGGAAATCTCAGCTGGGGATACAATCCATCTTTTTATTTTGCCCCCGATAAATATTATGGCCCAAAGAATGATATGAAGGCATTTGTTGACAGCTGTCATAAGAGGGGTATAGCAGTTATTATGGACATTGTATTGAATCATTGCATGGGTCAGTCTCCTTTAGTTCAGCTATACCTTGATCATTATGGTACTGACCAGATTTTTATTCAGCCCCTGAATCCATGGTTCAACGGAAGTTCTCCAAACACTCTCTACAAGTGGGGAGCGGATTTTAACCATGAAAAGCCCGCAACACAGCAGCTTGTGGACAAGATAAATGCTTACTGGCTTACTGAATATAAAATTGATGGATTCAGGTTTGATTTTACAAAGGGTTTTACAAACACTTCAGGTGATGGTTCGGCTTATGATGCATCAAGAATTGCAATTCTGAAAAGAATGGCGGATAAAATATGGTCAGTCAATCCCGACGCCTATGTGATCCTGGAACATTTTGCTCCTGATGCTGAAGAAAAGGAACTTGCAGACTATGGCATGATGCTCTGGGGAAATAAAAACCATGATTATAGCGAAGCTGCAATGGGATATAGTTCTGATCTGACCACAGCTTCATCACTGGGTAGAGGATGGACCGTTCCCCGACTTGTAACTTATATGGAGAGCCACGATGAGGAGCGGCTTATGTTCAAGAATGTCTCTTTTGGAGATGCCACCAGTGACTATGATACCCGTAACCGAAAGGTTGCCTTAAAGAGAATGCAGCTGAATGCACTTTTTTTTCTATCAATACCTGGTCCGAAAATGATCTGGCAGTTTGGCGAACTGGGTTATGATGTTTCAATAGATGCAAATGGAAGGACCGGTGAGAAGCCCATAAAATGGGATTACTATTCTGATGAAGACAGGCACCAGCTATACCTTACTTATAAGTTCCTTAATAATCTCAGGAAGAGTCAGCCGGCTTTCAGTACTACAGGTTATTCTTATTCCCTTTCAACACCTGCAAAACGGATAACGCTGACCGGTGAGACAATGAAAGTAAACCTCCTTGGTAACTTCGGCATGGCATCATCAACCATCAATCCTGCTTTCCCACAAACAGGCAAATGGTATGAATATTTTTCCCGCGATTCGATCACAATCACAAATACTAACAGTCTCTTTACCTTTAAACCAGGAGAATTCAGGCTTTACACCACACAGAAACTTGCACCTTCAGAACTGGCAACCGGTGTTGATGACCAGATATCGGAGATTGATGAAAAGAAGATATCTGTTTATCCAAATCCATTTGATAAAAAGACAACAGTAAGTTTTTCGGGAGAAGTAGTTTCCGGTTCGTCTAAAATTGAAATTTTTTCTGCTTATGGAACTCCTGTCAGGACAATTAATGTTCCTTCTGGAGCGAGCGAGGTCACCTGGGACGGAAAAACATCAGGTGGTGAAGATGCAGCAAAGGGATTGTATATTTTAAGGGTAAGTCCAGGTCAGAAATATGCTGTTAAAAAGGTAATCAAGAAGTAAAAGCTGAGTGTGGAATACAGAGCTTAATACCCCTTTGAAGGCCTGCCCTGACCGAAGCGTCAGGGGTGAATGAGGATGTGGGACCGACACGGATTAAAGATCTGAGTCAGCGGTCCAAATCTTAGAAGAATTAATTCAACTCAATTATCATTGACGTTTTAGGGGCTATCTCAAATGATGTCAGATCATTAATCTGAGTTCCTGTAATTACTTCTGTACCCTGCGTAAACCCTTTCAATGGTTCAGCATATCTTTCCCTGGTTATTTTACGGGTCTCTTTGTCGCTGTTATTAAGGACAACCATTACTGATTCCCTGTCATTGTACCTGAAATATACGTAAAGGTTATTCTCAGGAATGAAATGCTTGAGTTTTCCGGTATGTATAACATCCTTCTCTTTTCTCCAATTCAGCAGCTTTTTTGTAAAGGCATAGGCATCCTTTTCTAATGGCGTTAAGTTCTGGGCAGTAAAAGCGTTTTTAGTGTCCCCGCCCCATCCACCGGGGAAATCTTCCCTTATAAAACCGTCACCACGGTTTTTATCACCCTGCATAACTATTTCAGTACCATAATAGAACTGTGGAATGCCCCTTGTTGTAAGAATAAATGAAAGAGCCATTTTATAGATATCAAGCCTCATGCCAGTTTGAGTGAAGAACCTGGGCAGGTCATGATTATCAAGGAAAATCACATTGTGGAAAGGATCAGGATAGAGGAAATCCTGTGAAAGCACCAGGTAGAATCTTGCAAGTCCGTCGGTCCAGTTATCGGGTTCAGTGAAAGCTTTGTGGGTCGCCAGTGACAGAGGAAAATCCGTTACCGACGGAAGGTTCGACTGATAACCATCAGTGTTGACCTTGCCAAGCGACCAGTAAGCTGTGAGAGCCTCCTGCTGATACCACACCTCTCCCACGATGAAAAACCCGGGAAACTCATCAGTGATCCTTTTTGCCCACCTGGACATCATATTTTTTTCAGGATATGGATACGTATCCATTCTTATTCCGTCAATATCAAAATATGCGATCCACCACAGGCTGTTCTGGGTCAGGTATGCCTCAACCAGCGGGTTGTTCTGGTTAAGGTCGGGCATTGTCCTGTCAAACCAGCCCTTTTCCATCAGTTCTTCATCGCTTTTTGCAGCGTAGGGATCCATATAAGTCGAAGCCCTGTAATTGGTACGGGTGAACTCACCGAACTGATGTACCCAGTCTGCTGAGGGCAGGTCCTTCATCCACCAGTGTCCTGATCCAACATGATTGAATATCATGTCCATCATTAACTTCAGCCCCATACTATGTGCTCTCGAAATCAGGTTTTTGAAATCCTCATTGCTTCCATACCGGGGATCCACACGGTAAAGATCGGTTATTGAATAACCGTGATAAGAATAAGCCTGCTGATTATTCTCAAGGAAAGGGTTCAGCCAGATACCTGTTGCACCCAGGTCTTTAATGTAATCGAGATGGTCTGATATCCCTTTTATGTCTCCCCCGTGCCTTCCGTTGGGATTACTCCTGTTTGCCTGCTCAAGCATACCGATTACATTGTCATTAGCCGGATCACCATTTGCGAACCGGTCGGGCATAAGCAGGTAGATAACATCAGAAGCATCGAAGCCTCTGGCTGATTCAGAAGGATGGGCGAGAAGCGGATAATTCTTCACCAGTTTCAGCTTTCCTCTGGTGAAAGTCAGCCTGATGTCGCCCGGAACAGCCTGTCGGCTTATGTTAAGGTCGACGAAGAGGTAATTCGGGTTTTCAGTTTTGACAAGTGTTGTTATCTTAACTCCCGGATAATCAGCAGTAACATTGAACGATCCAATCTCTTTGCCGTAAACCATTAGCTGCAATGCCGTCTCTTTCATTCCTGTGAACCAGGAAGGCGGTTCAATACGGTCGATATTCTGAGCTGAAACAACTCTGCTGATGCAAATTATCAGCAGGATAAGTGCCGGAAATCGATGTGATTTTATCATATTATTATGTCTTTTTACATCCCCCTGCCCCCCTTCAAAGGGGGAATTAATTATTATTACTGTCATTGCGATCGAGCGGAGCGAGAGAAGCAATCTTTATCTTTAACCACTGAGTTAAACGGAATATCTCACGGAGTTTTACCCCATACCCCTTACCCCGCACCTATTTAACAAAAACCTTATACCCCCACGGATCAAGTATAATATTTACACTTTTATCGAATGCTGTTTTCTGACCTGTGAAATATTCCGTGTAATCTCCCTC
>Ga0209254_10004947_pt1 | contig 12244 bp, 12 predicted proteins | sample FrelakmetDIP11DI_FD_187148 | JGI IMG/M metagenome (GOLD analysis project Ga0209254, IMG submission 187148) | Freshwater lake sediment microbial communities from the University of Notre Dame, USA, for methane emissions studies - DIP11 DI (SPAdes)... | ecosystem: Environmental > Aquatic >...
TGGGCGAGCTCCGCCGGGTGCTGATCCCCGGCGGCCGCCTGCTGATGCTCGAGCACGTGCATCTGCCGTGGGAGCCGGGGCGGCGGCTGCAGAGCTGGGCCGCCCCGGCCTGGGCGGCGGTCGCCGGCGGCTGCCGGCTGGATAGAGATACGGGTAGGTTCGTACGCGAGGCAGGCTTCTCCGTCCTGCGGGAGCATCCTCACGTGCTTGGCTGGATCGTCGAGCTCGAGGCCCGCAGCCCCCTCGGGTTGCATGGGCCGCCGATGTCTGCTTGAATCCCCCCTCGAACGAACAACCGCGGCGTCCCGGCACGCCCCTTCATCCGTTCGCCTCCCCTCTCATTGTCTCCCTTACGCGGCGTTCGCATGTGGTGTAAGCTGCGTCGGTGCGCGGAACGCGGTACGCCCCGTCGGCACAGGCTCCGCCGCTGCCGCCGGGTAAACCCCGTCGAAAGGACGTTGTGCCCCGACGCCAGAGCCGGATCGCGATCATCGCCTTCCTCATCGTCGCCACCGCCCTCACCACCGCCGTCATCACCCCCGATGCCCAGGCATCGACCCCGCTGCGCGGCAAACTGCGCGTCGCCCAGCGCGCTCTGCGCCAAGCCAATGACCGCTTGAAGGCCGCCGAAGCCGCCCTCGCCGCCGCTCAGATCGGGATCACCGACTCGGTCGCTCTGCTGGCCGCCCAGGATCTCGCGCCGTCGCCGGCCGCCGCAGCACCTGCCTCCGTCGCCCAGCTGAAGGCCAAAGTCGCCAAGGCCCGCAAGGCCGTGCGCATCTGGCGGCAGCGCGTGCAGCGCATCGCCCGTCAGGTACGCCAGCAGGTGCAGATGGCCGACTGGGAGCGAAGCGCCGAGTGGATGCCCATCATCAAAGTCGCCGCCGCCAAGTACCACGTCAAGGCCGACGGCATGTACCGCATGATGATGCGTGAGTCCGGCGGCCGCCGCTACGCCGGCGCCAGCTCGCCCTACAAGGGCCTGTTCCAGTACTGGACGGGCACTTGGGCCGCGAGCTGGAACCCCTGGCGCCACGACAGCATCTACGACGGCAGCTCACAGATCTTCGCGACCGCCTACGCCATCCACAAAGGCATGGGCGCGCAGATGTGGACGACGACCTGGGCTTCGCAGTACTGAGCCGGCGTCGCCAGTGACATGCGACCGATCGCGCGGGACAGCGGCCGCCGGAGCCTTCGGGCCCGGCGGCCGCTCCCGTTGCGGCGCGATTCGCGGTAGCATGGGGACCCACTCCACGTGCCGAAGTGGCGGAACCGGTAGACGCGCTGGACTCAAAACCCGGTGCCCGAGAGGGCGTGTGGGTTCAAATCCCACCTTCGGCACCAGCTCTCACGCCACAGTCGGGCGTCACGCTTGTGCGCGAGGCGCGCAGAGGCTCCCGGCACGGCCGTCCGCTCGCGTCTCGCCGCGGCGGCATCTGGTAGCATTGCCGGCATGATCACGACTGCGTGCGCGGTGGTCGGCCACTCATCAGCGCAGCCGCGCGCGGGGAGGAGCTAGACATATGACGGTGCGGCTCTTGGGGCTCGATTGCAGCCCGCGCGACAACAGCAACAGCGGCATCATGCTCGAAGCGTCCTTCGAGAAGCTGGACGCCACCTACCCGGGCGAGGCAGAGCACGAGATCGTCCACCTGCGCGACCTTCATGTCGAGCCCTGCAAGGCGTGCAATGTGTGCGGCAAGACCAAAGGCTCGGGCAGGTTCATCCCGTGCGTGCGCGTGGACGAGGACGACGTGCAGATGGTCCTCGACAAGATGCTGGCCGCCGACGGCCTCCTTGTGGCGACGCCGGTCTACTTCGGGCTGCCCTCCGACCTCTTCTCCAAGTTCATCATGCGCACGCGGCCGCTGCGCCATCAGGACTTCAAGCTGGCCAACCGGCCGGTGGGCGTGATGGCCACCGCCGGCCGCCGCTCCGGCGGCGCCGAGACGGCCATCATCGCCACGTGGCTGCCCTTCGTGCGCAACGGCTGCCTCGTGGTCGGCAACGGCGACGGTACCTGCCAGTTCGGCGCCTACGGCTGGGCCGGCGCCCGCGGCCACATCCTCAGCGACGAGTGGGGCATGGAGCAGGGCTTCCAGACCACCGAGCGCGTGTTCACGCTGGCCAAGGTGTTCAAGGCAGGCGTCGAGGCTACGGGCTTCGTGAGCCCCATGAAGTTCTCCTACGGCGCGGGGACGCGCGAATGACCGCCGCCGAGACCATCCTCGAGTTCATCCGCGAAGAGGCCGACCTCGAAGAAGACGAGGCGACCGCCGACACGTCGTTGTTCCGCGATCAGTTGCTCGACTCCATGAACCTCACGGCCCTCATCGCCTTTCTCGAGGAGACCTTCTCCATCAAGGTGAAGCCCATGGACATCGTGTTCGAGAATCTCGATACGGTGAACCACATGCTGGCCTACATCGCGCGCAAGAAGGCGGGCGATGCCTGAGGCCGGCTCGGGGCAGAGCGACCCGCACGACGCCGTCCCGCCGCAGGACGCCGCCGAGCGGCCGCCCGCGCGGTGGTTCTTCTACGGGCTCGGCCTGAGCCTGCAGACGCTGCTCTGGTTCCTCCTCTTCCTGGCGATCACCGTGGCCGTGCTGGTCGGCGGCGAGCTCACCGAGTTCCGCTACGTCGGCTTCTGACGCCTGACCGCGCGCCGCTCATGACCGCTGCTCTCATGACCGACGCACTTGCGCGCCTGCGCTCGTGGGCCGCTGCGCGCCCCGCTGCCGTGCTGCTGGTCACGCGCGGCCGCGCCTACACCTACGCCGAGATGCTGCAGCGCGCTACGGCGGTCGCCGCTGCCCTGCGCGCGGCCGGCGGCGGCCGCGGCCGGCGCGTCGCTCTTCACCTCGAAGAGTACGACCAGTTCTTCACCTGCATGCTCGGCGTGTGGCTGGCCGGCGGCGTGGTCGTCCCGCTGAACACGAGCCTGCCGCAGGCCGACGCCGACTGGCTCATCGGCAAGGCGGCGCCGGACGTGCTCGTGCTTGCTACCGACGACGCGTGCCCCGGCGAAGGACCTGCGCGCCTCGTGGTGACGGCCGACGCAGACGGCCTCGTCGACGGCTTGCGCCCGGCCGGCGCAGCGGCCGGCGGCGCAGCGGCTGCGGCGGCCGGCCCGACAGCGGCAGAGGACCTCGAGGCCGTACGCGAGGACGAGCCGGCGATGATCATGTTCACCTCGGGCACCACGGGCCTGCCCAAGGGCGTCTGCCAGACGCTGCGCGCCGTGTCGAGCAACGCCGGCCACGTGGCGTTGACGCTAGGGCTTCAGGGCGACGACCGCATCTTCATCAACACGCCGCCGTACTTCACCAGCGGCATCTGCCACTTCCTCACGCTCCTGGCGGCCGGCGGCGGCGTGGCCGGCCAGCTCGGCTTCTTCTTCGGGGCCGGCCTGCTCGACGAGATGGAGACGCTGGGCTGCACCGGCTTCGGAGGCGCCCCGGCGCACCTCGTGCGCGTCGTCGAGCCGCTCGAGGAGCCGCGCGTCCACAGCCTGCGCTTCTGGGTGAGCAGCGGCGACCACCTGCCGTTGCCGGTGATCGAGAAGTTCCGTCGCGTCCTTCCCGGCGTCGGCCTCTTCAATATGTACGGGCTCACCGAGGTGAGCGGCCGGCTCTGCATCCTGTCGCCGGCCGATCTCGACCGGCGCGTCGGCTCCGTGGGCCGGCCCATCGGCGACATGCGCGTCGTGGCCCGGCGTGGCGATGGCTCAGAGGCCGCCCCCGGCGGCACCGGCGAGCTCTACGTCACGGGCTCGCTGCTCATGCAGGGCTACCTGGACGAGCCCGCGATCAGCGCCCGCACTCTCACCGAGCATGGCCTCAAGACGGGCGACTTCGGCCACGTGGACGAGAGCGGCGCCGTGTGGATCGCCGGACGCAAGGACGACATCATCAAGCGCGGCGGCGAGAAAGTCAGCATCATCCACGTCCAGCAGGCGCTGCAGGGTCTCGGGCGCTTCGCCGACGTGGCGGTGCTCGCGGCGCCCGACGCCATCCTCGGGCACGTGCCGGTGGCCTTCGTGGTACCGCTCGAGCCTGAGGGCTTCAAGGCCTCGCGTCTGCTGCGTGAGCTGCGCGCGGTGCTGCCCTCGTCGTCGCTGCCGAGCCGCGTGATCGCCGTCGCCGCTATCCCGCGCACCGGTTCCGGCAAGGCCGTGCGCGCCGAGCTCCGGGCGCTGCTCGCGGAGGAGCTCGGGTGAAGGGCTTCGGGGCCGGGTTCCGTAGCCGGAACCCGCTGGTCCTGCTCGTGGCCGCGGCCCTGCTCGTCCCGGCCCTGCTCGGCTTCGAGTATCTGTTCACCAGCGGCGCCTGGAGTGCCGTGCCTCTCGAGTACTGCCTGCGCAACAGCGTCGACTCGTTCACCTACGTGTCCTGGACCGTGGGTCACAACAAGCGCCTGCCGCCGGACACGCCCGCTGTGTACCTCACCGGCGGCTCGGCGGCGCGCGAGGCCATCGTCAGCGGGCCCAGCCTGGCCGCCGAGGTGCGGCGCAGCGGCGGCCCGCGCATCGCCGCCTGGGACCTCGCCTGTATCAATCAGAACTTCGCCGAGACGCTCGCCGTCGCCGACAACGTGCCGGATTCCCCGGCCTGGGTGCTCATCGGCGTCAATCTCGGCCGTTTCACGGCCTTCCCGGCCCAGAACGAGCAGCAGGTGGTCGGCCGCGACCTCGTGCTCAAGAGCTCGTTTCTGCAGCAGTATGTGTCGAGCACCTACGGTCGCTACAGGTACTCGTATACGATCCTGCCGGGTATCTTCTCGTATCTCACGAGCTTCCTGAAGAAGGATGGCCGGGTGCGGCTCGCGGTCAAGCCCGTGGCGCGCGAGTACCGCCAGCATCACTACACCCTGAGTGGCATCCGCACGCCGGCTCAGAAGGAGCGGCTGGTGAAGAAGTGGAGCGCCACCCGTTACCCTGTGTTCCGCCGCAACCTCGCCTACAACCTCGCCATGCTCGAGCAGCTCGTGGCGCGCTGCCAGCAGCGTGGCGTGCGCGCCGTCATCGTCGAGCTGCCCCTCAACGAGGACGCCGTCAAGGGCCGCTTCGACAAGGCCATCGCCCAGTACCGTGAGCCGGTCCAGGCGCTGGCCGGCGAACACGGCGTTCCGTATCTCGACTTCAACCGGGAGCTGGCCATCCCCAGCGCCGACTTCCACGACCTTTCGCATCTCGTGGAGCCGGGGCGCGTGCTCTGGCAGGCGCGCCTCGCCGAGGAGCTGGTGGCGCTCCTGTGAGGATCTACTTCACCCTGTACCTGATCCCCGTCGTCCTCGCCGCGCTGCTGGTCTTCTGGCTGCTGTTGCGGAGGGAGCGCGTCAAGCTGCTCTTCCTGGTCGTGCTCTCGGTGGCTGTCCTCGCGCTGCTGCACCCGGCCTTCGCGGCGATCGCCGTGGGGCTCGTGGTCGTGACTCACCAGCTCGTCGAGCTCAAGCGGCGCAGGAAGCTGAGCGGCGGTCGCGTTGTGCTCATCATCGTCGCCATCGCGGTCATCACCCTGGCGATCGGCAAGTACGGTCAGCGTGGGGCCATGACGATCTGGGGCGAGGACGATTGGGTCGTCTCGCATCTGCTGATGCCGCTGGGCATCAGCTACTTCGCCTTTCGCCTGTTGCAGTACGTCTTCGACTGTATGCGCGGCGTCATCGAGGAGAACTCGCTGCTGCGGCTCGCCGCCTTCGTGATGTTCATCCCCACGTTCCCGGCAGGGCCGCTCGAGACCTATCAAGGGTTCTACGAGAAGCGCAGCTACTCGTTTGACCGGCAGCTGTTCTACATGGGGCTGCGTCGCATCGCCCTGGGGTACTTCAAGAAGGTCTTCGTCGTCGACTTCGTGTTCGCCATCTTCTTCACGAAGATCATCACGACGGTCGGCAGCCCCGGCTTCGAGGCCTCCGAGCTCGGCCCCTGGTGGCCCATCGCCTACTGCGTCCTCGTGTTCGTGCGCGCCTACTTCGACCTCTCCGCCTACACCGACCTCGCCATCGGGTTCTCGGCGTTGTTCGGCTTTCGCATCATGGAGAACTTCCACCTGCCCTTCCTGCAGAAGAACCTCGGCGACTTCTGGCGCAGCTGGCACATCTCGCTCTCGACCTGGTGCCGCAACAACGTGTATTTCCCGGTCTTCGGTCTCACGCGCAAACCATGGCTGGGCCTGTACGCCAGCATGCTCACCATGGGGCTCTGGCACTACGTCGACCTCAACTGGACCGCCTGGGGCCTGTACCACGGCACGGGGCTCGTGGTGGTCTCGCGCTGGGAGCGCTGGAAGAAGAAGCGCCGGAAGGCCCGCAAGAAGGCCGGCCTGCCCCCTTCGGCGCCCTACGAGAGGTACGTGAGCTGGCTGGCCTATCCGGCCACCTTCCTGTTCGTGGCGCTCGGCTACGCGTTCGTCTCCACGCGCTCACTCGATCACGCCCTCACCATCATCTACCTCGCCTTCCGCCTGCCGCTGGCGTGGTTCACCGGGCAGGTTCTGTGAGAGCATGGGCGAGGCAGGGTAGGAGACTGACGTGCTGACAGGATCACCAGAGCGGCGCTCGCGGTGGAGCGCGCTGCGCCGCGGCCTTCGCCAGCGGAACCCGCTGGTCCTTCTGGCGGCCGGCTTGCTGGCGGTGGGCGGGCTGCTCGTCTTTCAGAGCGCGCTCGTGCACGGCGGCCTCACGCTGGTCGCGGAGGGCCGCCTTCTGCGCATCACTCACGACGACTACCTGCACCTCGCCTACCGTATCGCCGAGCTCAAGCAGGAGCCGCCGCAGCAGCCCACCATCTACCTCTTCGGCGGCTCGGGGACCATGGAGTGCTTCATCGACGAGCAGTCGCTCGGCGCCGAGGTGGCCGCGGCGTCCGGCCAGGACGTCAGGGTCGTCAGTCTCGCTGCTCATCAACAGAGCATGGCGATGTCGCTGGCGCTCGTCGACAACCTGCCGGACGGGCCCGCTCTGCTCGCCGTCGGCCTGGCGCCCATCCGCTTGACGACCTCTCCTGATGAAGACGCGGGCCTGCTCTCCGGCCGCCCGCTCCTCGTGCACAGTCCGCGGCTCGAGGCGCTCGCGCAGCGCTTCTACGGGCAGCGCCCTACCGCTTTCGGCGTGATGCCGGGTTTCTTCGACTACTTCGGGTCATACGTCAAGGCGCGTGACGGCAGGGGGGGTCGCCCTCTACCGGGCGCTCGCCTGATCTACGCCAAGCACTACTATCCGCCGGGCGCCAAGGGGCACCTGCCCCTCGGCAAGCGGCGCAACGTGCTGCACGTGCTCGAGAATGACGTAAGGCTCTACCGCCTCTACTCCGCCTACAACCTTGCGGTGCTTGAGGAGATCTTGAAGCTCGCCCGCGAGCGCGGCTTCTCCGTAGCGCTCTACGACCAGCCGCTCAACGCGTCGGCGGCGGGCCCCGACTGGGCCGGTGTCGTGCCGGCCTATCGGGCGGCGTGCCGCCGGCTCGCCCGCGAGTACGGCGTGGACTACCTGCATATCGAGCGGGCGGTCTCGCTCAAGGACGACGACTTCGCCGACCTCTTCCACTTGCTGGCGCCGGGGCGCGCCAAGTGGCAGCCCGAGATGGCGCGCCAGCTGGCGGCCGCGCTGCGCTCCCGGGCCGATTGAAGAGGCCTCGTTGGGCACCGCCGAAGATGGCATCACCCGGCGTCAGTTTCTGATCGGCGGCGGCGTGGGCGATGCCTTCGACAGCCCCGCCGACTACACCGCCCGCGACGTCTACGCCGGGGTCGACCGGCTTGACGGCCTGCCCGTGCGGGTAGACTGCGGCAAACAGGATCCGTTCTACGAGGCCGACAAGGCCTTCGCGGAGGCCCTGCCTGAACAGCCGCAGGGCGGCTTCGGACCCGGCGGCCACAACAACGCCTACTGGCGCCGCGTGGCGCCGCCGGACGGGGACTTCATCGTCGCGGCGCTGTCCTGCGACCGCGGCAGCTGATCAGGAGGTAGCTCGTGTCACGCACCGTCAAGATCGGCCTCTGGGTGGTCGTGGGCCTGATCGTCGGATTCGGCCTCATCCAGCTGGTGCCCTACGGTCGCGACCACGCCAACCCGCCGGTCACCAGCGAGCCGGCGTGGGACAGCCCGCAGACCAAAGCGCTGGCCCAGAAGGCATGCTTCGACTGTCACAGCAACGAAACGGTATGGCCCTGGTACTCGAGCATCGCCCCGGGCTCCTGGCTCGTCTACAGGGACGTCGTCGAGGGGCGCGGCGGCATGAACTTCTCCGAGTGGCCGGCGACCGGCGGCGGGGGGCTCATGGCCGAGGCCGCCCAGAAGGTCGCCGAGGGCGAGATGCCGCCGCTGCAGTACAAGCTCGCGCACAGCGGCGCGCGCCTCTCGGACGCCGAGAAGGCGCAGCTGATCGCCGGCTTCAAGGCATCGGCGAAGTAGGGCGCGAGTGCTCGTACCGCGCGCCGCTCAGGCGCGCGGTACGTACTCTTCCTGCGACCAGCCTTCGGCCAGGCGCCGGGTGACGGCGGCCGCGAGCAGCGCGCCCGCCTCGGCGTCGTCCGGCTGCATGACCTCGAAGGCCGAGTGCATGTTGCGCACGGGGATGCTCAAGGAGAGCGTCACCGCCTGGCCGGCCGCCATGAATTCCTCGGCGTCGGTGGAGGTGCGGCCGGGGATCGCTTTGACCTGTACCGGGATACCCTCGGCGGCGGCCACCTCGCGGGCCAGGGCGAGAAGGGCCTGGTTGCTGGCCGCGCCGCGGTGCAGCACCGGGCCGGCGCCCAGCTTGACCTCGCCGCCGAGCTTCTTGGCGTCGTTGCCCGGGTCGTCGCTGGCGAAGTCCACGTCGACGACGATCATCACGTCGGGCTGCCACCGCGAGGCCATTGCCTTGGCGCCCATGAAGGTGGTCTCCTCGTGCACCGTGGTGAGGGCCGTGAGCTTGGCCCCTGCGGGGGCCGCAGCGTAGTGCTCGAGGGCGCGGACGCAGACGTACACGCCGGCCCTGTTGTCGAGCGCCGGCGAGGCGTAGCGCCCGTTGGCCAGCGGCAGGAACCTCGCGGGGAAGGTGATCGGGTCACCGATCTGCACGAGCTCGAGGGCCTCGTCGCGGCTCGCGGCGCCGAGGTCGAGCCACTGCTCGTGGAGGTCCGGAGCCTTGGCGCGCTCCTCCTTGGTCATCTTGTGCGAAGGCCGGCGGCCGACCACGGCGTCGACCGGGCCGCCGTGACCGTGGACGACGAGATTGCGGCCGGGGAGCAACTGCGGGTCCACGCCGCCGATCTTGTCGAACGACACGTAACCCCGCTCATCGACGTAGGTGACGATGAGACCGATCTGGTCGTTGTGCGCGGCGACCACCACGTGCGGCGAGCCTGCGACGACGACGTCCGCCCAGACGTTGCCCAGAGGGTCGCCCTCGGGAGCGGAGATGGCGGCCAGGCGCCGGCGCACGACCTCCTGGGCCGGCGCCTCGAAACCGCTAGGCGCGGGCGCGGCGCACAGGTCACGCAGAAAGTCGAGGTCGGTGGCCATGGATCCCTCCGGGGTCGTGCCTGTGTGGGCGTGTGGTGCGCAGGCGGACTCTGCCGGCGTCACCGCATCCTATCGGCAAAGGCCCGCCGGAGCACGCGCACCTCCGGCGCGGGCTACGCACGCCCCCGTTGCCGTAGTATCGTGGACTCATCGAGACTCCCGCCGGCATCCCCCGGCGTCCGCCGCGGCGCCGCACCGCCGCGCGCCGCCGCCAGTTGGCGCGGCGGCGCGGCCTCGCGCTCGTGGTCGTCCTCATCCTCGCTGTGGTGCTCCTCTGGCGCGTCGTGGCCTGCGGCTGTGGCGGCGCCGACGGCACGGCGGTGACCTACGGCCCCGTGCCGCCAGCTCCGCTGCCGTCCCTTGACGGCGACGGCGTCAAGGTCGGCACCTTCCTCGGCAACTACTCGCGCCGCTTCTACGGCCTGGGCCCGGTGCCCGAGCGCCTCGACGTGCTCTGGAAGGTGCGCCTCGGCAGCGGCTGGACCTCCGGCAAGGAGGACGGGGACCCGCCGGCCAAGTGGGCAGGCAGCGGCTGGACCGGGATGCCCAGCATCGTCGTCGAAGGCGGTAGGCCCTTCGTGCTGGTCGGCGGCTACGACCACCGCCTGCGGCGCCTCGACGCGCTGACCGGAGAGGTGGTGTGGGAGTACAAGTACGACGACATCATCAAGAGCAGCCCGTCGGTGTTCCGGAATCCCGACGCCACGGGCGCCGACGACACGTACATCGTCTGCGCCGGCTCGCGGCGCGGCTACCCCCTCGAGCTCGCCGACCCGTCGGTGGCGCCGTACCGGGCGCTCACGTTCGGCTCGGGCAAGGAGCTCTGGCGCCTGCCGGTGCCGCAGAGCGCGTGCTACAGCCGCGACTGCGACGGCAGCGGCTTCTACCTTGACGGCCGCCAGTACATCGGCGTGGAGAGCGGCTGGATGTACGCCCTCGATCCGCTGCAGACCGAGGAGTGGAACGGGCAGAAGCGGCCCCAAGTGGTCGCTCAGCGCCGGCTGCTTGGCGACCAGCGTGCGGCGGTGCACGACGGCAACCTGGTGCTCGAGTCCTCGCCCTCGGTGCTCGGGCGGCGGATCTACATCGCCTCCGGGGCGGGGCACGTGTATGGCATGCGGCGCGGCGACCTGGAGGTGGAGTGGGACTTCTTCGTCGGTTCCGACCTCGACGGGACCGTGGTACCCACGCGCCGCGGCAAGCTCCTGGTGCCGGTGGAGAAGCAGTACATCAAGGGCCGCGGCGGCGTGTTGTGCCTCGACCCGTCGCGGCCGCCCGAGGAGGCCGTCGATTGGTACTTCCCCACGGGGGAGCGCAAGGTCGGGGAGTGGAAGGGCGGCTTGATCGGCTCCTGTGCGGTCAACGACGAGTACAACCAGGACGGGCGCCTGCCGGCGCTGACGGCCTTCAACGCGATCGATGGGTACCTGCACGTGGTCTCGCAGGACACCTTGAGTGGCCAGCTCGTGAAGGGTCCGAACCTCGAGCCGGGCCTGCAGACGCCCGTGGAGATCGCGCGACTGTGGAACGGCGGCTCGATCTCCACTCCTCTGCTGTTCGGCGATTCGCTCATCGCCGCCGCGTACGACCAGCGCGTGCACCTCTACCGGATCACCTACACACCGTCGCAGAAGGGCCTCGAGGGGGCGCTGCCCAGCGCCCGCGGCGATGGCAAGTACTGGCGCGTGAGCTTCACCGAGAGCGACCAGTTCTTCGCCGGTGGCGGCTTTGAGAGCACCCCGACGTTATGGGATGGACGTGTGTACGTGGGTTGTCGCGACGGCTGGTTCTACTGCCTCGGCGACAAGCCCTGAGTGGCGCCTCAAGGCAGGAGCTTCTGCGCCGCGGCGACCACCCGCAGCGCCTCTTGGAGGCTCACGCGCGTGAGCGGGCGCAGCTTCTCGGTGTCGAGAACGTTGTGCGGCGTGCGACCCTTCTCGATGAGCTTTGCGTGATGCTCAAGGCGCACCATCGACATGCTGGCAAAGGCCTCCTGCAGCGCCCGGATGTTCTCTCCGGTCCCGCTCGTGGCCTCGGGGACGGTGGCGAGTCGTTCGACGGTCGTCCCTGCTGAATTCCCCCTGGCGAAGGCATAGAAGCGCGCCAGGTTCTCGATGGGCAGCAGACCGCTCTTCTTGATGTCGATCGGCCCCGTGAGGCGCCCGCGGAACCCGAGTGGCGACGGGATCTGCGACGCCATGTGGGCGAGGCCACTGAGAAAGCCGCCGTGGCGAGGCGCCTGCCGAAGGAGGTCGGTCAGCGGCGCGATGACCGAGAGGTCGCCGGCCACCTGCCGGAAGTCGAAGGCGATACTTGCGCGCAGCAGGTGCTTCCAGTCCCAGACCTCCAGACAGCGCGAGAACACCTCGAGCCAGGCGGACTGCGTAAGCCTCCAGTGAGGGTCCCTCGCCAGTACGCCGGACTCGTCGAGGCTGAAACCGCAGCGTGCGAGACCGGCATTGACGACCTCGGCCACCCGTTTGAAGTACGCGTCGACTGCCGGGTCGTCCGTATCGTCGTAGGCGAGCGCGTTGTCCTGGTCGGAGGCCAGCGTGAGCTCGTTACGCGCACTGCTCCCCAGAGCGAGCCACGCGTAGGCCACCGGCGGCGGGCCGTAGCGCGCGAAGGCGAGGTCGAGGAGGCGGGTCGTCATGGAGTCGCTAAGCAGCGTGATGACGCGCGTGAGGGCCGGCGCGTCGAGGTGCGCATCGAGGAGCGCGACGAACAGCTTCGG
>Ga0209254_10004948_pt1 | contig 12243 bp, 10 predicted proteins | sample FrelakmetDIP11DI_FD_187148 | JGI IMG/M metagenome (GOLD analysis project Ga0209254, IMG submission 187148) | Freshwater lake sediment microbial communities from the University of Notre Dame, USA, for methane emissions studies - DIP11 DI (SPAdes)... | ecosystem: Environmental > Aquatic >...
CCCCTGGGCATCAGCACCGGGGCCGCCGACATCTTCGCCAACACCGGCGGCGTCATGGAGGCGGCCCTGCGCACGGCGTGGGAGATCGTCACGCAGACGGCGTTCCCCTTCCCCGACCTGCACGTCGCGCCCATCGAGGGTCTCGAAGGCGTGAAGGTCGCGACCGTCAAGGTCGAGGGCGCCAAGGGCGATTGGGCGTTCCTCGAAGGCGCCGACCTCAAGGTGGCCGTAGCGCACGGCCTGGGCAACGCGCAGAAGGTCATCGACCAGGTCAAGAGCGGCGAGGCCGAGTACCACTTCGTCGAGGTCATGACCTGCCCAGGCGGGTGCATCGGCGGCGGCGGCCAGCCGCGCTTCACGACCAATGAGGTGCGCAAGGCGCGCATGGCCGCCATCTACCGCGAGGACGAGGGCCGGGAGCTGCGCAAGTCGCACGAGAACCCGGCCGTCTGCGCCCTGTACGAGGAGTATCTCGGGGCGCCCTGCGGTGAGATCTCGCACCGGCTCCTGCACACGCACTACTTCGAGCACGACCGCGTCTGAGACGCGCAGACCATCTGACGCCCGAGGAGCCGGCCGTGCCGGCCGGCTCCTCGCGGCGGCGGGATGCCCGCGGAGCGCGGGTCCCGCCGCCGGCGTCCGGAAGGCCGGAGGGGCACAAGCCGCTATACTGAAGGCAGACCATGACCGGGGACCAGAGACTCATATTGATCGTCGATGACGACTACGACTTTCTCGAGATCAACCGCTTCATCCTCGAGGGCGCGGGCTACGGCGTGATCACGGCCACCAACCCCGCTGAGGCGCAGCAACGCATCGTCGCGCAGGTCCCCGACCTGGTGATCACCGACCTCATGATGACCAACGTCGACGCCGGCTTCGCCTTCTCCGCGCAGCTCAAGGCCGACCCACGGACGGCGGGCGTGCCGATCATCATCTCCACGTCGGTGAGCAGCCAGCTGGGCCTCGACTTCCGCCCGGAGACAGACGGGGACCTTGCCAAGATGCACGTCGACGCCTACTTCGACAAGCCCATCGACGCCCAGGCACTACTGGCCAAGGTCAAGGAACTCCTCGCGGGCGGTAGCTGATGATCGCGCCGCCTCCAGACCGCTCATGAACGACGACCGCGTCGCCCATCAGCAGCTCGTCACGACCATCCGTGAGAAGTGCCGCATGTGCTATACGTGCGTGCGCGAGTGCCCCGCCAAGGCCATCCAGATCCTCGACGGCCAGGCGAGCGTCATCCAGACGCGCTGCATCGGCTGCGGCAACTGCGTCACGGTCTGCAGCCAGAACGCCAAGCAGGTCCTCAGCGGCATCGAAGACACCGAGCGCGTTCTCGCCGGCCCCGCGCCGGCGGCGGCGATCGTCGCCCCGAGCTACCCGGCGGAGTTCAGCGACTGCGAGACCTCCACGCTGGTGGCTGCCCTCCGTGAGCTAGGGTTCACCTACGTCCACGAGGTCGGCTTCGGCGCCGACCTGGTGGCCGCGGAATATACGCGGCTCCTCGACAAGGACAGTAAGCGCTGGGTGGCCACCACCTGCCCGGCCGTCGTGAGCTACACACGCAAGTACCATCCCGATCTCCTCGACCGCCTCGCCCCGATCGTCTCGCCGATGCTCGCCGTCGCCCGCGTGCTGCACGCCAAGTACGGTCCCGACGTGAGAGTCGCCTTTGTCGGCCCGTGCATCGCCAAGAAGGGCGAAGCGCAGTACGAGCAGTTCCAGGGCGAGGTCGATGCTGCGCTCACGTTCGTGGAGCTGCGCGCCCTGCTCGAGGCCCGTGGCATCAGCCTGGCCTCTCGGCCCGCGACCAACGACGACTTCGATGCCCCGCGCAGCAGCCTGGGAGCCCTCTTCCCCATCACCGGCGGCATGCTGCAGGCCGCCGACCTCGACGAAGACCTGCTGACCGGCGACATCGTCACCGCCGACGGACGGGCCAACCTCGCCGACGCAATCACCGAGTTCGAGCACGGCGAGACCGAGGCTCGACTGCTCGACATCCTCTGCTGCGAAGGCTGCATCATGGGCGCCGGGTTCAGCTGCGAGGAGCCCGTGTTCAAGCGCCGTTCGGACGTCAGCCGCGAGACGCGCCTGCGCCGCGCTGCCTTCGACCAGGCGGCCTGGGAAGCAGCCGTCGCCGACTTCGCGGAGGTCGACCTCTCGCGCACCTTCGCGCCCTTCGACCAGCGCTTCGACGACATGCCGACGTCGGAGGAGATGAACGAGATCCTGGCGCGCATGAACAAGCTCGATCCGGAGGACGAGCTCAACTGCGGCGCCTGCGGCTACGAGAGCTGCCGCGACCACGCGGTGGCGATCTGGCAGGGCCTCGCCGAAGTGGAGATGTGCCTGCCGTACTCCGTCGAGGAGTTGCGCAAGACGGTCGACGAGCTGCAGGAGTCACACCGCTCGCTCGAGACCACCAAAGAGGCCTTGGTGAAGAGCGAGAAGCTCGCCAGCATGGGGCAGCTCGCCGCCGGCATCGCCCACGAGGTCAACAACCCCCTCGGCATCCTGCTGCTGCACGCCAATCTGCTGCTCGAAGACTGCGAGGACGACACCGCCGTGGCCGAGGACGTGCAGCTGATCGTCAATCAGGCGAACCGCTGCAAGAAGATCATCTCCGGGCTGCTCAACTTCGCCCGTCAGAGTCGCGTCGTGCGGCAGCCCACCGACCTTGCCGCCCTCGTCCAGGAGGTGTTGCGCACGATCCCCATCGACGAGCGCGTCGCGATCACCGTTGACGACCGCCTCAGCGACCCGGTGGCCGAGCTCGACGCCGATCAGATCGTGCAGGTGCTCACCAACCTGCTCACCAACGCGCAGCATGCGCTGCCCGACGGCGGGCACGTGCTCATCACGCTCGACGGCACCGAGGAGAACGTCATCGTCATGGTCGCCGACGACGGCACCGGCATCGCCGAGGAGCACCTCGACAAGCTCTTCAGCCCGTTCTTCACCACCAAGCAGGTGGGCAAGGGCACCGGCCTCGGTCTCGCCGTGACCCACGGTATCGTCAAGATGCACCGCGGCCAGATCACCGTGGAGTCCAACGCCGAACCGTCGAAGGGTCCTACTCAGACCACCTTCACCATCGTCCTGCCGCGCTACGAAGGCGAGCTCAACGCGCCGGCCAGCCTGCAAGAGATCATGGAGAGCTGAGCGCTGATCCCCGACGCCGCGCCGCGCGAGACGCTCATGGACCCGCAGCAGGTCACGCTGCAGGTCGTGATGGTGGACGATGAGGAGGCCCTCTGCCAGGGCGTGCGCCGCATCATCGAGCGCTACAAGGTGCACGTCGCCGATGTGCTGGTCGACGCCGCCTATACATTTCGCTACTTCACCAGCGGCGAAGACTACCTCGTCTACCTGACCGAAGGCGGCGAGGTCGACCTGCTACTCCTCGACCTCAAGCTCCCCGGCGTCGGGGGTATGGACGTCCTCGATGCCATGAGCGGCCAGGGTCGCGAAGTCCTCACCATCATGATCACGGCCTACGCCACCTTCGAGACGGCCGTCAAGGCGACCAAGCTGGGCGCCTACGACTTCCTCGCCAAGCCGTTCACCCCCGACGAGCTGCGCTACGCGCTGCGCAAGGCCACGCAGCAGCTCATCCTCAGCCGGCAGGCGCGCAAGCTGGCCGAAGAGAAGCGCCAGGTGCGCTTCAACTTCATCTCGGTGCTGGCCCACGAGCTCAAGGCGCCGCTCAACGCCGTCGAGGGCTACCTCAACATCCTGCGGACCACCGAAGAGGACCAGAACCTGACGATGGTCGAGCGCAGCATCGTGCGCGTCGACGGCATGAAGAAACTCATTGGCGACCTGCTGGACCTCACGCGTATCGAATCCGGCCAGCGCGAACGCGTCATCAAGCGCCTCGACCTCGGCGAGCTGGCGCGCGCCTCGTTCGACCTGTTCGCCGGCGACGCCGAACGCCGCGGCATCAGCATGGAGCTCGACGCCGACGCGGGCATCGAGCTGTTCGCCGACGCCGGCGAGGCGGAGATCGTCCTCAACAACCTCGTGTCCAATGCCGTCAAGTACAACCGCGACGGCGGCAAGGTCACCGTCGCCATCCGCCGCAAAGGCGACGCTGTGCGCATCGCCGTCACCGACACCGGTTTCGGTCTCAGCCCCGAAGAGGCGGGCAAGCTGTTCAACGAGTTCATGCGCATCAAGAACGAGCACACCGTCAAGATCCTCGGCAGCGGCCTGGGGCTTTCGACGGTGCGCAAGATCGCCAACATGTACGACGGCGAGGCCATCGTGAAGAGTGAGCCCGGCGTGGGCAGTACGTTCACGGTGACCCTGCACGACGCGCCCACGCCTGTCGCATAGGCGCGTCCCCCTGGGCGACGCGTCATGTCCGAAGATGTGCGATACTGTCCCATACGCCTCGTGATGCCTTGCACAAGCAGCAGCAACGCGTTGGAAACGACCGCAAGATGAGTCAAGTGGATACTGTGGAGTACGTGGCCGGCACCGCTCGTCCATCCCCCCGCGTGTCACCGCCCCGCCCGGCGCTCGCCGGCGGACCACGGCGGCGCCGGCGGGACGACTGCGGTCCGACCACGCTGGCGCGCCACCCGGTTGCGCCATGGGGAACGACAAGCGACAGAGGGAGTACGCGGTGCCCAAGATCCTGATCGTTGATGACGACCCTGATATCGTCGAAGCGGGCCGCCTGGTCCTCGAACGCGAGGGCTACGAGGTCGAGAGCGCGCCGAACCGCGCCGAAGGCATGAAGATGATCGAGGAGGTCAAACCCGACCTGCTCATCCTCGACGTGATGATGGAGGAGCCTGACGACGGCCTGCGCATGGCACGCGAGATCCGCAAGGCCGGTCACACGCTGCCCATCATCATGCTCACCAGCGTCAACGCCGCCATGGGCCTGAACATCGACAAGGACGAGGAGATGGTCCCCGTCGAGGAGTTCCAGTCCAAGCCGGTCGACCCGCAGACGCTGATCGCCAAGGTCAAGAAGCTGCTCCCGTAAGAAAGGACGCCGATGCTCGTCACGCAACAGGAGCAGCTCCGCGCCGATGTCACGGCCCTGGTCGACAAGCTGGGTCCGGGCCGGAGCTCGCTCATACCGATCCTCCAAGATGTCAAGAGTCGCCACCACGGCATCGACACCGATGCCATGCAGATCGTCGCCGACCTGCTCGATATCCATCCGGTGGAGGTCTACAGCGTCGCGACCTTCTACGCCTTTCTGAACCCTGCCGCGCAGGGCGAGTTCGTCGTGCGCCTCTGCCGCACCGTGTCGTGCGAGCTGGCCGGCAAGGACGCCATCGCCCGCCAGCTCGAGTCCGAGCTCGGCGTCGGCTTCGGCGAGACCACCGAAGACGGCCGTTTCACGCTCGAGTGGGCCAGCTGCATGGGCATGTGCGACCAGGGCCCGGCCCTGCTCGTCAACGACCGCGTGTACACGCGCGTCACCCCCGAGACGGTGCGCGAGATCGCCGCCGAGTGCCGCGCCGCGTACAGCGGCCACGCGGCCGAACGCCAGGAGGGGTACCTCGTATGAGCATCCAGACGCAGGGCAACACCCTCACCTTCGCCTCCATCGACGGCGACGCCGGCCTCAAGGCCGCCCTCGCCATGTCGCGCGCCGACATCATCGACACGGTCGCCGACTCCGGCATGAAAGGCCGCGGCGGAGCCGGGTTCCCCACCGGCATGAAATGGAACTTCGCCGGTGCCCAGAGGGCCGACAAGAAGTACGTCATCTGCAACGCCGACGAGGGTGAGCCGGGCACGTTCAAAGACCGCGTCATCCTCACCGAGTTCGCCGACCTCGTGTTCGCCGGTATGACGATCGCCGGCCGCGCCACCGGCGCGCAAGAAGGCATCGTCTACCTGCGCGGCGAGTACACGTACCTGCGCTCCTCGCTCAACGCGGTGATCAAGGCGCGCCGCGCCGCCGGCCTGCTGGGCAGTGACGTCTGCGGCGTCAAAGGTTTCGACTTCGACATCATCGTCGCTCTCGGCGCCGGCGCCTACATCTGTGGCGAAGAGACCGCCCTCATCGAGTCTCTCGAGGGCTTCCGCGGCGAGCCGCGCAACCGGCCGCCGTTCCCCGTGGTCGCCGGCTACCGCTACGCGCCCACCGTCGTCAACAACGTCGAGACGCTGGCCTCGGCGGCCTGCATCTTCGCCAAAGGCGTGGACTGGTTCAAGAGCTTCGGCACAGACCGTTCGACGGGCTTCAAGCTCTTCAGCATCAGCGGTGACTGCGCCAAGCCGGGTGTCTACGAGTTCCCCTTCGGGATCACCGTCGCCGACCTGCTCACGGAAGTCGGCGGCGACGACGCCAAGGCCGTGCAGATCGGCGGCGCGTCGGGCACGTGCGTGCCGCGCGCCCAGTTCGCCCGCCAGATGGCCTTCGAGGACATCCCCACGGGCGGGTCGGTCATGGTGTTCGGCCCGCAGCGCGACATGCTCGACATCGCCGAGAACTTCCTCGACTTCTTCGTCGACGAGTCGTGCGGGCAGTGCACGCCGTGTCGCGTCGGCAACACCAAGATGCTCGAGGCCGCCCGGCAGCTGAAGGCGGGGACCTGCACGGCAGAGTATGTCGCCGAGCTGCGTGAACTGAGCGGGACCATGCAGGTCGCCTCCAAGTGCGGCCTGGGCCAGACCAGCTCCAACGCCTTCATGTCCATCCTGGAGCATTTCGGCGACGAGATCATGAGCCGCCCCGCCCAGGCCGAGACCGTGAGGACCCCAGCATGACCGACACCCCGAGAAACGAAGAGAAGGCCCCGCGCATCCCGCCCAGCCAGGTCGGCAGCACGGTGCCAGTCTCCGACAACCCCGAGGCCATCGGTGCTCTCGTCTCCGTCACCATCGACGGTATCAAGACGAAAGTGCCGTTCGGCATGACCATCCTCGACGCCGCCAAGACCGTCGGCGTCGACATCCCGACGCTGTGCAACCACCCCGACCTCAAGGTCGCGGGCGTGTGCCGCATGTGCGTGGTGGACGTCGAGGGCCAGCGCACGCTGCAGGCCGCCTGCGTCTACCCCGTCACGAACACCCTCACCGTGAACACGCACACGCGCAAGGTTCGTAAGGCACGCCGCCACGTGCTCGAGCTATTGCTCAGCGAGCACTACGGCGAGTGCTACAGCTGCGTGCGCAACGGCAACTGCGAACTGCAGTCGCTGGCCGAGGAGTACGGCATCAGCTCGTTCACCTTCGGCCATCCCGAGAAGTCGCAGTTCGAGCCCGACTTCTCGAGCTACTCCGTGATGCGCGACATGGACAAGTGCATCCGCTGCCGGCGCTGCGTGCGCACCTGCATCGACCTGCAGGAGGTCGGCGTCCTCGAGGCCATCAACCGCAGCGACGACACCGTCATCGCGACGTTCGAGGACCTGCCGCTGGGCGACGTCGTGTGCATCAACTGCGGGCAGTGCGTCAACCGCTGCCCTACCGGTGCCCTCTATGCCAAGGACGAGACCGACGCCGTGTGGGCGGCCCTCGACGACCCGACCAAGCACGTCGTCATCCAGACGGCCCCTGCCCCGCGCTCGGCCATGGGCGAGCTCTTCGGCCTCGAGCCCGGCACGCCGGTGACCTTCGAGATGAACACCGCCCTGCGCCGCGCCGGTTTCGACATGGTGTTCGACACCAACTTCACCGCCGACCTCACGATCATCGAGGAGGGCACCGAGCTCATCCAGCGGCTCTACGGCGCGCTCGTGACCGGCGACAAGGACGTGGCGCTACCTCAGTTCACGAGCTGCTCGCCGGGCTGGGTCAAGTACCTCGAGCACTTCTATCCCGAGTACCTGCCCAACGCCTCGTCGGCGAAGAGCCCGCAGCAGATGTTCGGAGCGCTCATCAAGACGTACTACGCCGACAAGCTCGGCGTCGACCCGGCGAGCATCGTGAGCTGCGCGCTCATGCCCTGCTCGGCGAAGAAGTACGAGTGCAATCGGCCCGAGATGAACGATTCCGGTTTCAAGGACGTCGACTTCGGGCTCACCACACGCGAGCTCGGCAAGATGTTCAAGGAGGCCGGCCTGCACCTGCCGAGCCTGCCCAAGAGCGACTTCGACGACCCGTTCGGCACGGCCACCGGCTCCGGCGTGATCTTCGGCGCCACCGGCGGCGTCATGGAGAGCGCCCTGCGCACCGTCATCGAGCTGGTCACCGGCCTGAAGGTCGAGAGCATCTACGAGCACGGCGACATCATCCCGGTGCGTGGCTTCGAGGGCGTCAAGTACGCCGAGATCACCATCCCCGCGGTGGGCCCGGTGCCCGAGATCCTCGCGCATCTGGTACCCGACTGGGAGTGGCTCAACGGCGTCACCGTCAAGGTCGCCGTGGCCCACGGCACCGCCAACGCCAAGCTGGTCATGGACGACATCAAGGCCGGCGGTAGGTTCAGCGAGTGCCACTTCATCGAGTTCATGGCCTGCCCGGGCGGCTGCCTGGGCGGCGGCGGCCAGCCGATCCCGACCACCCCTGAGATTAGGGCCGCGCGCGCCAGGGCCATCTACAGCGAAGACAAGGCCTACGACGTGCGCAAGTCCTACGAGAACCCGGCCGTGGCACAGACCTACGCCGAGTTCCTCACCGACGGCCCCTGCGGGCACAAGAGCCACGAGCTCCTGCACACCACGTACACGGCGCGCGGCAAGTACATCCCGCAGAAGTAGAGCAGACCAGTTCGGACTCGGCGGCGGGGCGCCCTGCGAGCGCCCCGCCGCTGCTTGGATTACACTCTCTGCGGCACGCAAATGGTGCGAGGCGCGCCCGCGCCCGCCGGCAGAACGAGGTTCATGAGCAAAGAGGTTGACCAGACTCCACCGTCGACGACCGCGCGCTACGTCGACCCGTTCCGCGACCCGCAGGCCCTCGCGCCGATCAGCGGCGACGAGCGCACCATCCTGCGCATCGTCAACCAGAAGATCGCGGCGCGCCCCTCGCTGCGAGCCATCGTCGACTACCTCTTCGAGAACACTCAGGCGCTCATACCCTGCGACCGCATCGGTCTGGCCTTCGTCGACGAGCGCGGCGAACGCGTCACCAGCTACTACAACCGCGCCGACTACGAGCCGCTCGCGATCGGCAAGGACTACTCCGAGGCGCTCTCGCAGACCTCGCTGAGCGAGGTCCTGCGCACCGGGCAGCCGCGTATCATCGGCGACCTCGGTATCTACCTGGAGGCGCACCCGCGCAGCCGCTCCTCGCGGCTCCTGCTCCAGGAGGGCGTACACTCCAACCTCGCCTGCCCGCTGAGCGTCGAGGGCCGCATCGTGGGCTTCATCTTCCGCAGCTCGCGGCGCACGCACGCCTATCGACCCCATCACATCGAGCTGCAGATGGCCATCAGCGAGCGGCTCAGCCAGGCTGTGGAGAAGGCCTGGCGCATCGAGCAGCTCGAGGACGCCAATCATGCGTACACCGAGATGCTGGCCTTCGTGAGCCACGAGCTCAAGAGCCCGGTGGCTTCCATGGTCACCGACGCCGAGCTCATGTCTCAAGGCTATCTCGGCGACCTTTCGGAGGCTCAGCTCGCCAAGCTGGGCGGCATGGCCCGCAAAGGCCGTTACCTCCTCGGTCTCGTGAACGAGTACCTCGACCTCGCGCGCGTCGAGAGCGGCGAGCTGAGGCTCGACCCGACTGCGCGGGTGAACGTCAACAAGCAGGTGATCGACGAGGCGCTGGCCATGGTGGCGCCGCAGCTCGAGGCCCACCAGGTACAGCTCGTCACCGAGATGCCGCACACGCCGCTGCCCCTGATCTGCTGCGACGCCACACTGCTGCGCATCGTCCTCGTCAACCTCCTCGACAACGCCATCAAGTACGGCAACGAGGATGGCACTGTCACCCTGAAGGCCGAGGTGACCCAGGCCCGACAGGACAATCCGGCCAAGCTCAGGATCTCGGTACGCAACCTGGGGCCGGGCTTCAGCCCGGAGCAGAGGAACAAGCTGTTCCGGCGCTTCTCGCGCCTCGATGACCCGGCCCTCAAGTCGCGTCGCGGCACAGGCGTCGGTCTGTACAGCGCCTGGCGCATCATCCAGCTTCACAGGGGACGCATCAGCGCCGACTCCAAGCGCGGCGAGTGGGCGGAATTCAGCTTTGAGATACCGGCGACCCCGGAGTGCCCGGAGTCGCCGGCTGTTGAGCAAGGGAGTAGGACATGACAGCGGGAGTGGTAGAAAAGGGCGCCTTCATCGACGAGGCGGCGATCGACGACGCCCTGCGCGCGGCCGCCACCAAGGACGCGGGCCGCGTCCGCGAGATCTTCGCCAAGGCACGCGAGCTCAACGGCCTGGAGATGGACGAGGTCGCCGTGCTCAGCTCGGTCAGCGACCCCGATCTGTTGCGCGAGCTGTTCGACACGGCGCGCGACGTCAAAGACGCCATCTACGGCGCGCGTCTCGTGCTCTTCGCCCCCCTCTACGTGTCCAACCTGTGCAACAACGACTGCCTGTACTGCGCCTTCCGCGTGAAGAACACCGAGCTCAAGCGGCGCGCCCTCACGCAGGCCGAGATCCGCCAGGAGGTCGAGCTGCTCGTCGACCAGGGCCACAAACGCGTCCTCCTGGTCGCCGGCGAGTCGTACCCCAAGCAAGGCTTCGGCTACGTGCTCGATGCGATCGCCACGATCTACGAGGTCAAGCGCGGCAACGGCGAGATCCGCCGCGTCAACGTCAACGTGGCGCCACTCACGATCGCCGAGTTCAAGGACCTCAAGGGCAGCGGCATCGGCACCTATCAGCTCTTCCAGGAGACCTACCACCGGCAGACCTACGCCGACGTGCACGTGGGCGGCAAGAAGAAGAACTACGACTGGCGCGTCTCCGGAATGCACCGCGCCATGGAAGCCGGCATCGACGACGTCGGTATCGGCGTGCTCTTTGGCCTCTTCGACTGGCGTTTTGAGGTGCTCGCCATCATGCAGCACGTGCGCGAGCTGGAGCGGGCCTACGGCGTCGGCCCGCACACCATCAGCATGCCGCGCCTCGAGCCGGCCTTCGGCAGCGACATCGCCCACGAGCCACCGTACCCGGTGAGCGACGTCGACTTTCGCAAGCTCGTCGCCATCCTGCGCCTCGCGGTGCCGTATACCGGCATGATCATGAGCACCCGCGAGACGGCCAACATCCGCCGTGAGACCTTCGCCCTCGGCGTCAGCCAGATCTCCGCCGGCAGCCGCACCAACCCCGGCGGCTACGCGGAGGACGAGAAGTTCGATACGGCGCAGTTCCAGCTCGGCGACCACCGCTCTCTCGACGAGGTGATCCGCGACGTCGCCGAGCTCGGCTACGTGCCCTCGTTCTGCACCGCCTGTTACCGGCTCGGGCGCACCGGCATGGACTTCATGGATCTCGCCAAGCCCGGCGACATCAAGCACCACTGCGACCCCAACGCCCTGGCCACCTTCCTCGAGTACCTCCTCGACTACGCCGGCGACGAGACGCGCGCCGTGGGCGACGAGCTCATCACGCGCAAGGTGGCCGAGCTGGACGACGTGCGCCGGGCGCACACCGAGAAGATGCTCGACCAGGTCCGCTCCGGCGGGCGCGACGTGCTCTGCTGAGACCCGCAATCGCGACGCGAGAGGACTCCACGTGAACGACGATCACATCATCCTGGGCATCCACGTCAGCGACCGGCTCAAGAACGCGGTGGACGTGCAGAAGGTCTTCACCGAGTACGGCTGCAACATCAAGACGCGCGTCGGCCTGCACGACGTGGACGCCAACGTGTGCTCGCCGAGCGGCGTGGTGCTCATCGAGTTCTTCGGCTCAGACGAGGAGGCCTCGGCGATGATGGCCAAGCTCAGCGCGGTCGAGGGCGTGCAGGTCCAGAAGATGCTCTTCGGCCACTGAGCCCGGCACAAAGCCGACGCATGAACGATGAGACGCGCCGCGAGCGCGACCTGCTGGGTGAGGTGGCCGTGCCGGCCGCAAGCCTGCACGGCGCGCACACCGAGCGCGCCCTCGAGAACTTCCCGCTGACCGGCGAGCCGGTGCACGGCGAGCTGGCCCGTGCCTTCGGCACGGTCAAACTCGCCTGTGCGCGCACCAACCGCACGCTCGGCGCGTGGGCCGGCCCCGAGGGCGAGGCCAAGGCCGACGCCATCGAGCGCGCCTGCCGCGAACTGGCGGACGGCGCGCTCGCGGCCGAGATCGTCGTCGACCGCCTGCAGGGCGGCGCCGGCACCAGCACCAACATGAACGTCAACGAGGTGCTGGCCAACCG
>Ga0209254_10004949_pt1 | contig 12242 bp, 16 predicted proteins | sample FrelakmetDIP11DI_FD_187148 | JGI IMG/M metagenome (GOLD analysis project Ga0209254, IMG submission 187148) | Freshwater lake sediment microbial communities from the University of Notre Dame, USA, for methane emissions studies - DIP11 DI (SPAdes)... | ecosystem: Environmental > Aquatic >...
CCGCGTCCGAGCACGTCGTCGAAATGTTCCTCGGCGATGCCGGGCCCGTCGTCGGCCACGCGGACCGTCACCTGACCGGCCTCCGCCACGGCGCTGACCTCGACACGTGTGCGGGCGTGGCGCGCGGCGTTCTCCATGAGGCCGCCCAGGGCTTCGGCAAGATCATCGGGATGGATGGCCAGCATCACGCCGGCGGGAATCGCCACCGACCAGTCGAGTGCCGCGCCGCCGGGTGTCTTCCTGACGACGTTCGCCACCTGCTCGGCGATCTTACGCGCATCGGTCGATACGCTGCCGCCGTTGGCCGCGAGGCGCGCCTTGGCAAGCTGGCGCTCGACGTGCCGCTGCATGGTGGCCGCCGCGACCTCGAAATCGCCGGCGATCTCCTGCTCGCCTCGTGCCTGCAGCTTCGCGATGCCGCCGATGAGAACCTGGATCGGCGTCTTGAGGCCGTGGGCCAGGTCTGCCGCGCGGGCCCGCGCGGTTTCGATCTGGCGGTCGCGCGCATCGAGCAGTGTGTCGATCTCGTGCGCGAGGGGCAGGACTTCCTCGGGGAAATCGCCGCCGAGCCGCTTCTCCTGGCCGGACCGGATGCCGGCGATTCGGTCGCGGATGCTGTTGAGCGGCCTGAGGCCGAGAGAGACCTGGATCCAGGTCGCTGCGACCAGGAGCCCGCCCAGGACGAGCAGGAACGGCGCCAGCGCGGCCGTGAAGTTCCATACCGCCGCCGAGACATCCGCCTCGTTGACGCCGACGGCGAACCGCGCCGTCTTCCGGCCGAGCCTGACCGGCAGTTCGACCCGCCGCTCCAGGACATACAGCGTTTGCCGGCCGGGCCCCTCGACGCTGTGGTGATGCGAATGATCGCCGATCGGCGTCGTTTGTTGCGGCAGTGCGATCAGGCCGTCCCACAGCGAGCGGGAGCGCAGAACCCTTTCGCTGCCCTCGAACGTCACTTGCCAGTAATGCCCCGACAGCGGTGCCGCGAAACGCGGATCGGTGGGCGGGTCCTTGATGCGGAACGCGCCCGATCCCTCGATGTCCACGCCGGCAATGAGCTGATCGACGACAGCGTTGAGTTCGTCATCGATCCAGGACTTGACGTGACGCTCGAACAGGACCGACAGACCGGCTGCGGCAATCGCCATGGCGGCCAGGAGGAAGGCCGTGGCGCCGAGCAGCAGCCGGAGGCGGAGCGACCCGATCCTCACGGCACCGCGTCCGGGATCAGGTAGCCGAACCCGCGGCGGGTTTCGATGAAGTCGGGCCCGAGCTTCTTGCGCGTGCGCATGACGAGGGCTTCGAGTGCATTGGCCTCGCGGGCGTCGTCGTCGCCGTAGAGATGGTCGAGCAGTTCTCCCGGCGTGACGACGCGGCCCTTGTTGTGGATCAGGAACGAGACCAGGCGGTACTCCAGCGGCGTCAGCGGCACGACCACGCCGTCGACCAGAACGCGCATCTGGCGCGTGTCGATGCTCAGCGATCCGTTCTCGATGACGGCGCTGGCATGTCCCGCCGTGCGGCGGATCAGTCCGCGCACGCGCGCAATCAACTCGGCCATCTGGAAAGGTTTCGGCAGATAGTCGTCGGCACCGGCATCGATCCCTTCGACTCGCTCGGGCCAGGAGCCGCGCGCGGTGAGGATCAGCACCGGCATGGAGCGGCCCGCGCCGCGCCAGCGCTTGAGCACCGTGAGGCCGTCGAGCTGCGGCAGGCCCAGATCCAGCACAACGAGATCGTAGGGCTCCGTATCGCCCTTGAACCAGGCATCCTCGCCATCCGTCGCGACGTCGCAGACGTAGCCGGCACCTCTGAGGGCCTGAGCGATGTCATCCAGGATGCGGGCGTCGTCCTCGACGATCAAAATGCGCATCAGTCGTCGTCTTCGATCTTCAGGATTTCACCGGTCGCGGCGTCGACCTCGACCTCTTGCACGCGGCCGTCGGGTCTCAGGATTTTCAGGTCGTAGATGATCCGGCCGTCGTCGCGCTCGATCTCGGTTTCGAGGAGCTTGCCGGGCACGTTCCGGTGCAACTGCTCCAGGATCTGCTCGAGCGGAATGACCCGTCCGGATTCGAGGAGTCGGCGTGCCTCCTCATGCCCGATATCGTCGTCGTCGCCGAGCGCGGGTCCGGCGAGCGACGACAGGAGCACGAGCAACACGGCTGGGATGCGCGTTCGGCTGCGATTGACCATGGTGGCATCTCTTATGCGATCCGGCGGCTGACAGGATCCTGACAGAAGCGATCAGTCGGGCGTCAGGCCTCTTCTGCCAGGGTCTGACCACTGGCGACTGGACCAGGCAGCGAAAAGGAGACCACAAAATGCGCAGCATTGCACTTGCGACCGCCGTCCTCGGCACCTTGGCCGTGTTGGCTCCCGCCATGGCCGGCGACGACCGGCTCAAAGTTCCCAGCGACAAGTGGCAGTCGCCGACGGCAGTCGGCGAGAAGCTTGCCGCCCAGGGCTACAAGGTCCACGAGATCGAATCCGACGACGGGGCGTACGAGGTCAAGGTGACGGACAAGAACGGCGTGCGCATCGAAATGTATGTCCACCCGGAAACCGGCGAGATTCTCCCCGGATACGACGACTGAATTGCAGGCGGGACCGGCGGCGTCACCGCTGGTCCCGCCGACGATTGAGAGCGTCGCCCTGAGGCCTCTCAGTAGGCTTGGAAGACCGCGCGGACGAACTCGCGGTAGAGCACCACCTGGCGGGAGAGCGCCAGTCTGTCGTGGAGAACCTTCGACAGAATGATGCCGCCGTCGACCACCACCGACAGCATGTCGGCCAGATCATCGAGATCGACGGCAATCCGTGGCGGGTAGCGCGAGGCGATCCGATCGAGCCGCTCGCGGAAGCGACGCCGCCACGCCAGCACCGCGTCCTGGCTCAGCGCCCGGACCTGACGGTCGAACAGGCGATCCTGGTAGCAGTACGACGCGATGAGGCAGCCCGGGTGACCGGACGGCAGATCGGCCATCAGATCGGCCAGCAATTTCAGGCCGACGAGGAACCCGTGCAGGGGATCCTCGTTCAGTTCGTCGGCGCGCCTGAAGAGGTCGTCGAACAGCGCATTCTCGCGCTCCAGATAGCGAACCAGGAGCGCCTGGGCGAGTTCGGACTTGTCCTTGAAGTGATAGAAGAAGCCGCTCTTGGTGATGCTGGCGGCCGCGATCAGCTCGTCGATCGACGTGGCTCCGAAGCCCTTTTCGAGCACGGATGCCTCCGCGACTTGAAGGATGCGCTCGCGCGCCTCGCCCCGCCTCCTGGGTGCCCGTGTCAGCATGTTCGACTGTACCTGCAGTACGGTTGCGCGCGGTCCGATACGGGAATTGCGGCGCGGCTGGCCGCAGTGGCCTGCATTCAAACGTCTGAACAGCATAGATAAACAGCAGACCCGCTGCAACCGCACCACGTGCTCGCTAGAGGCAGCCGCGCGGTTCGCCTAGCGTCCGGCCATTCTTCGCGGCCCGGGCCCCGGGCGCGCCAGAACCGAAGCCGTAGCCAACACGAACCGAGCTGGAGGCTCTCAAATGGCCAAGTACCGCAGCAACCTGCCGCAATGCGACGGCGGTCTCTATCTGACCGACGGCGGCCTCGAAACGACCCTGATCTTCCACGACGGGATCGACCTGCCTCACTTCGCAGCCTTCCACCTGCTGCGCGGCGCCAGGGGCCGCGACGCGCTCCGCCGTTATCACCGGCCCTACATCGAGATCGCGCGTCGGACCGCTGCCGGCTTCATCCTCGACAGCCCGAGCTGGCGCGCCAGCGCCGACTGGGGCGACAAGCTCGGCTATTCGGCCTCCGCTCTGGCCGAGTCGAACCGCAGCGGGATCGCACTCATGGCGGAGTTGCGCGCGGAGTTCGAGACCGATGACTTTCCCATGGTGATCAGCGGCGCCATCGGCCCGCGCGGGGACGGGTACGTCGCGGGCGAGGTCATGACGGCCGGCAAAGCCGAGGCCTATCACGGCGCGCAGATCGAGACCTTTGCCGGGACCGAAGCCGACATGATCACGGCCTTCACCATGACGAACATCGACGAGGCGATCGGCATCACTCGGGCCGCGCAGCGGCAGCGCTTACCGGTGGTGATCTCGTTCACGCTCGAAACGGACGGACGGCTGCCGACCGGCGATGGTCTCCAGGAGGCGGTCGAGACGGTCGATGCCGCGACGGAAAACGGGCCCGTCTACTATATGATCAACTGCGCGCACCCGGAGCACTTCGCGACGACGCTGGCATCGGGCGGCGCGTGGCTTCAACGACTGCGTGGCCTGCGGGCGAACGCCTCCAGACGCAGCCATGCGGAGCTGAACGATGCACCGGATCTGGATGCCGGCGATCCCGACGAACTCGGCGCCCAATATCGCGAACTGCGGCGGCTCTTTGCGCACTTCAACGTGCTCGGCGGCTGCTGCGGCACCGACCACCGTCACGTCGAAAGCATCGGCTGCGCCTGCAAGCTGGCGGCGTGATGGGCAGGCCCCGGCTCACTCCGCCGCTTTGGCGTGGCCTGCGGCGTGCGCCAGGAAGCGCTCGGCTTCCAGCGCCGCCATGCAGCCCATGCCCGCGGCGGTGACGGCCTGGCGGTAGACCTCGTCCTTCACGTCGCCGGCGGCGAACACCCCGGCAATCGCGGTCGCGGTCGAATCCGGCTTGGTGATCAGATAGCCGCCGGGCGTCATGTCGAGCTGGCCTTTGAACAGCTCGGTCGCCGGCGAATGGCCGATGGCAATGAAGACGCCGTCGGTCTTGCGCTCGGTGATCCTGCCTGTCTTGACGTTCTTGAGGCGCACGCCGGTGACCGTCCTGGGCTCGGCGTTGCCGACGATCTCCTCGATGGCCGAATCCCACACGACCTCGATCTTGGGGTTTCTGGCGATGCGCTCCTGCAGGATCTTCTCCGCACGGAAGTGGTCGCGCCGGTGGACGACGGCCACGCGGCTGGCGAAGTTCGTCAAGAACAGCGCTTCCTCGACGGCCGTGTTGCCGCCGCCGACCACCACGACCTCCTTGCCCTTGTAGAAGAAGCCGTCGCACGTCGCACAGGCGGAGACGCCGAAGCCCTTGAAGGCGTCTTCCGAGGGAATGCCGAGCCAGCGCGCCTGCGCGCCGGTGCAGATGATGAGGGCATCGGCGGTATAGGTGTCGCCCGAGTCCCCCTCCAGACGGAACGGCCGCGTCTTCAGGTCGACCTTGACGATATGGTCCATGATGATCTCGGTTCCGACATGCTCGGCCTGGGCGCGCATCTGGTCCATGAGCCAGGGGCCCTGGATCACGTCGGCGAAGCCCGGGTAGTTCTCCACGTCGGTCGTGATGGTGAGCTGGCCGCCCGGCTGGCTGCCCTGGATCATGACCGGCTTCAGCATGGCGCGCGCGGCGTAGATGGCGGCGGTGTATCCGGCCGGACCCGAGCCGAGGATCAGGACCTTGGTATGCTTGGCTTTGCTCATGGGCGTTTCCTGGCGGGACACCGGTCGGGGGCTGCGCCGGTCCGGCGCCCGCGTTTCGCTGGCCCCTCATATAGACCTCGCAGGCGGGATTCGCGAGCCCCCGCGGCGCGGCGGCCGCGCCGCGCTCACGGGGCCAGGAGGTATGTGACGGCGGCCCGCACAACCTGCGGAGAGGAAAGGATTTTCCGGTGTCCGAGACCGTCGAAGGTCTGCAGCCGCGCGGCGGGGCAGCGGGCGGTGATCTCCTCGGCATTGCGGATCGGCACCTCGTGGTCGTCGCGGGCGTGGAGCAGGAGCGCGGGACGCCCGGTTGCCGCGAGCAGATCCGCGCCGCCAAAGGTGGCCAGCGGACGGTGAGCGATGCGCACCAGATGCCGCTCGAAAGCGGCCCGGGCCGCGGCCGTCATATGGCGGGCATCGGCGAACTCGCGCGTGACGCGCGACAGGGCATTGGGCGCGGCGACGAGCACGTAGCGTTGGAAATCGAAACTGCGATGGAAGGGCGGTCCGCCCGCCCCCGCGTGCAAGACGGCGAGACATCCCATGGAGTGGGCGACCGCATAGGCCGGCTTGAAGGCATCCGCCACGGTCAGCACCGCCTCGGTGTAGTCGACGAGGCTGGCGCGCGTGCGCCGGCTCTTGCCGTGGGCCGGTGCATCGAGGAGGACGGCGCGGAAGCCCATATGGCGCAGGCGCTCGGCGAACAGCGTCATGAACGAGGCTTCCGCCGTCCAGCCATGGGCGATGAGCACGGTGGCGCGCGAGGGCACCCGATCCGGCTCGAAGACGTAGACGGGGAGCGCGCCATGGTGGGAGGGAACCCGGATTTCGCGCGCCAGATGCAGGAAGCGGCGCGCCCGCCGGACGAGAAAGGCATGGCCGGCCTCGCGCCGTTCGGACTGGTGCGGTTCGCAGAAATTGCGGAAGGCGACGTCGCCGGCGCGCTGCGGCGCGCGACGGCTCAAGGCGCCGAGATCGGGCAGCTCGGCCGATGACCAGACACGGGGACTTTGACGTAGCGGAACTGTACGGTTCTCAGACAACACGGCCGCCGATGGTCTCGACTACGCTCAATGACACATTTGGGCCGGCAGTTGCGGTTGCCGGCCTCAAAAACGCAAGCAAATAATAGCATCTTCCGCCGCCAGGGATGAGACCCTTGCCGTCGCAGGGCCGCGGCGCCGGCGCGAAGTCCTTCTTGTTGCCTGAAAGGCGTGGTGTTACCCCTCGCCGCCGGGCAGCACGCGTCCGGCAGGTGAGGGGGCGGCGATGGACGACGAGTTCGACTGGAAATCGGCGATCGCTCCGGGCCTGGCGGAATTCGAGGTCATGGCGGCGGCGGCGTGGAGCCGGCTGCCGGCCGACTTCCGTCAAATGTGCGGCGATCTCGTCATCCGCTGCGAGGATTTCGCCATCGACGAGGTGCTGGACGAACTCGGCATCGAGAGCCCTTTCGACCTCATGGGCCTCTACCAGGGCGTCAGCCTCGACAAGAAGAGCGTGTCGGACACGCCCCGCGAGCCCGATATGGTCTTTCTGTACCGGCGCGCGATCCTCGACTACTGGATCGAGGAGGGCGAAGCGCTCGGCGATCTCGTCACTCACGTCCTGGTGCATGAGATCGGCCACCACTTCGGCTTCTCCGATGCCGACATGGAAGATATCGAAGCGGAGGCGCTCGGCTGAAGCCCACGAGCCAAGGCCCAAGACCCAAGGGCCCAGGCACAGTCACATCAGGACCTCACCCGAAAGACCAATCGGAATGAGGCAGTTAGCCCGCACTTGCTTTGGTCATCGGGGTGGGCGATGGTACGGGCGCTCGCGCGGCACCGGCAAGATCGCAGCAGATTGGTTTTTCGGATTTATCATGGCCGTCCCGATCCGTTTTCTTCTCCTTTTCGCCGCACTCACGCTGCTGCTCCCGCTCGGCGCACATGCGATCGCCGACGAGGTTCCCACACCGGAGGAGTACGCCGCCCACATCGGGGGCGCGCCGATCCTGCAGCCGGGCGAACTGAAGCTCGACGGCCGCAGTCAGGTTTGCGGTCAGCGCCCGACCGTGATCGACCGCAACCTGGATGACTTCGGCGCCGCCTATCCGGGCTTCCTGATCCTCAATCCGCGCCTGATCGAAAAGGTCTCGACCCCGGTCAAGCTCTGGATCTACGCCCACGAGTGCGGGCACCAGTTCCGCGGTCCCGACGAGGAGACCGCCGATTGCTTCGCCGTGCAGCGCGGACGCCGGCAGGGTTGGCTGACGACCGAGGGGCTGGAGGAAGTCTGCAAGTTCATTGCCCCGGCCAAGGGGTCCAGCATGCACCTCTCGGGCTCGCACCGCTGCGAATACATGCGCAAGTGCTACGCCGATCCGAGCATTCGCTAGAGGTCCGGCCCTGGACGCGGCGCGCCGTTATCCCCGCTGCCCGCTGCCCCGGTAGACTGACCCCGTCTTCCAGCCGCCCTGCCAAGAGGCACTGCGATGCGGGTTCCCGATTATTCGAGGCGCATTCTGGCGCTGGCCCAGCTGCTCCACCGCTGGGCCGGGCAGCTCATGTCTCTCGACGCAGCCCGGCGCGACAAGGTCGCCCGCTATGCCGAGGAGATCGCCGGCACCGTGGCGCGGGCGGCCGAGGCCCAGCACAAGCTCGAGGCGGAACCCGCCAACGGGGTCGCGCAGCGCGCCCTCGTCCGGGAGTTCGGCCGGATTTCCGGGTATCTGGAGACCATCGTCGGCGTGCTCCATCGCCACCTTGACGGCCGCAAGCTGGCTGGCGTTAAAAGGCGTCTGGAACAGCTTCGCCCGGCGTCGGCCGGGCCGGCGCAGCCAGCAGCCCCCGCCCATCACGCGGCGGCCGACCGGCTGACGGCGGCGGAAGGCTACTTCCGGGCCCTGGCCGATGCATTGAGGGCGTGAGACGCGCCCTCCAACGAGGACGCGATGGACAAATTCGTCAAGCTCACTGGTTTTGCCGCTCCTCTGCCGCTGCGCAACGTCGACACCGACATGATCATCCCCAAGCAGTTCCTGAAGACGATCAAGCGGACCGGGCTCGGCAAATCGCTGTTCTTCGAAATGCGCTACGATCCGGCGACCGGTAAGGAGATTGGCGACTTCGTGCTCAACCGGCCGGCGTACAGGGGCGCGCAGATCCTGGTCACGGGCGAGAATTTCGGCTGCGGCTCCTCGCGCGAGCATGCGCCCTGGGCGCTGCTGGACTTCGGCATCCGGTGCGTGATCGCCCCCGATTTCGCCGACATCTTCTACAACAACTGTTTCCAGAACGGCATTCTTCCCATCAGGCTGCCCCAGTCGGATGTCGACAAGCTGATGGATGACGCGCAGCGCGGCGCGAATGCGACCCTGACGGTGGACCTCGAAGCCCAGGAGATCCGCGGTCCCGACGGCGGCGTCATCCGATTCGACATCGATCCCTTCCGCAAGCATTGTCTGTTGAACGGGCTCGATGCCGTCGGCCTCACGCTGCAGAAGCAGGATGCCATCAAGTCGTTCGAAGAAAAGACCGCGACCACCCGTCCCTGGCTCTAGAATTCGGAGGCTGACATGGCGAAGGCCATTCACATGATGGTCAGGGTGCTCGACGAGGCGCGCTCGGTCGATTTTTATTCCAAGTGCTTCGGTCTCACGATTGCCGACCGGCGCGACTGGCCGGACTTCTCGCTCACCTACATGAGCAACGCGGAGAACGACTTCGAGGTCGAGCTGACGGTCAACAAGGGCCGCTCCGAGCCCTACGATCTGGGCAACGGCTACGGCCATGTCGCCTTCGTCGTCGACGACCTCGATGGCGAGCACGCCCGCATCAAGGGCCTCGGCTTGGCGCCGAAGGACATCAAGGAAATGACGCACGAGGGTCAGCCGTTCGGGCGATTCTTCTTCATCGAGGATCCGGACGGCTACAAGATCGAGGTGCTCCAGCGCCGCGGCCGGTTCCGGTGAGCGCCATGGACGAAGCAAAGATCGATGCCGCGCTCATGGGCCGCCTCGCGCAGGCCCTGTCGTTCGTATGCGGGGCCGATCACCCCGCGACAGTGGCCTTGAAGCAGGCGGCCGAGACGGGTTCCGACAAGGATGTGAAGGCCGCCCGTGCCCAGTTCCTCAAGGTCAAGCCCGGCGACCGCCGCGCCGCACTGACGATGCTCGAGGATTGAGAATAGGGGTCTGACCCCCATTCGGGGGTCAGACCCCTCTATCACCCCACGATGGCGAGGCCCGTCAGGACGTCATCAGACGGACGGGGCCGTGCGCGACACGGCGAGCGCGCCCCTGAGGGCCTGGGCGAAGTCCTTCTTTTCATCCGTATTGAGGAAACGCGCGAACTCGAATTCGCGCCCGTGCAGGGCAAGCTTCAGGTCGGCACTTCCGTCGGGCCATTCGTTGACCAGAACCTTCACCCAGTAGGGATTGAAGTCGAAGCTGCGACTCTGGCCGGAGGGTTGCACGCGGGTGATTTTCAGAAGCTCCGGGGACAGCTCGACGAGCTCGTAGGCCGTCCCGGCCCGGTAATTGAGCTTGAATGCGACAAAGATTGCCAGGACATCGAGGCCGTAGAATCCGAGCACCGGCCAGGCGCCCAGGGTGTAGAAGGCCATCCCCGCGGCAAAGCTGATGATCGCGATGAAGCCCATCATGATCAGGAAGCCCCGCTGCGACAGGGAGCGGTGTGGATGGAGCACGGCCTTGAACATCCGGGCCTCTTGCGTGGCGAGTTCGTTTTTCGTCATGTCGGGAGAGTAGACACAGGGTTGATCGAGATGAAGCCCCCGGCCGCGAAAAAACCAAAGACGACCTCGCAGGTCTCCAGGCCGGCTGGGCCGCCGCGCGCCCGCCCGCGCAGGAGTACGCCGGCGGAGGTCGAGGAGATCTTTCGCCGGCTGCACCGGCAGAACCCCGAGCCGAAGGGCGAACTGGAGCATTCCAATCCCTACACGCTCCTCGTGGCTGTGGTGCTCTCGGCCCAGGCGACCGACGCAGGCGTCAACAAGGCGACGCGCGGGCTCTTCCAGCTCGCCGACAGTCCGGAAAAAATGGTGGCTCTGGGGGAGGACAGGGTCCGCGACCTGATCAAGACCATAGGCCTCTTTCGCAACAAGGCGAGGAACGTCATTCTGCTCTCCCAGCAGCTCATCGACCGTCACGGCGGCGAGGTCCCGCGCGACCGGGACGCCCTGGAGGCTCTCGCCGGCGTGGGGCGCAAGACCGCCAACGTTGTCCTGAACATGGCCTTCGGCGAGCCGACCATCGCCGTCGATACGCATGTCTTCCGGCTGGCACACAGGCTCGGCCTCTCCAGCGGCAGCACCCCCGACGCCGTCGAGCAGGATCTGTTGCGATGCGTGCCCCCCAGCTACCTGCCCCATGCCCACCATTGGCTGATCCTGCACGGGCGCTACGTCTGCAAGGCGTTGAAGCCGGAGTGCGCGCGGTGCGTGCTCATCGACATCTGCCGCTCCAGGGACAAGACGATATGAGACCGCTCCGCGTCCCGTCGCGCTGGCTCGGGTCCCTGCTGGCGGTGGCGGCGCTGTCGGGAGCGGCCCCGCTGAGCGCGAACGAGATCAGGCCGATCAGGCACGGGCGCGAGGTCGCGGCCGAGGCCGTGGGGCCGGAGGTGTTCGGTCCGAGCTCCGGTCGCCGGGTCCCCGGCGCGTCGATCTCGGATGCCAAGATCCCGCCCTATGCCGTGCGCGTCGCAGAGCCGCGCACGTACGACGGTTACACCGTCACCGCCCCGCACCTCCTCATCGAGGATGTCGAGATCGACGGGTCGCTCGACATTTCGACGCGGCTGCCGGTCGTGCTGCGCCGGGTCATCGTGGCGGCCGGGGAGGATCTGCCCTGGCTAGTGCTCGTCCGGCCCGGGGCGGGTCCCTTGCATGTCCTGTGGTCGGACATCGGCGGCGCGGTGCGCCGGCGCAGTGCCGCCCCGCATGTGGTCGTCGCGCTCGCCCTGCGCGGCGAGGGTGCGCGCGTCCATCGCTCGCGGATCGGGGCTGCGGCCGACGGCATCCAGATCGCGGCGCGGGATATCCGCGTCACCGAGTGCCTGATCGCGAACCTCCTGTCGCGGCCGGGCGATCACAACGACGCCATCCAGCTGTTCGAGCAGGCCGCCGCGATCGAACTGGCGCGCAACCGCATCGAGAACATCCATCCGCAGACGAGCGCGATCACCGTGCTCGGCCGCGACGTGGCGATCACGTCGAACCTGATCGCCGGCGGCGGCTGGACGGTCTATGGCGGGGCCTTGCGCAACGGCAAGGGCGGAGAGGGGGCCACGAGCGTTCGTGTCGAGGACAATGTGTTCTCGCGCGCGCACTTTCCCAGGGTGGGTACGTTTGGACCCGTGGTCTACTGGCAGTCTTCGCCCGGCTCCGGCAATCTCTGGCGCCGCAACCGCGATGAGCAGGACCGGCCGATCGCCCCATGAGGCCGCTCAGCCGGCTTGCCGATCGAGCCGCACGGCGATGCCGGCGTCGGCCATGTGCCGCTTGGCCTCGGCGATCGTGTGGCTGCCGAAATGGAAGATCGAGGCGGCGAGCACGGCGCTGGCGTGCCCGTCCCGGACGCCCTCGACCAGATGATCGAGGGTACCCACGCCGCCGGAGGCGATGACGGGGACCGAGACGGCGTCCGCGATCGCCCGCGTCAGGCCGACATCGAAGCCGGCCTTGGTCCCGTCGCGGTCCATGGAGGTGAGCAGGATCTCGCCGGCGCCGAGCGCGACGACCTCCTTGGCGTAGTCGACCGCATCG
>Ga0209254_10004950_pt1 | contig 12241 bp, 8 predicted proteins | sample FrelakmetDIP11DI_FD_187148 | JGI IMG/M metagenome (GOLD analysis project Ga0209254, IMG submission 187148) | Freshwater lake sediment microbial communities from the University of Notre Dame, USA, for methane emissions studies - DIP11 DI (SPAdes)... | ecosystem: Environmental > Aquatic >...
CCTTCGGTGCTCATCTTCGGCGCCACGAGGAACACGCGCTCGGCGGGAATCTTGCCGTTCTCGACGATCCAGTCCTTCGCGGCCTGCGCACGCTGATTTGCGAGCCGGCGCAGGTCGTCGTCGCTGACCTGCGCATTGGTGTACATGAGATTCTCCATCTCCGGGACCGGCAGGTCCTTGGCGATGCCGATGACGTTTCTCGGTTTCGGGAAGTCCTCGGCTTTGTAGGCGAGTCTGAGGTACTTCTCGTACTCGGCGGGTTCGATCTTCACTTCCTCGGGCGTCGCCGGTGCTCGGCCTTCCCGACGGAGCTCGTTCCACTTCTGCTGCTTCACCTTGCGCTCGATGGAGAGCTTGCGCAGCGACTCGCGGTCGGCTTCCGGATCGACACGGCCGCCGACGTCGAGCTTGAGCTGCGGCCGATCCTCGAGCGCCTTGGAGAGGCTCTTCAGTTTGCCCTCGTCCCCGCTGTCGAGCTTGGCGACGCCGGACTCGAACTCGACGTAGGAAAGCTCCTCCTTCGAACCCGCAAGCGAGGCGAGCAGCGTGAAGGGTGCGGTAACCGCCTTGGTGAGGAGGTTGACGATGACGCGGCCGATCAGGCCCCAGACGCTGAACTGCGGATCGTCGATCGAGCCGGAGATCGGGAGGTTGATGTCGATCACGCCGTCCTTGTCCTTGAGCAGCGACACCACGAGAAGCACTGGAAGCTTGGTCGCGGTCGGGCTGTCCACCTTCTCGCCGAAAGTGAGCTGGTCGAGGTAGAGGCTATTCTCCGCCGTGAGCTTGCGGTCCTCGATCAAGTACTTGACGTTCACCGACATCTTGCCGCGCTCGATGCCGTAGCCCGCATACTTGATCGAGTAGGGCGAGAGTGGCGGCAACTCGATGTCCTTCGCGCTCGCCTTGAGGTCAATGAACAATTCCGGCGAGAGCGCGTTCACCCGCCCGAGAATTTCGAGGGGCGCGGTTTTGTCCACCTTGCCGCGAAGCTCGACGTCGCCCGCCTTCGCCGCCGTCATCTCCGTGACGCCGCCGCCGAGGTCGGTGAGGTTCGCGGTGTAGTTCGGGCGGATGAAGAAGTCGCTGAAGTTGACGTTGCCGCCCTGTAGGGTGATCTTCCCGATGCGGATGTTCTCGGGAAGCTTCCCGGCGAGATCACGCCGCTTCACGTCGATCGTGCTTCCCTTGGCCGGGCTGCCGCTGGCGCGCTTGTCGGCGCTCGCTTCGGAAGGCGCTGGCGCCGGAGTCGCTGCCGCGGCGGCTTTCTCGCCGCCCGATCCATCGAGCGGCCCGGCCAAGGAAGGCGCGGTGGTGTCCGAAGACGCTTCCGGAGCCGCCGTCGGCGCAGATGGAGTATCCGGCGCCGATGGCTCCGGCCGGCCCGGCGCGCGCCGCTTGCGCTGCTCGACATCGGTGACGCTCTTCGCGACGTCGCCCGGCTTTCGCACGATGTCCTGCAGGTTGAGTCGACCTTCCGCGGAAAGGATGATGCGCGCGAAGAAGTCGGACAGCGCGACCTCATTGACATTTGCCTTGAACGGCTCGAGCACGAAATCGACGCCCCCGAGGTAGAGCGACTTCCAGTTGAGGAAGTCCTGCCGCGTCGGCTTGTCGATTGAGGCGAAGTTGGTGATGTTGAGGTCGCCCCGATAGGACGCTGCGACCGGCTTGCCGGGGAGCGCGCTCAGCTTGACGGCCCCCTTGGTCGAGATCGTCCCCGAGGTGAGCGTGACGTTCACCTTATCGTCGATGTAGGGCTGCAGCACGGCGAAATTGAGCGACTTGGTCTCGACCCTGAGGTCGCTCGAGAACGGGTTGGGCGTCAGCGCCCCGCTCGCCAGGAAGGTGCCCTTTCCGTTCACCGTGCCCCGGACCGACAGGTTGGAGCGCGAGTTCGGGAAGTTCGATACGTTCTCCGCCTGCAGCGAGAGCTTGGTGACCTTGGTGACGACGGGCGGCTTCGGAACACGGTCGTCGAACGTGACGGCGAAGTTTTCGTTCGCCAGCCGCTTCATTTCGATCTTCCAGGCCGGTGGCGGGGGGGGCTCGTTGGTCGTTGTGGCGGTCGCCGCCGGCTTTGCGTCGGGTGTGGCATCCACCTGCTTGATGAGGCGTGCGAAGTTGATTGTGCCGTTCGACTCGCGGCGGGCATTGACGAACCCGTCGCGCGCTTTCGATTCGGCGATCGTCACCTCCCTCTTATCGACGTCGACGGCCACGTCCTGAAACTCGATGAGCGGTACGCGCGCGATCGGCTCCTTCTCGCCCGGGTAGTTGAGGACAAGCGATCGCACCGTCGCGTTTGCGCCGGATACCCGGAGACTGGTCTTGCCGTCCGACTGGTCGACCGAGTAACCGGCATCGATGTCCACCGTGCCGTCGGCGATCTCGAGGTTCAGCACCGGCTCGATGTACGGATACAGGCGGGCGAGCCGGAAGCCTGCCGCCTGAGCCTTGCCCTCGACCGCGAGCGGCGTGAGCTGCAGCGTGCCCGTGTGGTTGAAGCGTCCGAGCCCGTCGGTGTCGAAGCTGGCCGTGACGTCGGCCTTCGCACCCCGGGCGTTCGAGAGGTTCTTGAGGGAGACCTCCAGATTCTGCAGGTCGGTCTTGAAGGCGGGCCTAGTAGATTGGTCGGCCGCGTGCACGCGGCCGCCGGTCACCACCACCTCGCCGACCGCGTATTGGAACGGTGCCTCGGCCCCGGCCGGCGCCGCGGTCTCTTGCGCAGCCGGTTGCGCAGCTTTCGCTGAGTCGATTGCGGGGAGGACCTCCAATAGATTGATCTTGCCCGCCTTGCTGCGCGAGACGTGAACTTCGGGCGACTCGACTCTTACCGTGCCGAACTCGGCCTTCTTGCCCACGAGATCCAGCGACTTCAGGTCCAGCCCGATCTTCGCGACCGAAACCAGCGGCCCGCCGGCTTTGTCGCGGACCTCGACTTTCGAGAGCGCGGCCGTGCCGGCGAGCGTGAAGGTCTGGAGGGTGTTGTTGAGCGTAGTGAGCTTGAGCTGCAGGCGGGTGTCGAGAACGCCCGAAGGGACTTCGAACTTGAGCGGCACCGGCGAGTAGTCGACGTACTTCGCGACCGAGAGCGCGTCGATGTTGATGTCTGCCGTCGTTTCGTGGGTGTCGTGGAAGGGCTTGGTCTCGCCTTTCACGCCGAGCGGCGCGCCGTCCACCTTGGCGCTTAGCTCGGGCTGTACGTCAATCTCGCGTGCGTAGGGCAGGCTCGATATGAATGGAATACCGATGCGAAGCTCGGTGACCTCGTGCTGTTCCTTCACGGCCTGGTCGTCGAACGCCACGCGGCCGTCCACGACCTCGATGTTGTACACGGAGAACTTCGGCGGCGGCCCCTCCGACTTGGGCTGGGCGAGCGCCTCGTCGATCAGGTCCTGGTAGTTGTATTTCCGGTCCGGGAACCGGACGAGATGCACATAAGGTTTCGTGAGCCGCACCCGGTCCACGATCGGGGCAAGGCGGGTGATCGAGGCGTAAGAGAGGTTGACGTAGAGCTCTTCGAACGAGAGCGCGGTCGTCGTCCCGTCCTTCTCCTTGACCACGAAGTTGCGCACTGTCGCCGACGGCGCGAACGGGTTGATCGACACCTTCTCGATCGCGACCGGACGGTGCAGCACTTCGGCGAGTTTTTCCTCGGCCTTGGCCTTGACGATCGGTGGCGCGATGAGGAACCCGGCAATCGCGATGACTACAGCGATCGCGACCAGGATCGCGAGGATCCGCAGCAGGACCCTCGGCAACCGGCTAGAGCCGCTCGACGTCTTGCTCGCTTCCATGGGGCGGGTGGAAGGGTGCGCCGTTGCTTGTGTTTCGTGGCCGATAGATTAGCAGGCCGGGCACCCTCGTGTGAATCTTCCCGGGGTGCGCGCTGCAGTCATCGCCGCGCAACATCAGCCGGGAGGCTGCGCGAGCGCTCGATCACCGCGCCGGCATGGTGCATCAAGCCGAGCACCTCTGCCGCCACCGCATCGGGTGCGTCGACGCCATGGATGCCGGCCGCGCGCGTGAGGGCAATAATGTAGAGCAACTCGAGCATCATGTGGTCCGGATGGCGGCCGGGCGGGCTTTTCAGGGTCTGCCCCCAGATTGCGTCGGCGAGGTCCGCGAGCTTTGCGTCCACGGCGCGCCAAGTCTCCACCGGCCAATCGCTGGGCGCTGCGGTCCACAGCGCCATCACCAGCCGCAGGCGCGGGCAGTCGTAGGCAAGACGCATCCGCGTTCGCTCCGCCACGCGGTTCGCGATAGTCCGGCTCTTCAGGCGCACCTGTGGGGCGATCCGGATCGCATCGTCGTAATCGCGCATTAGGATCTCCGCGAGCATCCGCGGCTTGCCGCCAGGCACGAGCACGTGCGCCAGTCCGCGCGATCTGCCCAGCGCTGCGGCGATCTCCTCGGCGGTCGTGTGCCGGTAGCCGCGCTCGGCGAACAGTCGCCGCGCTACGTCGAGGACGTTTTCGAAGGCCCCACCCTGGCCGGAGGGCTCGGTGCCGCGCCGGTTCTTTCTCGCCATTCGCCCCCGCCTTCTCTCTCGCCATTCGCCGCCGCCTTCTCTCGGCAAGCCCGGGTCTCGCGCGTCGGGCAGCTAGGCGCCACCGCCTCGTTCCGGCAGCACGCCCCCCGCATTGCGCTTGCGTCAAATGTCCTAGACAAGTCTAGCAAATGTGACTGGACAACGTTAGAGCGTGCCCTCTAGAACCGATTGATCCTTGACCCATCTAAGAAACTGTTCTTCGAAACTAGACATGTCAAACATGACACGGATGGGCGAAACGGTCGGGAACCGGGCATCGAAGCGCTTCGCGCTGGTGCGTGACCGCGGCGAGGAGCGGATTGCGGTGGATCTGTCGAGCGCGCCGATGTTCCGCTCGCTCGAAGAACTCCTGCCCGCGCTGCCGCGGCTGGTTGGCCGGCCAGGCCGCTACCACGTCGTCGAGTTCAACGGCGTTCCGCGCGACGACCGCGAAGTCGTTCCGGGGGAGCTCTACCGCGGCGAAGTCCTCGCCTCGTTCCGCGTCCCGCTTACGCGCTGGCTCCTCTTGCGCACGCGGCTCGTCGGCGCCGTGTAACGCCGCGCCCAAGCCGCGAATGCGGGCTCCGAACTAAACGAAGACGCGGCAGTCGCCGGGGAAGAAGACGGCAGACGCCGCCGGCCGGAGAACTCCGGCCGGCGGCGATCTCCGCACTCCCTCGGTCGGGTTCGCTCCGAACACGTTGCCCAGCGGCTACGGTGCGGGAGGCTGCGGTGGCAAGCGTTGGCGAACGAGCTCGATCGAAACCCGGAACCGATCGGTGACCAAGCGCGTCACTTCGTCCCGTACAGGCGGTCGCCCGCATCGCCCAATCCCGGCACGATGTAGCCATGGTCGTTGAGATGTGATTCGACCGAAGCGGTGAGCACGTCGACGTCCGGATGTTCGCGCTGGAAACGTGCAAGGCCCTCAGGCGCTGCGAGCAGGCACACCACCTTGATCGAGACCGCGCCCGCCTCCTTGATGCGCGTCACGGCTGCCGCTGCCGAATTGCCGGTGGCGAGCATGGGATCGATCACGACCACGAACCGACTCGCCAGATCCTGTGGGAGCTTGAGGTAGTACTGGACCGGCTCGAGCGTGTCCGGATCGCGGTACAGTCCGACGTGTCCCACCCGCGCTGACGGAACCAGCTCGAGCATGCCGTCGAGCAAGCCGAGCCCGGCACGCAGGATCGGCACCAAGCAGAGCTTCTTGCTGTCGAGGATCGGTGCGTCCATGGCCACGAGCGGCGTCTCGATGTGCACGGTCTCGAGAGGAAGATCGCGCGTCACCTCGTACCCGAGCAACGTGCCGATCTCGCGCATCAGGCGCCGGAAGCTCGCCGTGGAAACGTCCTTACGGCGCATGAGGGTGAGCTTGTGCTGCACCAGCGGGTGCTTGACGACAGTCACTGTTCCAGTCACTTTGGCCTCGGCGCGTCATTCAGGTGAGTTGCGCCATTCTCGCAAAAACCGGCGCTTGGTCATTCGCCCCTGGTCGACCTCACGACTGTGATGCGAATTGACCTTTCGGGTAAAGCCGTGCTTGGCGCGAGAAAAACGGTCGAGGCGAACGCCACCAGCTCATGTGCTCACGCCTGAACATCGTGCGCGCCGCTCGGGCGGGCGCGCACTCGCCGGGTAGTGCCGTTACGCGGAAACCTCGGCTTCGATCTTCCGGCGGAGCTCCCGATAACGCTCGTCCACCTGCTCGCCGAAGAGGGGATCCCGTACACTCGACACGGCCTTCCCGACTGCATGCCAGTCTTCCGCCGTGAGCATCTGGGCCGCTTGCGGCATGATCTTGGTGTCTTCGGCCGTGATGTGGTGACGGTAATAGAGGAGGAAAGAGGCGCAGGCAGCTTCGACTTGCGCGCGTTCTACGAAGCTGTCGGCGACGACGGCTTCGAGCAGGTCCCGGACGCGCGCTCCCTCCACTGCGATCACGCGATGCTCCTGAAGCAGGCGGTTCACGACCGGCTGTAGCGAGCTGTCGTAAGCGACGAGCCGCTCGAATGCGACGTCCTCGCGCGGGTGGTGGGTCCGTTCCGGGAAATGGCGCAGGTAGAGGAGAACGTCGAGCATGAGCTCGTAGTCCGGTGCATCTCCCGAGTGAAAGCGCATGACTTCGCGCTCGAACACGTCGAGAAGTCGTGAGAAGTTGTCATGCTCCGCCCGCCAGCCGGCGATGGGGTCGCTCATGAGGGTGCCTACGAGGTTTGCTGAAGAATCGCTTGATCGTGAGTCTAGCGTAAGGTCGCCGACTCCGTTGGGTCACGTCCGATTTGGTGCACCGGGCGCCGCGAATGGGGCTTCGAGAGTCGGTTTTCCCCGCGCGGACGGGGATCGCCTTGGTTTGGGGCGCCGACGCTGCATACCGGCGTTGAGTGCGCTTGGTTGCGTGTCGTCTGGGCGACTGCGTGCCTGTTGGACGCAAGTCGGCTCGCTCGGGAAACTCGCTGAACCCGCGCCGAAGGCATACGATTCGATAGCGGCCGCCGGCAACGAGCCGTGTTGACTTCCATCAACACGATTCGGACGCCACGGTGGTGTCCTCGCAGGGAAGGAAAGGGAACTCCATGCGAGAGGTCGCGGACGTCGGCGACGATCTCGGTCCGGCCAAAGTTCTTCACGTTCGCGAGCCCGCGCTCTCGCTGCGAGCCGTGCTGGTTGTCGACAACGTCGCGCGCGGGCCCTCGATCGGGGGACTTCGCATTGCGCCCGACGTCTCCGTCGAAGAGTGTTTCCGGCTCGCGCGCGCGATGACGATGAAGAACGCGGCCGCCGGGCTTCCACATGGCGGGGGCAAGTCGGTGCTCTGGGGCGACCCCCGGATGCCGACCGACAGGAAGGAGGCGCTTATTCGCGCATTCGCCCACGCGCTTCGGAACGAGCGCGACTACATCTTCGGACCCGACATGGGCACCGATGAGGTCTGCATGGCGTGGGTGAACGACGAGATCGGGCGCGCAGTTGGATTGCCCGCGGCGATCGGCGGCATTCCGCTCGACCAGCTCGGCGCCACCGGCTGGGGCCTTTCCAGCTCCGCTGATGTGGCTGCCCGTCGCTGCGGCGTCCCGCTCGAAGGCGCGCGCGTCGCCATCCAGGGCTTCGGCGCCGTCGGCAAACATGCTGCGCGTTTCCTCGCGACGAAGGGCGCGGTGCTGATTGCAGCGTCCGACACGCGCGGGACCCTCGTGAACGACGGCGGCATCGATTTCGCCCGGCTCATGCAACTCAAGGAGAGCGGGCGCCCCGTCTGCGACTACCCGGAGGGTCACCGGCTCGACCGCGATGCAATCCTCGATGTGCCCTGCGACATCTGGATCCCGGCGGCCCGCCCGGACGTCGTGCGGGAGGACAATGTACAGCGGCTTAAGGCCCGCCTTGTGTTGGAGGGCGCCAACATCCCCATAACCGCCAAGGCGGAGGCGATACTGCACGCCAAGGGCGTCCTGGTCGTGCCCGACTTCATCGCCAACGCGGGCGGCGTGATCTGCGCCGCGATGGAGTACCGCGGCGCAACGCAGGCCGCGGCGTTCGAGGCGATCGAGGAGAAGATCCGCGCCAACACCGAGACGGTGCTCGATCGCGTCGCGAAGGAAGGGATCCTGCCGCGCGTGGCGGCCGAGCGGCTCGCCATCGATCGCGTGCGAGCGGCCATGACGACGCGCCGTTTCAACATCATGTAACGGAGAACAAGCGCCCAAGCCATGTACCGCATCCGCTTCCACGGCCGCGGGGGTCAGGGCATCAAGACCGCTGCCCAAATCCTCGGTACCGCGTTCTTTCTCGAAGGTTTCGAGACCCAGGACGCGCCACGCTACGGGGCGGAGCGCCGCGGTGCACCGATTTTCGCCTACGTGCGCGCAGCACGAACGCCGATTCAGGAGCGCGGGGTAATCGACCGTCCCGACCTCGTGATCGTGGCCGACGAGACGCTCGTACCGGTACCGACGGCCGGCGTGCTCCAGGGACTCGCCGGCAACACGGTCCTTCTCATTCACACGCGAGAGCCGCCACAGGCTTGGAAGCTCCGCCTGGGACTTGCATCTCCCGTGTTCGCCCTGGCGGGCGTCGACGCAACACAAGACGCGGTGGACGGGTCTTACATCGGCGCGATGTGCGCCGGGGCGGCAGCGAGATTGGTCGGTGCGATCCTGCGCGAGCGCCTGGAGCAGGCGATTCGCGAGGAGATCGGCAAGTTCGGGGCGGTCGCAGTCGAGAAGAATCTCGCACCGGCGCTTGCCGCATTCGCCGCCATGGCAGAGCACGCAGGCGTGGTGCAGGAAGGCGGCGACATCCGCGCGGATCGATACGCGACCCCGGCATGGGTGGACGTGCCGCTCGAACGTGCGCGCATTGCGGCCCCGGACATTCACGCGGCGGCGACCAGCGCGCTGGTGAACACCGGCGTGTGGCGCACATTGCGGCCCGTGATCGACCACGAGCGCTGCAACCGCTGCTCATGGATCTGTAGCACGCTCTGCCCGGACAGCGCGATCGCGGTCGGCCCCGACCGCGCACCAAGCATCGACTACGACCACTGCAAGGGGTGCTTGATCTGCGTCGCTGTCTGTCCGCCGCACGCCATTCGGGCAGTGTCGGAGCCCCGCGGGCTGGCGAAAGACGGATGAGCGATACCCGGAACCGCTGGAGCGTCGCGAAGGCGATGCTCGCTCGGCCCGACGACAAGGCAGGCGCGCATCCGGCTGGCGGCGAGAAGGCGTTCGAGCCCGCTTACGTGCGCCTGCTCGAGAGCGGCGCGCTCGCGCGACGCGTCGAAGAAGCGTACCGGCACCTCGAAGACTGCGATCTGTGCGCGCGCTATTGCCACGTCAGCCGGCAGGCGACGATCGACGGCGCTGTCTGCCGCACCGGCAGCCGCGCGGTGGTCGCGAGCTATGGCGCACATCACGGCGAAGAGGACTGTCTGCGCGGCTGGCGCGGCTCGGGGACGATCTTCTTCTCGTGGTGCAACCTGCGCTGCATCTACTGCCAGAACTGGGACATCTCGCAGAAAGGGGTCGGACGCGAGATGGAGCCCGGCGAGATCGCCGACATCATGCTCGCGCTGCAGTGCGAGGGCTGCCACAACATCAACTTCGTCAGCCCAGGCCACGTGGTCGCGCAGATCATCGCCGCGGTCCACGAGGCCGCGAAGCGAGGCCTGCGGCTGCCGATCGTATACAACACGGGCGGCTACGACAGCCCCGAGGCGCTCGCCCTGCTCGACGGCATCATCGATATCTACATGCCGGACATGAAATACGGCGATTCGAAGCTCGCGCGCGCGTATTCGAAGGTGCGCGACTACGTGGAGGCGAATCGCGCTGCCGTGCGCGAGATGCACCGGCAAGTCGGGGATCTTGTTCTCGACCAGGACGGCATCGCTCAGCGCGGTCTCCTCGTGCGTCATCTCGTGTTACCCGACGGGATCGCGGGCACCGAAAGCGTTCTTGCGTTTCTTGCCACCGACGTCTCGCGCGCCACTTACCTCAACCTGATGGACCAGTACCGGCCGTGCTACCGCGCGAAGGAGTATCCGCCGCTCGACCGGCGGATCACGGCCGCAGAGTACCGGAAGGCGTTCGCAGAAGCGACGCGCGTCGGGCTCACCCGGATCGATGGAGCGCCATGTGCCCGCGAGAGGATGCTCGGACCCAGCGAGTGAGGCACGGTCAGCAGGGAGGCGACATGAGCGCACCGGAGGCAGGCGAATGACACGAGTGCTTCTCACCGGCAACGGCGCCGCCGCGTGGGGTGCACGGCTTGCCGACGTCGACTACGTGCCGGCGTTCCCCATCACACCGCAGACCGAAATCGTCGAGACGCTCGCGCGCTGGACGGAGTGTGGGGACCTCGACGCCCGGCTCGTGATGCTCGAGTCGGAACATTCGATGATCACCGCTGCCGCGGCCGCTGCCGCCACCGGCGTGCGTGTCTTCACGGCGACGTCCAGCCAGGGACTGCTCTACGGCATGGAGATGGTCTACACGGTCACAGGCTGGCGCGCGCCGTTCGTGCTCGTCAACGTATCGCGTGCGCTCGCCTCGCCGATCACGCTCGAACCGGATCACACCGATGTGCTCGCCGCGCGGGACAGCGGGTTCCTTCAGATCCACTGTGCGTCGTGTCAGGAAGTCCTCGACAGCGTGCTGATCGCCTATCGGCTCGCCGAGCACGAGGACGTGCGACTGCCGGTGCTCGTGAACGAGGACGGGTTCTATCTCTCCTTCACGCGGGAGCCGGTGGAACTGCCCGAGCCCGAGGGCGTGCGGCGTTTCCTGCCGCGGTTCGCGTCGGGGGGGATCGAGTTCCGCGCCAGCAAGCCGATCAGTCAAGCGGTGGCCGTGCTCGGCGGCACGCCGTATTCGTATTTCCGATACGAGACGCACCTCGCGGCCGAAAGCGCGCTGGTGGCGTACGAGGGCGTCGCGGACGCCTTCGCTCGCGCGTTCGGGCGGTGCTGGCCTGCCGTCGAGCGGTATCGCAGCGACGACGCGGATCTGGTGTTTGTCATGCTCGGCGCGTTCGCAACGAAGGCGAAAGACGCCGTCGACCGTCTGCGCGAGGCGGGATGGAAGATCGGGCTCGTGCGGCCGCGGTTGCTGCGTCCTTATCCGGAGGACGCGCTGCGGCAGGCGCTGCTCGGTAAGCGCGCAGCGATAGTGATCGACCAAAACCTGTCGATGGGGAAGGGCGGCGTGGTCCATACGGAGCTTGCGTCGGCGCTCTATGGACACGCCGGTGCGCCGATGCTCGTGCCGTTCATCGCCGGGCTCGGCGGGCGTGACATCACGCCAGAGGAGTTCTACGAGATGGCGAAGGTCGCGCGCGAGGCCGTGGTCGCGGGGGTCGCGCCCCGGCCGCGCCTGCTCTATACGGAGCGGGAGCTGCGCGAGGTGCGCAAGCTCCAGGCGATCGCAGCCGCGGAGCGAGGCGGAGGCAGCAGCACATGAAGGAATCCGTAATCAAGAGCATGAAGGATCTGCCCTCCACGCACCTGCTCGGCGCGGGCACAGCGATGTGCGCGGGCTGTGGCGGTCTCGAGGTCCTGCATGAGATCTACGACGTTCTTGGCGCAAAGACGGTGTTCGTCAACGCTGCGGGGTGCATGACGCTGCTTTCGACGTATCCGTTCACACCGTTCCGCGGCAGCTGGTTGTACACGTCCATGGCGTCCGCTGCGGCGGGCGCGCAGGGCGTTCGCGATGCGCTCGACCTCCTGCGCCGGAAGGGCCGCATGTCTGTGGACGAAGACCTGACCGCAGTCGTGCTTGCCGGCGATGGTTCCTCCTACGGCATGGGTCTTGCTGCGACGTCGGCGGCGATCGAGCGGGGGCTCGATTTTGTCTACATCTGTTACGACAACGAAGGCTACGGCAACACCGGGCAGCAAGCCTCCGGCGCCACGCCGCACGCAGCGCACACTGCGACCACGGTTGGTCCGCTCGGTCACCGGGGATGGAAGAAGGATCTGTTCGCGATCTGGGTGGCGCATCGGCCAGCCTACGCGGCAACGGTCATCGGCGCGGAACCGGTCGATCTTGCGCAGAAAATCGCGCGCGCGATGAGCCTCAGCGGGCCGCGCCTCATCCTCGCGCTCGCCCCATGCCCGACCGGGTGGGACTACGACCCGCAGGAGACGGTCGAGATCGGCCGGCTCGCGGTTCGCACTGGGGTCTTCCCGCTCAAGGAGTACGT
>Ga0209254_10004951_pt1 | contig 12241 bp, 12 predicted proteins | sample FrelakmetDIP11DI_FD_187148 | JGI IMG/M metagenome (GOLD analysis project Ga0209254, IMG submission 187148) | Freshwater lake sediment microbial communities from the University of Notre Dame, USA, for methane emissions studies - DIP11 DI (SPAdes)... | ecosystem: Environmental > Aquatic >...
CAGAAACACGGGTGCGGGGAACGAGCACATACCCACCGGGCTCAAAAGAAAATGGTGGAATTTTCTGCCATGCCAACACCTGGGCAGTGGTAGCGGCGGCGAAATTGGGATGGGGGGATCGAGCTTACCAGTATTACCGGCAATATTTACCCCTGGCGAAACAGGACCTGGACCGCTACATGGTGGAACCCTACGTCTACTGTGGGAATCTATGCGGACCCGAACATCCCCTGTTTGGGAGGGGCAGAAATGCCTGGTTAAGTGGCACAGCTTCCTGGAGCTACATTGCAGCCACGCAGTGGATTTTAGGTATTCAACCTACGAATCGGGGATTGATCATCCAGCCGGTGATCCCAGCGGATTGGAAAGGGTTTTCTGTCCGTAGAATTTTTCGAGACACCCTTTACGCAATTGAAGTCAGGAGAGCGGTTGGCAGTGAAACGCCGAGAGTTACGGCTGAGGGATGCCAGGTTGACGGGAATGTTGTCCTGTTTCCTGCGCGGGCTGGCACAACGGTCAAAGTAACGGCGATCATCTAAGAACCGGTCAGGAGGTATACATGGCGACTGATATTACTCTACAGATGCTGGCGAAGATGATCGACCACTCCTTGCTGCATCCTACATTGACCGATGCTGGGGTTATCGCAGGCTGCAAGTTAGCAAAGCTTTACGATGTAGCCACAGCTTGCGTAAAACCGTATTCCGCTGCTGCGGCTGCAGCAATTCTGAGAGATTCTGAGGTAGGAGTCTGTTCAGTGATAGGATTTCCACATGGAAACAGCAAAACCTCAATTAAGATCGCTGAGACTGAGGATGCCATTCAGGATGGTGCCACTGAGATTGATATGGTGGTCAATATTGGAAAGGTTTTAGGCGGGAATTGGAAAGAAGTATCGCGTGAAATCCAATCCATTAATGAATGTACTATTTCTGGCGGGGCAATCTTAAAAGTAATCTTTGAGAACGATTACCTTGGAGATGAGGAGATCATCCAGTTATGCCGGGTGTGCTCTGATTATGCTGTTGCTTTTGTGAAAACCTCGACCGGTTATGGATTTATGCGCCAGCCGAACGGGATGTACAGCTATGCGGGGGCAACTGACCACCATCTGGCATTGATGCGCCAGCATTGTTCGCCACAAGTACAAATTAAGGCGGCAGGCGGTGTCCGCAGCCTGGATGACCTGCTGCGCGTCCGGGCTTTTGGCGTGACCCGGATAGGCGCTACCGCTACGGCAAGCATCCTGGATGAGGCACGCCAGCGTGGGTATGCATGAAAGACGCGGTCATTGAACTGCGCACGCAGCGCTGGTTAGATTTTTACCAGGGAGGCGCTCCGCGAATATTATTTTTAGTTAACATCCAGGAGGAAATTCCACCTAGACCCCTCCCGCACCCTGACCTGGTCGAGACGCGCCTGGATTGGGCCTGGCAGAAATACTGCACGATGGTCGACCGACTGGAATGGCTGGATGATGACAGCATTCCGTACCTGGATGTCTACACCGGTACTGAAATTTTCGCAGAAGCCTTTGGCTGCAACGTGCATTACAGTGAAGACAACATGCCGTTTGCATTACCTATTGTCAGCACCTGGCAAGAAGCTGAAAAACTCAGCCTGCCAGAACTGGCCACATCGCCGCTGGATCGGCTAATAACCATGATGGGGAGACTAAGGCAAAAAGCTGGAGCGCAAGCCCTGGTAAAGATGGTGGACATGCAGAGCCCAATGGATATCAGCGCCTTGATCTGGGATAAAAACACCTTTTATCCAGCATTGATTGAATATCCTGAGACGGTCCAATGCTTGAGTTCTAAGGTACATGAGTTCCAGGTCCGGTTTTTGGATACCTGGTTTCATGAGTTCGGGCTGGACTATTTAGCCCATTATCCGGATTATTATGTCCCGTTCGGAATTACTCTCTCCGAAGATGAAATAGGGGTCGTCAATCCGGCGATGTTCGCGCAATATTTTCTGCCTGAACTGGAAGGGCTATCCAGGCGATATGGGCAGATAGGCATCCATTGTTGTGCGCATGCCCGGCACCAGTGGGATACCGTGTTAAAAATTCCAGGATTGTTCCTCCTGAACCTCGTGCAGCCACTTGATGTGCTTAATGAAGCCTATCGATTTTTTGCTCCTCACTGTGCCCAAATGCATTCCTGGACAGGAGAAGGTGAACTGTGGACCTGGCCGTCTCAAATTCCAGCCCAGGCACGTGTCATTTTGACGATCGATGTTGAAACGCGGAAGCAGGCAGTTGAGGCAGCCAAGAGGCTGCGTGAGGCAATTTACCAGCTAGCAGAGCAAGATGGGGAGACTGCGTGAACCGGCGCGAGCGCCTGATGGCGACGTTAAAGGGAGATGCGGTGGATCGACCGCCGGTTTCGTTTTATGAGATTAATGGCCTGGATGAGAATCCAAATGATCCGGACCCTTTTAATATCTACAACCATCCATCCTGGGAACCGTTAATCCGGCTGGCGAAGGATCACACTGACCGGATTGTTATGCGCGTCGTATCTTTTTTAAATATACCACCTGATCCTATTCGAGAACTTACTGTCACGAATACCTGGATCGAGAACGGAAGTACTTACACCCAAAAAACCATCCAGGCAGGAAAGCGGCTGTTGACTCAAACTACCCGGCGAGATGCTGGGGTTAATACGATCTGGCAGGTCGAGCATCTTTTAAAAAACCTGGACGACCTGATTGCTTTTCTAGAACTCCCCTGGCCTGAACCTGGAGGTATCCCCGATATTCATGGTGTACTCAATGCAGAAGCGAGCCTGGGAGATACTGGGATCGTCATGATCGATACCGGAGATCCAATCTGCGCAGCGGCTGCTTTATTTAATTTAGGCACCTATACTGTACTGGCCACCACTGAACCAGCATGGTTTCATCGGCTGCTGGAATTATTCGCGAAAGAGCTTTTTTACCGAACCCAGGTGATTTCCACGGCGCTCCCGGGACGGCTCTGGCGAATATATGGGCCTGAATACGCTTCACCACCTTACCTTCACCCCAGGTTATTTCGTGAATATGTGACGGTTTATGACCGCGAGATGGTCACTATGGTTCAGTCCAACGGTGGATTTGCGCGGATTCACAGTCATGGCAGGCTGCGGTTAATTTTGGATGAAATACGAGCGACTGAATGTACTGCACTCGATCCGATCGAGCCACCACCGCAAGGAGATGTTGAGCTTGAGTACGTTCGAGCCACTTATGGCGAACAAATGGTCTTGTTTGGAAACCTGGAAGCAAGCGACCTGGAAAACCTGGCGACAAATCTATTTGAACAAAAAATTCGAAAAGCAATCCGGGAGGGAACCAGTGGGAAGGGGCGTGGTTTTGTGCTGATGCCGTCTTCCTGTCCTTATGGGCGCGAACTGCCTGACCTGGCATTGCGCAATTATCAGAAAATGATTGAAGTCATTGAGACAGGATAGTATACTTAACCTTTCATCCCTTTATTGGAGAATTTTATGACGGAAGAGCCATTCATTCTTTGTGATAATTTGGTAAAAATTTACAAGGTGGCAGGACTGGAAGTTGTGGCGTTGCAGGGACTTGATTTGGTAGTGGCTCCGGGGGAGATCCTCGGCCTCGTAGGCGCCAGCGGTTCAGGAAAATCTACATTGATGAATATCTTGGGCGGATTGGACCGACCTTCGGCAGGTAGGGTATGGGTTGGCGGACACAGTTTGCTGGATTTATCCGATGCTGCATTAACCCATTACCGCAGAACCCAGGTTGGTTTTGTCTGGCAGCAAGGTGCCCGTAACTTAATTCCATTTCTAACAGCTCAGGAGAATGTTGAATTGCCAATGACGCTGGCAGGCGCTTCATCCCATCAGATCAAGTCGCGGGGAGAACTTTTATTAAATACTGTTGGGCTGGGTGAAAGGCGCAATCACCGCCTGTCTCAACTTTCAGGCGGCGAGCAGCAAAGGGTAGCCATTGCTGTGGCGATGGCCAACCAACCGAAATTATTACTGGGTGATGAACCGACCGGCGAATTGGATTCCGTGACTGCTGGAACGATTTACCAGGCGTTTCGTGAATTGAATAAAGAGTTCGGGGTTACGACTTTAATTGTCAGCCACGATCAGGGAATTGCAAAACACGTCGACCGGGTGGTAGCTATTCGAGACGGGAAGACTTCGAGCGAAACTGTGAGAGTCGAGCCAATCCAGGTGGAAGGCGAAGCTCAAGTTGAAGAGGTATTCGAAGAACTGGTTGTTTTAGACTCCGCTGGCAGGTTGCAAGTTCCCAAAGATTACCTGGAAAAATTCGGCATTCGCGGCCGGGCGCGCCTGGATATAACTGAAAATGGGATTTTGATCCTACCTGCGCCAAACTCTAAAACGGACCAATCGGCACAGGTGCTGGCAGATGGACGCCTGGTACGAACGAAAGATCGCGGTCTACGTTCACTCTTCCGGCGGAAGCGGAATTGAACAAAATATAATTAACCGGGCTGTGTGTTGAGATGCAGCCCGGTTTTTTTTATTTCCAGAATTTCCGAAGGAACCTGGTCTTTTCCAGGGTCTGGTAGTTACCGCCCCCATCATGGTAGTTGAACGTATAAACACGTATTTCCTTGGGACCAGCAAGCTGGTTATATGCCGCAAAAACGGAAGAAGGTGGGCAGACATTATCCATTAATCCAACGGAAAACAGGCTTTGCGCCTTGATACGGGCTGCCAGGTTCATCCCATCGAAATAAGAGAGTGTGTGGAATACCTGGTCCACCTTATCACGATGGGTCTGGCAAAATGCAGAGATTTCGCGGTAAGGATAGGTATCGCAGATTTCTGTTGAACGCCGGAAGTGGCAGAGGAATGGCACGTCAGGCATGGCAACTTTTATCCTGGGTTCCAATCCAGCTGCCGCAATCGTAATGCCTCCACCCTGGCTGCCACCGGTGGCGGCGATCCTGTCGGGATCAATTGCAGGATGTTCCAGTGCAGCCTCGACTGCCCTGACCGCATCGGTGAAGACACGCCGGTAATAATAAGTCTCTGGTGACAACACTCCGAGTGTCATGAAACCCGGTTGGTGCGGGCTGGAGCCATCCGGTTGGAGATCGGATGTGTCACCTTTCAACCAAACGCTCCCCTGACCGCGTGTGTCCATGACAAGGTGTGCGAAACCTGAACTGGCCCAAACCAACCAATCAATAGGAAAGCCACGCCCACCGCCATAACCAATGAATTCGACGACGCATGGTAGTTTACCGCTCCTGTGATGGGGAAGCAGCAACCAACCTTTTATTGGCTGGCCAGCGTATCCATTAAAAGTGACATCGAAGGCATCGATACTTTCGAGACCATAATCTACGGGTTCGAATACAGCCTGGATTGGATGGGTACGCGTTTCGGAGAGGGTTTTTTGCCAGAATTGGTCGAAATCAGGCTGCTCAGTGCGTGCAGGTTTGTAATTAACCAGTTGGTCAAATGAAAAATCAAAGAAAGCCATGCTGGGTCTCCTTTTCTATGGCTTCATTAATATCTAACGGTTCGATTTATTCAAGGGAACGTAAACCCAGGATGTGATGTTTTCTGAACTCACATCCTGGGACAGGAAGTACAAGAGTTTTAGACGAGGGATTTTGCCAGAGCAACTGCCCGGCTGGCGTCAGGAGAGTAACCATCCGCGCCAATTTGCTTCGCATAACTCTCGGTTACAGGTGCACCGCCGATAATGACTTTTACCTGTTCGCGAACGCCGGCTGTAACCAAAGCCTCGATTGTGGTTTTCATATTCGGCATGGTGGTTGTTAATAGTGCCGACATAGCCACAATGTTTACACCGGAGTTCTTCACGGAATCGACAAATTTCTCAGGAGAAACGTCTGTCCCGAGGTCAACGATTTCAAACGCTGCACCTTCGAGCATCATGCTGACCAGATTTTTTCCGATATCGTGCAGGTCGCCTTTAACCGTGCCGATTGCTACCCTTCCAGCGGATTTGAAATCGGCTTGGACCAATTTTGGTTTAAGGACTGCAAGACCAGCCTGCATGGCTCGGGCAGCGATGAGCATTTCGGGTACGTAATACTCGCCCTGCTCAAATAAACGACCGACTTCTGCCATCGCAGCAACCATGCCTTCATTCAAAATGTAAGCAGGTTGCAGACCAGCTTCCAGAGCTTCGTTTACTTTAACAGGGACAACTTTTTGGGTGCCGTTTAGAATGCCATCGTAAATTTCTTTAATGACAGGTTCCATGTTTTCATTCTCCTTAAAAATTCCTTAAATTTGCCTAATGATACCACCAAAAAGGTGGTTTGGTAAAAAAAGTCAAACATTTTCAACCATTATACAAAGCGGTGAGTCCAGGGATATTCATCCGGGTAAGAGAATCGACAATCCAGTCCGCTTTGATTAATGCATCAGCCGGGTTTGTGTTAGTAACTGCCAGGCACTTCATTTTCGCTCGATGAGCAGCTTCGACTCCAGCAATCGCATCCTCGACAACCAGGCAATTCGCAGGTTCTATATCCAGTCGGCGGGCAGCTTCGATAAAGACTGCTGGATCAGGCTTGCCTGGCATAAGTTCTGCGGAAACAACGGCCTTGAAAAAATGGCAAACATCCAGTTCATCCAGAAGTAAATTGATATTGTCCTGGGGAGCAGAAGACGCAACCGCTTGTGCTAATCCACTTATTTGGGCTTGCTGAAGCCAATCACGTACCCCAGGAAGTAAATCAACGTTTCCCCTGACATCCTGGCGGAATTGCGCCTCCTTTCGGTTTGATATTTCTGCAACCAGAGCAGGCTCAAGCATCCGACCGGTGATTTTCGCCAGAAGACCCGTATTATTCATACCAAAGGTGGAACGGAAATTTTCTCTTGAGAATGGGATATCGTAATCTACGAGAATTTTCATCCAGGCCTGGTAGTGAAACTCACCCGAATCCACCATGACGCCGTCCATGTCCCATAGTATCGCCGCTAATTTCCCCATTATTGACCGTATTCCTGGGTGTAACGGCTGTGGAGGCGGGTAACCATTTCCGGCGATATCGTCAATGGAGTACCCAGTTGCAGGGCGTAGAAAACCGTCCTTGCAGCGTCTTCAACCATGACCGCAGCTTTCAATGCGGAGCGAGGATTTGGTCCAATCGTGAAGACACCGTGATTTTGCATCAAAATGGCAGGGCTGGATCCAATTGAAGCAACAACCTCCTTTCCAATTTCTTCGCCTCCGATTGGAGCAAATTTTCCAACCGGAATCTGACCGCCAAATTCATCGCATATTGCAGTCAAAATTGGAGGAATCGGCCTGGCGTTGGCTGCAAAGGCAGTGGCGAATGTAGAATGAGTATGGACGATGCCTCCGACATCCGAGCGGTGCCGGTAAATGTACAGGTGGGTTGCCGTGTCGGAAGAGGGTTTATGCTTACCCTCGATAACGTTCCCGTCCAGGTCCAAGATGACCATGTTTTCAGGTGTCAATTCTTCATACACAACACCAGATGGTTTAATGACCATCAGACCACTTTCGTGATCACGGGCGCTCAAATTGCCTGAAGTCCAAGTAACCAAGCCCTGGCGAGGTAATTCCAAGTGTAAATTGTAGACTGTATCGCGCAGCACTTCCAGCATATTTTTATCCTAAACTCCTTGCCTGTCAGGCTCCAAGCATTTTCTTGCTGCGTGTAGCCTGTAATTTATTTTCGGGGATACGCCGTTCGATCATATCTAATGATAGCTCGATAACTTCCCGGGCCTCATCAGGTGTCGTGCAACCGATGGTTACCATGTCACAATCGCGGATGGTATTCCAGACATATGCCAGACCAACCACCGGAAGAAGACGACCAGCAGCCAGGGGTTTGATCGTCATGACCGGTTTTTGTGCGTTACGAATGATGCGCATTACCCAATCAACTTCAACTTGCATCATGAAACCTGCCGCGTTGTAGATTTGAATGTAGGTCTCAGCATCCACACCAGTTTTATCAGCGAAGACAACCGTTTCAGGCATGTGAGTCGAAAAACCTGGAATCATGCCGCGTTCACGAATCATCTTGCTGTATTTTGGCCAATCTCGGATCTCGCCAGTCATGCGGTCGATCAGAGCATCCGTAACCTGCTGATGAGGCAGGCAGAAGGTGGCTCCCATGCGTTGGGTGAAATCCAGCACTTTTTCGGGTTCCGTATCTGGTGAACCACCGGGAATAATGTTAAATGAAGGGGTCAAGATGCGGATGACTGGCTTACCCGTTTGATCTTCCGCTGCCTTAATGGCGTGTTCCTGGTTGTCATTAACCGGTCCCAAAAGGGCATCTATCCCATGTTCCATGAAGGTGACAATAACTTCTGTGATTCTTTCACGTGTCATATATTCCTTGATGAAAAGGTCCTTCGGATAGCTGGTATGAGAATAACCATTGAACCAATTTGTACCGATGAGGAGCCTGGGTAGGCTGATACCACCTACCAGCGTGCGAGGAAAAATATCCATAAGAAACTCCGTTTGCTTATAAAGTAATTACGACTTTCAAACCCTGGCGATCAATGGCAGTTTCAAAGGCTTTTTGATAATCGGCAATTGCGAATGTTTGGGTGACCAATGAGGCTACATCAACCTGCTTTTGGGCCACCAAAGCAATCGCACGAGGGTAGACATGTTTCATCCGCCTGACAAATTTTACTGTCAGTCCTTTGCGGCGAGCTGTAGATGCGGTAAAAGAGATGTGATCTTCGGCAGGGATACCAACAAGCATGACCTTTCCACCTGGCTTGGCAGCGATGACGGCAGTCTCGATTGCAGGATTTTCACCAGCCACTTCGAAGGCTACGTCTACGCCTCTCTTTCCGGCAGCGCCCCAGACTACAGCATTTTCACCCGAGCCATCTGCCTGTACAGCCAGGTCAGCCCCGTATTCCCAGGCTGCATCCACGCGGTGTGCCAGGCGATCCGTCGCAATAATTTTCGTGGCGCCAGAACGGCGTACAAGCTGCAAGATCATTAATCCGATCGGACCACAGCCAAACACACCGATACTCATTCCAGGTTTCAGGTGGGCGAGATCGATCGCGTGGATGGCGACACCGAGAGGCTCGAGCATCGCCCCTTCCACGTCGCTGATTGTGTCTGGCAGATCGTAAAGATATCGTTCGGGCCAGGAAATGTAATTGCGCAATGCGCCATCAGTTTCACCGTGACCTGCAAAGCGCACACCATTGCATAAATTCGGATGTCCTTGAACACAAAACTCACAGCGTTCACAGGGCAGGGCAGGATCAACGGCGACTCTTTGTCCTTTTCGAGCGCCCGATTCTATGATACCGGAAAATTCATGGCCAAGCACCAACGGGCGCTGCAGGCGGGCATCGCCGATACCCGATTCTGAATACCAGTGTAAATCGGAGCCACAAATTCCGACTGCTTTAACCCGAATGAGAACTTCCTCCTGGCCTGGATTGGGTATCTCTTCATCGTGCAGGCGCAGGTCACCGATATTGTGGAGGCGTAAAACTTTCATATTCATGCTATCGGTGGCGATAAACGGAATAATCCAGGTATTTCGTCAAGGCTTCTTCGACAGGATCGGAAACCTGGCTGAGATTAATGGCTACGTGGTGCTCGAAACCCATTTCACAGATATACCGGAGCAAGCCTTGCAGGTTTGGGATATTGACCACTCCATATCCACCAAAAGTGTCCATTGGATCATTGGTGAAGGTCCCTTCACCAAGGTAAGCCAGGATTTCACCATTAAGGTCATCTGTGGATAGGCGGCAGTAGGTGAATGGTGATGGCTTGACACGACCGACGATCGTGCCATAGGTGTTTTCTTTACCGACAGTCCCGGCGATGATTTCCTGGTAATCCATGACCGCAATATTTTCGGTTGAGATGGTTTCATCGACAAAAACATCCTTTGGCAGGTTCGAGCAGTGGAAGAGCACGGCCATGTCTTTATCCGTGCCGTAGTTGTTGTTCCAATCGACCAGGGCGCTGGGTTTTTGGGAGGCGAGTGCCATTGCGTACATGCCAAGGACACCGGCGATATCGGTTTCGCAAGCTGAGGGCATCAGTTGGTTGCTCATGATTGACATCAGGGTGCAAGGAACAACCCCATAGAACTCTTCCATAGCTGTCCAGCACTGGATGGCGGTAGCGCAAAGCATATTTTCAGCCATCCATTGATCGATTACGGTTTTCAAGCGAGCCATTTTTACCAGGGCAGGTTTAGGAATTCCTTTGGTTGGGACGTAAGCGATGATCTCGTCGATGGATTGCTTAAGTGCCGGATCATTTTCATTTATCCGGAGAGCTTTTCCGAAAACTTCGGATAGATCGATCGTCTCAACCGTAATCCCGGATGCCTCGAAGATTTTTTCACTGTAGCGGACGGTCTTGAAAGATGCCGGACGCGCCCCAATCGCTCCAACCCTGGCATTCTTCATCCCTTTTACCACCCGGCAAATAGCGGCAAAGTTCGAAAGGTCGCTGCGGAAATTCTTACTCTCGGGATCCACGGTATGAAGTTGGGTCAGGGAGAATTTGATCCCATACTGAACCAGGTTATTCGTTACAGACATTTTTCCACAGAAGGAATCGCGGCGGTCTGAGATGGTCATGCGGGTTGCATTATCAGGGAAAGCATGAACGAGTACCGGCACATCCAAACCGGACCAGCGGATGGAGTTGGAAACTGCCCGCTCATCACCAAAATTTGGTAATGTGACCAGGATGCCATCAATTTCATCTCTGTTCTGCTTGAAAAGATCGGCGCATTTTTGGGCATCGTTATGGGATTCTACCGATCCAAATTTGGTATCAGCTGGTGAGAGAGCAATAACTTTATAACCTTCTCCCGCCAGAACTTTTAAGATGGTGTTCCTGCCAGTATCGCATAGGTGGTCCGGGAAAAATCCGCGGTTTCCTATGATCAATCCAAGTGTGAGAGGTTTGGTTTGGTACATTATTTTTTCTCCTTATTATGAATGGATTTTGGGTTATCGAGAGAACAGAAAACCTAATAACCAGGGATGGGTGTCCCTGGAGAATATGGGGTGGTTTTTGGGAAATGAACAAGTTTTGGATACCTGATAACGTTCACAATTATGAAACCATGATAACAAAGAAGCGAATGAGTGTCAATTGATATAATCTAAGGAGTGCAGGTGATGACAATGATGGAGGAGATTAAGAATGATTGGAGCGATCGATATTGGAGGGACAAAAATTGCGCTGGGGTTGTATGATGAAAGTGGGGGACTCTGGGAAAAAGACGTCATTCCCACGCAGGCTCAATCAGGGGCGGACTTGACAATTATTCGTATAGCCAGAAGTATTAATGATATGGCCAATCGGTCTGGAGGCAGTCTGGAAGGAATTGGGATTGGCTGTACGGGACCAGTTTATCCAAGACAGGGCACCGTTGGAAATACAGATTTATTACCAGGATGGGAAGGATTCAACCTGGTGTCAGCTGTAGAAAAAGTATTGAATACCCGGGCTTTTCTGGAGAACGATGCAGATGCTGCGGCACTCGGTGAGTGGGCGTGGGGAGTTGGCTCAGAATCTCGATCATTTCTTTTAGTCACGATTGGTACAGGAATTGGAGCAGGCATTATTCTGGATGGAGAGCTCTACCGCGGGGTGGACGGATCGCATCCCGAAATTGGCCACCACTTTATCGATCCAAGTGGCCCAGCTTGCGCATGCGGAGGTCATGGTTGTTGGGAAAGCCTGGCAAGTGGGCCAGCGATGGAAGCCTGGGCACGTGCACAACACCCCCAGAAATTTCAACGGAATGCAAGGGAACTGTGCCATGCAGCCGAAGCCGGAGACGAAATTGCGATCAAGGCCGTTGAGCGCGAGGCTTATTACCTGGGAATAGGCATTGCTAACCTCGTTACAACTTTCAGCCCGGATGTCATCGCTTTGACTGGCGGTGTCATGAGCAGCCAGCATTTGTTCATTCCGAAAATACGTGCGATGACGGACAAGATGACCGGGTATGTCCCACATGAACAGGTAAACATCATCGCAGTACCTGATAATGTGGACGCCGGACTACGTGGAGCTGCCCAGGTTTGGATACAAAATCGAGCAAGGCAATTTAAATGATCTAAGCTAATAGCAGGTACGGATTCTCAATCATCTGCTTGATCTTCTGTAGGAACCTGGCTGCAGGCGCACCGTCCACCAGGCGGTGGTCGAAAACCAGGGAGAGGGTCCACATCTGGCGAATCAGCGGCTG
>Ga0209254_10004952_pt1 | contig 12240 bp, 9 predicted proteins | sample FrelakmetDIP11DI_FD_187148 | JGI IMG/M metagenome (GOLD analysis project Ga0209254, IMG submission 187148) | Freshwater lake sediment microbial communities from the University of Notre Dame, USA, for methane emissions studies - DIP11 DI (SPAdes)... | ecosystem: Environmental > Aquatic >...
TCACCAGCAACACTTTTGGCACCCTTAGGTTCAGGGCAGAATCCGCCGGAGGGATAAAATCTTACAGTGGCAGCGGAACCGGTAACCTGAATATCAGGGGAGACCTGATCATTGATGCAGGCGTGCAACTCTCTTCCACTTTAACCGCAGATATTCTTTTAGCCGGCAGCCTGCAGCTTAACGGAAGATTCAACCTGATCCCGGTAACTGCGGGAAGTACGGGACGAAGTATCAGGTTCCAGGGGAAAAGTGCATTGTTTTCAGGAGGAGGCCAGATCAGCATGAATGCGAATTTCAGGAACCTGGAAATTACTCCGGGATCATATCTTTCCCTGGCCAGGGACTGCCCTTTAAATAATCCATCGAATGCCTTCATTAATTATGGCACATTGGAAACCGGGTCATTTACCGTATCAGGCATTGGAAAATTTGCGCAGGCCGACCTGGCCACCCTTGTTATCGGATCTGAAGCCGGAATCCAGGTTTCCGGCGATTCAGGAAATATCCAAACGGGTATACGGGAGTTCAGCAAGAAATCAGCTTTCCTGTTTCAAGGTGCGCTAACGCAGCGAACCGGTTCAGCGTTACCTGATACGGTATCTATGCTGGGAGTAAATAATCCTTCAGGGATCATACTTACACGACAGATATATTGCAGTGATTCCCTTGTATTGCTTTTGGGGAATATATATTCGGATAATGCACGGCGACTTGTTTTCGGGGGGCGTATTATTCAAAGCGGAGCGAACGATTATGGACAGGTGAAAGCCGGATGGAAAAACAGTTTTATATCCGGACCAATGGTAACAGATGCTGCCGATACCGGGAATTATCTCATCCCCATTGGGGCAGATACTGTATTTGCTCCGCTGATCATTCGAAAAACCGACCCCGGTAAATTACTTTTTGAAACCATTTATATTCCATCCAGGCCACCTGATACGCTTTGTAGTCCTACTCTCGTATTTGTCAGTCGTAATGAATACTGGTCTGTAAAAACCAATGGCAATAGCTTTTCAGGCGGATATCTATCCTTCAGTATAAGGCCCGGGAGTTTTCAGCAATATAATGGCTATACACTGAAACCAGCCGTTTACCAGTTACAGGGAAATGAAAGAAAATGGACTGCAATACCAGGTAAAACGGAGCTGAATAATTCTTTTGGATGGATAAAAATGGATAGCCTTGTCAGTGGGTTTAATGATTTCACATTAGGTTTTGCTCTCCCGGAACAACCGTTGGCATGGCGTTTAATAAACTTTTCTGCCAGCAGTTCAGGGAAATGGATCCGGCTAAGGTGGCAGGCGGATGAGGATAATGAAACCCTTTTATATACGCTTGAAAAAAGCAGGGATGGAATGCATTTTTACGGATTTCAGTCCCTCACTTCATCAGGAAAAACCTTTGCCCGTTATGATTTCGAAGATAGGGACCCATACCCGGGAAACAGCTATTACCGTCTCGGTATTGGTTCTGGTAGCCGTAAAGAATATTCTCCCGTCACAAGAGTTTCGATGGAAATAAAAAAGGTTATGCTATTTCCCAATCCAGCAAGTGACCTGCTCAATATTTATTTTCCTGACCTAAGCAGCAGATGTGAATTGGTCATTGTCAATGTAAATGGTTTAGTTGTTTACAAGACTTTTGTTAATAATGTTAACTGTCAGATAAGGGTGAGCAATCTGGGGAAAGGAATCTACTATGTGAAGTTGCGCCACAACAATGGATTGATCACCCTTCCTTTTACCAAATACTAAGGTTCCGCAACTCAAACCAACTGCTAAATCCCGCCATCAGGGCGGGATTTTTTTTCACCATTCGGCAATAAAAAACCCCGTCAATAGCGGGGTCATGTAATTTTATTTGAATTGAGCATCTAAACGGAGAAACTTTCGCCGCAGGCGCAGGTCCGGCTGGCATTGGGATTACTGAAGTGAAAGCCTTTTCCATTCAAGCCCTCTGTAAATTCAAGTGTTGTATTAAAGAGGTACAGAACACTTTTCATGTCTGTAACGATCTTCATTCCCTTATCTTCAAAGACCTGGTCAGTAGGCTTTAACTGGTTGTCGAAATCCATTTTATAACTCAGCCCGGAACATCCGCCGCTGACCACGCTGACCCTCAGAAAGTGTTCATCACCCCTGCCTTCTTCTTTTAGCAGGTGCTCCACTTTCTCTTTTGCCTTTTCACTGATAAATATGCCTGTTTCAAGTTTCATATATAAATCTTACCTGTATGATAACGTATATCCAGGCAAAATGTTGAGCCTGAATATTGCGGACCTTGCAGATCACTTCCGTAAAACTGGAATTTTTTCATAGCCCCTGACCGGGTATCTTTTTGCCGCATCAGGCAAAGGTAATAAATTCAAATTAGGCTTAACTTTAACCCTCTAATTGTAGTATATGATCAGAATTGAACACATTGGTATTGCCGTTAAAAAACTGTCGGTTTCCATTTCCCTGTTTGAAAACCTTTTCGCTTCAGATTGTTATAAAGTGGAAGCGGTGGAATCAGAAAAAGTGACCACCGCTTTCCTGAAAAAGGGTGAAACAAAGATTGAACTGCTGGAAAGCGCTGATACCGAAGGGGTGATCGCCCGATTTATTGATAAAAAAGGGGAAGGCCTTCATCATATCGCCTTTGAAGTGGAGGATATCCATGCTGAAATGGAAAGGCTTAAGAAAGAAGGGTTCCAGCTATTATCAGACAGGCCAAAAAAAGGTGCGGATAACAAACTGGTTTGTTTTGTTCACCCTAAATCCACCAACGGGGTATTGATAGAGATATGCCAGGAGATCAGGTAATTCACCTCACCATTTTCAGCAGGAATACGTTACCGCCGGAGCTTGTGCATTGAACAAAATAAACTCCCGGCCTCAACGAGGAAACAGGAAGGTCAATATAACTGGTACCCTTACCCGCAGTTTTCTGCATCACCATTTTCCCTTCTGTATTGATCATTCTTAACTGCATCTGCTCGCCCAGTGCTTTTGAAAAATCAACACGGTAATTGTTTACCGCAGGATTGGGAAACCCGCTTATAGATAAGTCTTTTCCGGCAACAGAAATAAACCTTACAGAAGTGTACTTTGTTTTGCCATCCGGATCTTTCTGCAATATGCGATAGTAATTCATTCCGGCCAGGGGTTTACTGTCTACAAAATCATAAATATTTGATTGTCCCTGGTTTCCGGCGGAACTTATAGAACCGATTTTTTGCCACTGCAGGTTTTCACCGCTGCGTTCCACATCAAAGATCCGTGTGCCGGTTTCATGGCTGGTGACCCATATCATCTGGACCATGTTATCACTGGTGCGGAATACATTAAGGTCCTGCCAGGTGGCAGGCAATGCCCCCATAACAAAGCCAGGGCCGCCGAAATCGATATCCCCTGTAGAAGAACTCGCATTGGCCAGACCGGAAACTACCCCTTCTCCCCAGCCGGGATTAAAAGTCTTATTCCCCCTGAACTTGGTGATGCCCCCGATACTGATCAGCGAGGAAAATTGCCTGTTCTCTGAATTTATCTTTCCACCTGTAATTACATTGATGATACCATTGCCATTTATCCTAAGTGCTCTATTGTCTTTTACCAACACTGTTCCCTGGATTCTAAGCACTATATTATTGATAGTGATATTGTCATTTACACTCACCAGGTTATTATTATTGACAACCACAATATCACCATCACCTGGAATACGGTTGAGGTCCCAGGTTGTGGGATTTATCCATGAACCTGATGAATTGGAAACAATGGTGGTCTGGCCCACACCAATAGTGGTTGCCATGGCAAGAATCAGGGAGAGGATCAGCTTCATACATAAAGATTAAAGCGGAATTGGAAACTGATCTTTGGCTAAGATTGGATCTGATATGTGTTGCGAAAAAAATAAAAAAGGAAGGAAATGGAGGATGGTATTCAGTGGAAGAGGAAGACAAATATGGTGAATAGAATTGATAATTACAAACCGTAAATATCTATATTTTGTCGCCGGGTGATTACCAGCATTTTAGCAGAAAAAGCAGGTGGGTGCCGGGAGAAAAACAGAAGGATGACAGAAAAAAAGGACGGGAACATAGTAAAAAGGCAGGGAGACAAAAAAAACAGAAATGGATCAGGGTGAAATACCCAGTTTTTCCACAGCGATTTGTGCGGCAACCTGGGAAGCGTCTTTTTTGTTATAGGCTTTACCTTCAGAAACCACTTCGCCGTCAACAACGGCGCCTACGCGAAAAAGGCGTCTGCCATTTTCGATCCTCTCTTCGAGGGTTTCAAATTCCAGTACTTTGCCATTTTTATTGGCCCATCCATACAGCTTGTTTTTGTGATTGATCTCAAGGGTTTCCAGGTCTTCCACAAACATGTGGGGAATGATGATCCGGCGATAAACCCAGCTTTTTGTTTTATCATATCCCTTGTCAAGATATATGGCGCCCACCAATGCCTCCAGGGTATTTCCAAAGATCTGGCTGATTTTGAGCGAACCGTCGCTTTTATTGTACAGGGCGATTTTTTTCAGGCCCATTTTAATGGCAACATCATTCAATGTTTGCCGGTTCACCATTTTGCTTCTCATTTCGGTGAGGAATCCTTCCCCTTTGTAAGGATACCGTTTGAACAGGTAGTCGGCAACAATTCCGCTGAGAACGGCATCTCCAAGATATTCGAGCCGTTCATTATTTTCATCGGCATGTTCTTTTACAGACCTGTGGCTTAAGGCGGTAGTGTAGAGGTTAAGTTGCCCCGGGGCAAACCCGAGTACATTGCAAAGTTGCTTGTAATAGGCCCTGTTTGTTTTATTTACCCTGAAGTATTGAATCCAGAAATGCACGTATTCTCATTTAAAATGACTTTTCGCTGCCTGCCTTAAAGTTATAAAATTACGATCAGTTGATTAGGCATATTTCTTTACGATGACGGAGGCATTATGCCCGCCGAAACCAAAAGTGTTGCTTAAAGCAGCATTGACGGTCCTGGATTGAGGCTTGGTAAAGGTGAAATTGAGATTCGGATCAAGACTCGGATCATCTGTAAAGTGATTGATCGTAGGGGGAACAATATCATGAACCACGGAAAAAACGCAGGCAATGGCTTCAATGGCCCCTGCGGCACCCAGTAAATGCCCTGTCATTGATTTGGTGGAGCTGATATTCAGTTTATAGGCATGGTCGCCAAAAACATTCAAAATGGCCTTGGTTTCTGATATGTCTCCCAGCGGCGTGGATGTGCCGTGCACATTGATATAGTCAATGTCTTCCGGTTTCATATTGGCTTCTTCCAAAGCCTGGCGCATTACATTTAAGGCGCCCAGTCCTTCAGGATGTGGTGCAGTAATATGGTAAGCATCTGCAGTAGCGCCGCCGCCGGCAATCTCACAATAGATTTTAGCCCCCCTGGCGAGCGCGTGGTCAAGCTCTTCCATCACCAGCATACCTGCACCTTCGCCCATTACAAAGCCATCCCTGTCCTTATCAAAGGGCCTGGAAGCAGTTTTTGGGTCATCATTTCTTTCACTGAGGGCTTTCATGGCATTAAAACCGGCAACGCCTGCTTCGCAGACGACGGCCTCGCTTCCCCCGGCAAGGATGATATCTGCCTTTCCGAGACGGATCCAGTTAAAGGCTTCCATTACGGCGTGGGTAGATGATGCGCAGGCACTTACCACCGCAAAATTGGGACCCCTGAAACCATGTCGCATGGAGATCTGGCCGGCAGCGATGTCAAGGATCATTTTGGGAATAAAGAAGGGGTTGAACCTGGGGGTGCCGTCTCCTTTTGCGAAATTGATGACTTCTTCCTGGAAGGTTATAAGACCACCGATTCCACTGGAGAAAATCACCCCTGTCCGGTCGGGGTTGACATTCTCTTTAGAAATCCCGGCATCCTTTACAGCTTCGTCACTCACAACGAGGCCGAATTGTGTAAAACGGTCGATTTTACGTGCTTCTTTTCTATCGAGGTGCGCCACAGGATCAAACCCCTTTACTTCGCAGGCAAAGCGGGTCCTGAACTTTGATGCATCGAACAAAGAAATAAAATCAGCACCCGGGGTTCCAGCCAGCAGTCCTTTCCAGTAATCCTGGGCAGTATTGCCAACGGGAGTCAAGGCGCCAATTCCGGTAACTACAACTCGTTTTAAATTCATATGAAAACCTCACGGTTTGGGCAACCTTATTTAGCGTGCTCTTCCAGATATGCAACAGCCTGGCCAACAGTAGTGATGGTTTCTGCCTGCTCATCGGGGATAGAGATATTAAACTCCTTTTCAAATTCCATGATCAGCTCTACGGTATCCAGGGAATCAGCGCCAAGGTCATTTGTGAAAGAAGCTTCCGGAGTTACTTCAGCCTCATCTACCCCTAATTTGTCAACTATTATCTTTTTAACTCTTGTTGCAATGTCAGACATGATTATAATAATTTGGTTAATACTGGGTGCAAAAATAGAGTTTTTGGTATAAAAACAACGCTTTACAGGATTATTGATGTTTTGAGCCGATTTTTCGTATTTTTAAAAGCATCTTACTTATTGATTATTATGGCGCTAAAGCTCATCGAACATGGCAGTAAAGAATACCAGCAAATGATCAATTTGCGCAATGATATTCTGCGTAAACCATTGGGACTCAGGTTTACTGATGAAGAACTTGCCAGGGAAGCTCACGATATACTGATCGGTGCTTTTGACGATGACCGTATCCTGGCCTGCTGTATGCTTACCGCCATTGACAATGAATATGTACGTCTCAGGCAAATGGCCGTTCACAACAGCCAGCAGGGTAAAGGCATTGGTGCCACGATGATGAATTTTGCTGAAAATGTAGCCCGTGAACGCGGTTTCCGGATTATGACCATGCATGCCAGGAAAACAGCCGCCGGATTTTATGAAAAACTGGGATACAAAATTTTTGGAGATGAATTTGAAGAAGTCACTATCCCGCATTTTGAAATGCACAAAAAACTTCGCTGAGTTTACTGCTTATTTATTTTTTCCCTCATCAGTTTCCTTGCCTGCTGCAATTCTTCATTGCTTTTAAATACATCTTTGGGGATCAGGAAAAAAGACCGGCTGTCAAAATACAAATGGAAAAAACCCGGTGTTTCAATCAAATTGCTGAATTCTCTCCAGGCCCAGGTTTTACTTCCCTTTTCTGTTTCAATAATAAAATGATTGGGGTCAATATTGATATAAAATGAATCCTGGAAAGTTTTGGAACGCCTGTATATTGTAAACGGAAGCCATATCCAGAACGCCACCATCATGGTGATCCATAATACCGAACTCATCAGGAATGGCAATGGGGTAATGAGTTTCATGTATAAAAGTATGGCTGATAATAATGCAAAAACATTGACCAGTATCAGCATAAGTTTTATTTCCCTTCGGCTGATGAAATGATATCTGAGCGCCTGTAAAACCTGTGGTTTCCGATATGTTACCAATACCCTCATGTTAGTTGTGGGTTATGGGTTGTGGGTTGTGAGTTATGGGTTTTCAACAGACCGGAGTCCGGAGACGAGAGACTGGAGAATTGAATACTGATGACATATAATTTTAATATTCCCATCATGAAATTGTTTTTGGAAAATTAAACTTTATTTTGTCATGAGTTCCATTTGTGTAACACTCCACTCTCCTATTTTTTCTCCTTTGACACCAAGGAATTCAATATTCAGTTTTCTTTCCTTCTGCTTTCCGGATATACTTATCCTTGCATAATTCTGCTTCTGATCAATACCCAGCACGCGGTAGGGATTGTCTTTTTCAGCAGCCCCAAAAACATGTGTTCCTGAAGTAAGCGGGGATACGGTAACATCATACAAAGGATAATCTGTTAACCCATTTATACGGATCACTTCAGAATGGTGACGGTCACCGGTTAAAAAAATGACTCCGGAAACTTTTTCCCTTTTCAGGAAGTTCATGAGTTCCAGGTATTCTGATGGAAATTTTCGGAAACAATCAAAGGGAGAGACAGGATTCAACACCTGGCTTCCGGTAACAATAATCTTGAACGTTGCGGCACTTCCTGCAAGTGCATTTTTAAGCCAGTCGAGCTGCTGCGCCCCAAACATTTTCTTTTCCGGATTAGGCTTTCCATCTGAAGAATCAGATAAATTATCCGAACTGCGCCAGGTTCTGTCGTCCAGTAAAAAGAAATCCACGTCACTATAGGAAATCTTTGAATAAATGCCTTTCCCGCCTTCGCCATAGGAAGGATTGGCCCAGAAAGATGAAAATACATTCCGGCTGTCTTCTTTCAGCACAAATTCCTTTCCCATATCATTGGGGCCAAAATCATGATCATCCCAGATCGCATAATGGCTCATTTTACGCAATAATGCCTGCAATATGGGCTGTGAGCGGTCATAATGAGCTCTTTCCCATAAACCCCAGGTACTGGAATAATCCACTTCACGGGTATACCAGTTATCTCCCAGCCATAGCATGAATGAACTGTTTTCCTTTGCCATCGTTTCAAAGATCGAGGAATCACCACCATATGGTTTACCCGGCCTGTCAAACGGCGGTTGATTCATATAGGAACAGCTTCCGGTGATAAAACTGAAATCCGGAGCAGGCTTTCTCCATTGCCATAATTCCTTTGTGGTAAACTGTCCGTCGGCCTTTACAGAAGATTTTTTGTCACCCGGAGCTATTACCTGGTATTCATAGGTTGTCTGGGGCTCCAGTCCGCCTATGGAAAATAATAACGGGTTAAAACCCTGTTGAACGGCTTCTGGAAAGGCTCTTGCATGTATATATTTGATTTTATCAGTGGCGCCTTTCTTCCAGTACTTCAAATCCGGAATTACAGCAGGATCCGATTCAATCCAGATACTCGCTGTTCTCAACTCTACCTGCCCAAGCATTGGCCCGGAAATAACGAGGCGTTTATCCTGGGCATTCGCAGTTAAACAATGATACCCCAGGAAAACCATTAGTAAAGTGATTATTTTAACCTTCATAAGGGAAATTAAGGAAGGCAAAATAATTAATCGAAGGCTTATTCGATACACTGTGTATAATAAAAAAGGCCTGGCACCACTTGCTGTACGCAAATAGAACCAGGCACCTGTTCTTTCTTATTATTTACAGAAAGAAAATTATTTTATTGGATGGCATTTTTTATATCCCCTGGACGCGGCCTCAGAAGGTGAAACAGCGCGGCTGCAGGAAGCTGCAATAATACTGATCAGGAATAAAGCCAGGATTGTTCTTTTCATGGGTACTTTTTTAGGTAGCGGTCTTGTATAAGCGCATTTTTTACGAGGATAATAACGAAAATACCGTACCGATTATTACCCAAAATGTTAAACTAAGAGATAACTTCCTGATTTTTAACGGTTGCCTGTTAAAAAAAATCCACTCCCGCAGTTGCGGGAATGGATATCTTATCGTGAACCGTCCTATTAGTTGAGGGTTGACGGTTATGAGTTGACGGTAAAATACCAGGACCTACAGGTGAGAGACTAGAGAAATCTCCCGTCTCTATTATCTTTACTGTCAACCGTCAACCGTCAACCGCCAACTAACTGCATCCCATACTGTTTCCGCAGTTCAGGCATTTGTAGCAGGTGCCGCTGCGTACAGTGATATGTCCGCAGGTATTGCATGCCGGTGCGTCACTTTGCATGCTCTTCATGAACTCCTGTGTACTGTTCTCTGCTTTAACCGTGGCAGAACGCTGAACCTTGATGGCCGGTGAAGATGCACCGCCGGTATTGGCCGCCGGGGCAATTACCCTTACATCGGAAAGTTCAGGCGATTTTTCTACAGGGTTATCCCAGGAATCGTTGCCGGTATTCATTACCTCAGGCTTGTCCAGTACATGCACCAGGTCTGTGCGATTCAGGTATTCATAGGCCAGGCAACGGAACACAAAGTCAACTATGGAAGTGGTGGATTTGATATTCGGGTGATCAACCATGCCCGCGGGTTCAAATTTGGTGAACACAAATTTCTCAACGAATTCTTCCAGAGGAACACCATATTGAAGCCCTACCGAAATGGCAATGGCAAAACTGTTAATGAGGCTGCGAAGCGTTGATCCTTCTTTGGCAAGGTCTATAAAAATTTCGCCTAATGTACCATCCTGGTATTCACCGGTACGAAGGAAGATCGCCTGACCGTTGATCTTGGCTTTCTGCGTGAAGCCGCGACGCTTGGCCGGAAGCGTTTTTCGCTCAACGATGCGTGAAAGCTGGCGTTTCAGTTTGGTATCCGTAGATGCCGCCATGCGCTTTTGCAGTTCTTCCAGCAGGTCCTCAACGGTAAGCTTGCCTACATCGATCAGCTGGCTTTCTGCCACTGCCGGGGCTTCTTCGGCGACCTCTTCGTCCTTGGCTTTCTTGTCACTTTTATTACTGAGCGGCTGGCTGAGTTTTGAACCATCACGGTAAAGCGCACACGCTTTTAGTCCCAGTTTCCAGCTCAGCATATAGCTGTCTGCAATTTCTTCTATTGAAGCTTCATTCGGAAGGTTGATGGTTTTGGAAATCGCTCCGCTGATGAATGGCTGGGTAGCTCCCATCATGCGGATGTGGCCGTGGGCATGAATATATCTTTCGCCTTTCTTACCGCATTTATTGGCACAGTCAAAAACAGCATAATCAGATTCTTTCAGGAAAGGCGACCCTTCAATGGTCATCGTACCGCATACATAATCATTGGCGGCATCAATCTCGCTGCCTTTGAATCCAAGTGCCTCGAGCATGCTCCAGGAAGGGTTGAAATATTGTTCAGGCTTGAAACCAAAACGCTGAAGGCATTCCTCGCCCAGTGCATACACATTAAATACAAATCCGATCTCAAACGCCGCTTTTACTGCCTCATCCAGTTTTTTGATCTCTTCGGCAATAAATCCTTTTTCGCTAAGTGTCTGGTGGTTGATGAATGGCGCCCCATTAAATGAAGCCGATCCAACCGCATATTTGATAATGCCCTCCATTTCCTTTTCAGAGTAGCCCAGGTTTTTAAGTGCTGTTGGAATGGATTCATTGATGATTTTGAAATAACCACCACCGGAAAGTTTTTTAAACTTTACGAGGGCAAAGTCGGGCTCCACGCCGGTGGTATCACAATCCATCACCAGTCCGATGGTACCGGTTGGCGCGATAACCGTTGCCTGTGCATTCCTATAACCAAATTTTTCTCCCATTTCAACAGCATCATCCCAGGCCTTGCAGGCAGCCGAGAGCAGGTAATCAGGGCAATACTGCGCCTTGATACCCTGTGGCTTAATACTCAGACCGGTATATGCACCTTCGGCATCATAAGCCGCTGCACGATGGTTACGCATTACCCGCAGCATATCTTCCCTGTTTTCCGGGAACCGGGTAAAAGTGCCCAGGTGACTGGCCATTTCAGCAGAGGTCTTATAAGAAATGCCCGTCATGATAGCAGTGATGGCACCGGCAATACCGCGTGCATCTTCACTGTCATAGGGAATACCGCTCACCATCAGCATGCTGCCAAGGTTAGCGTATCCCAGTCCGAGAGTACGGTAATCGTAGCTCAGCTGGGCCACTTCCTTACTGGGGAACTGGGCCATGAGTACGGAGATCTCGAGAACGACGGTCCAGAGGCGAACCGTGTGCTCGAAACCTTCCACATCAATGGTGTTATCACTTTCATTGAAGAACTTCCTGAGGTTTACAGAGGCCAGGTTACAGGCCGTATTGTCAAGGAACATGTATTCGCTGCAAGGGTTGGAGGCCCGGATACGTCCACCTTTAGGGCTGGTATGCCACTCGTTTATGGTAGTATCGTATTGGGTACCCGGGTCTGCACAACGCCAGGCTGCATAAGCGATCTTGTCCCAAAGGGCTTTGGAGGGAACTTTTTTCATGACACGTCCGTCTGAACGTGCGGTCAGTTCCCAGTCTTCCCCCTTTTCCAGTTTTTCAAAAAATTCGTTGGGTATACGGACAGAGTTATTTGAATTTTGTCCGCTCACGGTGCGGTAAGCTTCTCCCTCATAATCACTGGCATAACCGGCAGCAATCAATGCGCCGACCTTCTTTTCTTCTTCTACTTTCCAGTCGATGAACAATTCAATTTCAGGGTGATCGAGGTCAAGACAAACCATTTTGGCAGCACGACGGGTGGTTCCGCCGCTTTTTATGGCGCCTGCGGCACGGTCACCAATTTTTAAAAAACTCATCAGTCCGGATGAGGTTCCGCCACCACTGAGTTTCTCACCATCTCCCCGGATACTGGAAAAATTGGT
>Ga0209254_10004953_pt1 | contig 12239 bp, 8 predicted proteins | sample FrelakmetDIP11DI_FD_187148 | JGI IMG/M metagenome (GOLD analysis project Ga0209254, IMG submission 187148) | Freshwater lake sediment microbial communities from the University of Notre Dame, USA, for methane emissions studies - DIP11 DI (SPAdes)... | ecosystem: Environmental > Aquatic >...
CACGACGGCCGCCGGCGGACGGCCGGCCAAGCCGGCCGTGACTCCGGCGGCCAGGCCGTTCAGGCCCTGCAGCGGGGACTCGAGCACGATCGACGCAGCGTCAGAGTGCACGTCCGGCGTCGCCCAGAGCCCTTCGCTCGCAAGCAGGCCCAGGTGGCGCACGTGCACGGCGTCCCAGCGAAGCGCCATGACGGCGCTGAGCCACGGCCCGTCGGCATCGAAGAGGACCTCCGGCAGGCGAGCGCGCAGCGGAAGCCGGGATGCCCGCAGTCCCTCGGCGGCCGCCGCGATCGCCGCGGGAGGATCCGAGGTGCGCAGGTCGAGGCAGAGCGCGCCGACCCCCGGGGCGCGCAGCGGCTGCTCTCCCGGACGAAGCACGAGCACGAGGCCGGGTGATGCGTCGCCCCCGGAAGCGCTCACGGCCGGACCTGCGGCCGTCGAGCCGGAGGGGGCCGTGCCGACCGCGGCGACGCGCCGGCGGGCGGCCAGGCGGCGCTCGCCCAGCGCCGCCACAGCTCGCCGGCGCAGGTCCTTGAGATCGCCGACGGCGAGGAACAGCCCGTCGGCCACCGCGAACTCCAGCTCGCCGAGCCGGTACGGCGTGCCGCCGAGCGCGCCGAGCGCGTCGCGAGCCTTCTCCGCGGTGAGCGCGGCGGTGCGGGCCGGCGCCAGCGGCCCGGCGGTCGTAGCGGTCACGATGTCACCGCCGGCCTCGGTCTCGACGGCCAGCGCCGCCGGCCTGCCCTCCTCGCCCATGAGGCACATGCGCAGCAACACCGGGCGCAGGGCGCTGCGACCGGCGACGAGGTCGCGGGCCAGCTGCCCGGCGTCGGCCGCCGCCAGCCGGAACAGGCGGTCCTTGACGGCGACGCGCTCGTGCAGACGCAGCGTCAGCTCGGCGTCGCCGCCTTCCTCGACGCGCATGGGCTCGGTCTGGCCCCACGGCGTATAGAGATAGACGAGGTCGCCGGCGGCGACCTCCCTCGCGAGTCGCACCGTGACCTCGCCACGACGCTCGTCCACCGCCGCCACGCGGCCGACGAGCACGCCGCGGTGGCCGCCGCGGCCGCCGCTGCGCACCTCATGGTGGCGCCCATCAAGATGTGCCGTCGTGAAGCTCCGCGAGAAGCTCTGCTCGAGACGCGCACTCCACTCGGGGCGCACTTCGTAGCCTTCGGGATCGGCGAGCGCCGCGTCCAGGGCTTCGCGGTACACGGCCGTGGTCACACCGACGTAGGCGGCATCCTTCATGCGGCCCTCGATCTTGAACGAGGTGACCCCCGCGGCCAGCAGCCGCGGCAGCACGCCGATCGCAGCGAGGTCCGAAGTGGACATGACGCGCGTGGGTTCGGCGGCGCGGGCTGCTGCCGAACCGCCACTTCGGGCGGCGGCGGGCGGCGGCGTGTCTGCCCGGTCGGGCGCGGATCGCTCGCCCAGGCGACGCAGGCCGTAGCGCAGGCGGCAGGACTGGCTGCAGCGCCCGCGGTTGCCGCTGCGGCCGCCGACCATGCTCGCGAGCAGACAATCGCCGGAGTAGCCGTAGCAGAGTGCCCCGTGGACGAAGGCTTCGAGCTCGAGACCATGCGCCTCGAGGGCGGCGATCTCCGTGAGGCTGAGCTCTCGCGCGAGGATCGCCCGCGCGAAACCCAGGTCCGCCAGAGCCCCAAGCTGCGACGAGCTGTGGGTGTTCAGCTGGGTGCTCGCGTGCAGCGGCAGCCCCGTGTACCGCTCACGGACCAGCGCGGCGAAGCCGAGGTCGGCGACGATGAGCGCGTCGAGGCCGGCGAGATACGGCGCTTCCAGCGCCGCCAGCGCCGGCCCGACCTCGTCGTCCTTGAGCAGCGTGTTGAGGGCCAGATAGGCGCGAGCGTCCCACAGGTGCGCCGTCTCGACCGCCTCGACGGCCGTCTCGCCGGCGAAGTTGCCGGCGAAGGCGCGCGCACTCCAGCGCTCGAGGCCGAAGTAGACCGCGTCGGCGCCGGCCGCAAGCGCCGCGCGCAAGGCGCGCGGCTCCCCGGCCGGCGCCAGGAGCTCGACGTGTCTCGCGGCCGTCATGTAGGCGGCGCCTCCATGAGCCCGCAGAGCGCGGCGCTCAGCGCGCCGGCAACGCTCCGGGCTCCTCGCTCGTGACCTTGCCGCGCTTGTCGCGGTGCACGCGGATGAGGCCGCTGGTCGCGATGGTCTTCACGCCGTTGCGCTCGAGCTCGTCGAGGAAGATGTTGATGCCCAGCGAGTCGCTGCTCATGTGGCCGGCGATGACCACATGGATGTTGTTCTTCTCGGCCTGCTCGCGCAGCTCCTCGCCCATGTGCATGCCGACGATCGTGCCGACGCCGCCGTCGGCCAGCTTCTCGATGACCTTCTTGGGGCCCTCGGTGCCACCCGTCATGTCGACCCAGATCTTGCCGGCCCGCGCCCCGGGGCTGCTCTTGCCGACGTACGGGCCGGCGCCCTTCTGCGCGGCGATGCGGTACTCGGGGATCTCGAGCAGCGCCTTCTGCACATCCTCGATCAGCGTGGGCTTCTTCTTGGCGAACCACTTCTTGAGATAGTCGACCACGAGGTTGTCGGTGGGTGTGTGCGCCGAGAAGAACGGGATCTCGAGGAGCCGCGCCGCGTCGATCGCCTGGTCGTAGTTGAGCGGCATCAGGCGGCGGCGCACCTCGTCCATGCGCTCCGTGATGAACTTCTCGCCGGCCTGGATGGGCACGCCCATCGTGGCCCAGATGTCGGCCTGTACCTCCATGACGCTGTCGAGCTTGGTGAGACCCCAGCCTTCGGGGTGGTGCGTGTAGATCGCGTCGATCGGCGTGCCCTTCTGGCGCAGCCGGTCGGCGAGGACCACCTCGCCGGTGTTCATGTCGATGCCCCCGATGAGCGTCGTGACCTCCGCCTCGGGGTCGCCCACGTAGATGCGCGTGTCGTTGAACGGGTTGGTGAGCTCCTCCGGGTCGACAAGGGCCTTGAGGTGCTCGGGCAGCGACTCGTTGCGCTTCTTGGTGCGCGTCAGGAACTCGTCCACGCCGTCCTTGCCGCGCGGGTCGGCCTCGATGCCCATGCGCACGGCAGTCTCGTAGATCTCGCGGAGCTTCACAGTGGTCCTTTCTTCGGCGAGCCGTGGCGCGCAGCACGCGCGTGCGGCCCGCGTGATGTCGGTCGGAGCTGCCTATTCTTACCCAAGCGAGCCCTTGCGGCACCCTCACGGCGCCTCGCGTGGCCGCGGGACGGAGGACGCGAACGCCGCACGCGGCCGACCTGGGGCCGACTCAGGCCTCAGGGAGACGCCTCGGGCGGGTCGTGCGCGGCAGCGGCCGCGAGAGGAACCGGCTGCCGGCGTCGACGAAGCGCCAGGGCTTCTGGTCACCGTCGCGTACGCCGATGCGCGCCGTGGTCACGATGCGCGGCGACGCCTCGAGCGATCCGCCGCCGGTCGCCGGACGCGCAAGGATCGCGAGAGGCGGCTCCCAGACGGGCAGACCGTTCTGCTCGCGATCGATGCCCAGCGCCTGCGCGAGCCGCGCGGGGCCGCTGCACAGCAGGCGCGGCTCCTCGACCCCGCGGCGGGCGATCATCCCCTCCACCCCGTGCTCCGGGACGAGGGCCCGCAGCAGGACGCCGGCACCCGTGCCCGCGGGCTCGCAGGCCACGTTGCCACAGAAGTGCATGCCGTAGGTGAAGTACACGTACAGGTGTCCCGGCGGCCCGAAGAGTACCGCGTTGCGCGCCGTCCTGCCGCGATACGCGTGACAGCAGGGGTCGTCCTGGCGGTAGGCCTCCGCCTCGACGATGCGGCCCCCGGCCCCCCGGAACAGGAACGTGCAGCCGATGAGGTCGCGGGCGACCTCGAGGGCGGAACGGGCGAAGAAGCTCGGAGGAAGAGGTGTCGGCGCGTTCACGGCGACAGTGTAGCGGAGCGGGGCGGCGGGCGGGCGGCGGGCGGCAGAGCCGCCCGCTCAACAGCAGGGGTGCGCCGCCAGCGCCGCCCGGGCGAGCTCGAGCTGCTCGCGCACGCGGGCCGGGGCGGAGCCGCCGCGCGAGCGCTTGCGCGCCAGCTGCGCGGCGGGTTCGTGGACTTCGTAGTAACCCTCGTCGAAGACCGGCGACAGCTCGCGAAGCTCATCCAGGCCGACGTCGCCGAGGGCGATTCCACCCTCGAGGCACTGCCTGACCAGCGTGCCGGTCAGGTGGTGCGCCTCTCGGAACGGCACGCCTCTCTCGACGAGGTAGTCGGCCACGTCCGTGGCCGCCAGGAACGGGTCGCAGGCGGCCGCCAGGCGCGTTTCGTCGAAGGTCACGCCCTCGAGCAGCCCCTGCACCACCGGCAGCAGCTGGTCGAGGCAGTCGACGGCGTCGAACAGGTAGCGCTTGTCCTCGCGCAGATCGCTGTTGTAGGCCAGCGGCAGACCGTGGAGCACACCGAGGAGGCCGCCGAGATCGGCGGTCAGCCGCGGAGCGGCGGCCCGCATCAGCTCGGCGGCGTCCGGGTTCTTCTTCTGCGGCATGATGCTGGAGCCGCCGCTGTACGCGTCGGGTATCCTGACGAAGCCGAATTCGGCGCTGGCCCACAGCACAAGCTCGCCGCCGAGGCGGCTGAAGTGTGTGCCGAGCTGCCCCGAAGCGGCGAGGTAGTCCACCGCGAAATCGCGGCTCGCGACGGCGTCGAGGGAGTTCTCGGCGACGCCGTCGAAGCCCAGGTCGGCGGCGATCGCCGCGCGGTCGAGGTCGAAGTCGAGGCCGACCGCCGCGCCTGCCCCGAGCGGCAGCTCGAGGCAGGCCTCGCGCGCGGCCGCCAGACGCCCGCGGTCGCGCTCGAGCATCCAGAAGTAGGCCAGCAGATGCTGGGCCAGCGACGTGACCTGAGCCCTCTGCAGGTGCGTGTAGGCCGGCATCACCGTCTGCACGTGGTCGGCCGCCCTGCCGAGCAGCACGCCCTGCAGGGCGGCCAGCGCAGCGTCTTGCCGCTCTATCACCCGGCGCAGGTGCAGCCGCACGTCGGTGACGACCTGGTCGTTGCGGCTGCGAGCCGTGTGCAGCTTGGCGCCGGCGTCGCCGGTCAGCTCCGTCAGCCGGCGCTCGACGGCCATGTGCACGTCTTCGTCGGTGTCGGCCGGCACGAACTCGCCGGCCTCGATCTCGCGGCCGACGGCCGCCAGGCCGACCTCGATCGCCGCGAGCTCGGCGGACGCCAGCACGCGGGCCCTGTGCAACGCTCGCGCATGCGCGACCGAGCCCTCGATGTCCTCCGGCCACAGGCGCCAGTCGAGCGCCAGCGAGCTGTTCAGCGCCACGAACGCAGGCGCTCGCTCGCCGGCGAAGCGCCCCGAGCGCGCGACCGTCATCTGCCCGGCTCCCGCGTCATGCCCCGATCCTACGCTTCCAGCTCCTTCATCATGTGGTGTTCCTTGCCGATCCGTGCCCAGATCTCGATGGGCAGACCCCACAGCTGAATGAAGCCGGCGGCGGCCTCGTGGGTGAACTCGTCCTCCGTCGTGTAGGTCGCCAGCTTGTAGCTGTACAGAGAGAAGTCGCTCTGGCGTCCGTCGGCCACGCAGCTGCCCTTGTAGAACTTGAGACGGATGTCGCCGCTGACCCGCTCCTGGCTCTGGAACAGGAACGCCTGGCAGGCCTCGGTGAGTGGGTCGAACCACTGGCCCTCATAGATCATGTCGGCCAGCTTGGCCTCGATGGTCCGCTTGAAGTGGAGCAGGTCGCGGGTGAGGACGAGGTCCTCGAGCTCGCGGTGCGCGGTGATGAGCGCCAGGGCGCCGGCGACCTCGTAGACCTCACGGCTCTTGATGCCGACGAGCCGGTTCTCGATCATGTCGACCCGGCCGAAGCCGTGCGCGTTGCCGATCGCGTCGATGGTCTCGATGAGCTCCACCAGCCCCATCGTCGTGCCGTCGAGCGCCACCGGCTTGCCCTTGTCGAAGCTCACGACGACGTGCTGCGGCTCGTCGGGGGCGTCTTTGGGAGACACGACGAACTGGAAGGCGTCCTCCGGCGGCGCGACCCACGGGTCCTCGAGCACACCGCACTCGTTGCTGCGCCCCCAGAGGTTCTCGTCGACCGAGTAGGGGCTCTTCTTCGTCAGCGCCGTGGGGATGCCGTGGGCGGCCACGTAGTCGAGCAGCTCCTCGCGGCTCGGCCAGTCGGCGGCCCGTGCCGGGGCGATGATGGTGAGCGTCGGGTCCTGGGCACGCACGCCGACATCGATGCGCACCTGGTCGTTGCCCTTGCCGGTGCAGCCGTGTGCCACGGCCGTGGCGCCGTACTTGTGCGCCGTCTCCACGAGCTTCTTGGCGATCAGCGGACGGCCGATCGCGGTCGAGAGCGGATACTTGTCCTCGTAGAGCGCATTGGCCATGAGAGCCGGCAGGCAGTGGTGCTCGGCGAACTCATCCTTCGCGTCGATGGCGACGGCTTCGATGGCGCCGGACGCTTTGGCGCGCTCCATCACCGCCGGGATGTCCTTCACGCGTCCGAGATCGACGAGACAGGCGATGACGTCGTAGCCGTACTTCTCCTTGAGCCATGGGATGAGGGCCGAGGTGTCGAGCCCGCCGGAGTAGGCGAGGACGACGGTGCCGTTGGGGGCGCTGGGGGTGTTCACCTTGCATCGCTCCTTGACTGATGATGACAGTGACTGCGACGCTCCGACGGGGGGAGCGTCGTGGGACTGGGCGCCGGTGCGGGCGAAGCCGCCCGCCGGCGCCCCGACGTGGATGGAGTGCGCGCGGGAGGGTGCCTGCGCGCTAGGCCTCTCGGAGACGGTCGAGATAGCGCTTCATGCTCTGCGCCTTGTCGCCGTCGTCCACGATCACGAGGAAGGTGTCGTCGCCGGCCAGTGTGCCGACCACGTCGGTGTGGTTGAGGTTGTCGATCTGGCGCGCCACGGTGGACGCCGTGCCGATCTCGCAGCGCACGACCACCAGCTGCTGCGCGACCGACGTGGAGCGCGCGAAATCGCGCATCACGTGCCGTGCCGCCTGCTCGGGGTCCTTGGGCCGCTCGCGAGAGCTGAGCACGTACTTGGCGCGCCCCAGATGCGTGCGGACCTTCTGCAGGTCGAGCTCGCGGATGTCGCGCGAGACGGTAGCCTGCGTGACCTCGCAGCCGAGGGCACTCAGGGCGCTCACCAGCTCCCGCTGCGTGGACACCTCGCGCTGCTGCACGACCGTCTGGATGAGGCGCTGGCGCTCTGTCTTGCCCAACGGCACCCGATCGTTCATGCCTTCGCTGTCTCCCGTGACGAGGGCCGGCCGCGATGGTGCGGCGGCCGATGCCGGAACCTTCCCGAGCTGCTGCATAGAATACACCGAGCCCGCTCCGAATATGCAACCGCCTGATAGGGCGGGCGGCGCCACGACGGGCAGCGCGAAGACGGGCGGCGCGAAGATGGCCGGCGAAGCCGGCAGGACCGCGCCGCCCGCCGCCCACGTCATGGATCCCGAGCTCACGCCGTCACCTTGGTGCCGCAGCCGGCGTCGGTGAGGATCTCGAGCAGCACCGCGTGCTCCACGCGGCCGTCGATGACATGGGCGCTGGCCACACCGCTCTCCAGCGCCTTGCGCACGGCCGCGACCTTGGGGATCATGCCGCCGCTGATGCGTCCGGCGGCCTGCAGCGCCCCGAGATAGGCGAGGTCGCACTCGGAGACGGCGGCGGCCTCTCCGTCCTGGCCCTCGTACACGCCCTCGACGTCGGTGAGGAAGATGATCTTCTCGGCGCCCAGCGCCGCGGCGAGCTCCCCGGCCACCGTGTCAGCGTTGACGTTGTAAGCCTCGCCGTTCTCGTCGGCGCCGACGCTGGCCACGACCGGGATGTTGGCCTCGGCCAGCAGGTCGAGCACGCTGACGTCGACCTCGGCGATCTCGCCGACGAAGCCGAGGTCGACGGCGTTGCCGGCCTCGTCCTGATGCAGCTTGGGCGTGACCTTGAGCAGATGGCCGTCCTCGCCGGAGATGCCGACGGCCGTGCCCCCGTGCCGGCTGATGAGCCCGACGATCTCCTTGTTCACCTTGCCGACCAGCACCATCTTGGCGACTTCCATGGTGGCCTCGTCGGTGACCCGGTGACCGTCGACGAACTGGGCTTCCATGCCCAGCCTGGCCATGTGCCGGCTGATCTCGGGGCCGCCGCCGTGCACGACCACCGGCTTCATGCCGACAAGGCGCAGCAGCACGATATCCTCGGCGAACTGCTCCTGCAGGTGCGGCGAGGTCATCGCCGCGCCACCGTACTTGAGCACCACGGTCGTGCCCCAGAAGCGGCGGATGTAGGGCATGGCCTCGAGCAGGGTCTTCACCGTCTTCTGGTGCCGTACGGTCATGTCGAGTACTCCGCATTGAGGGTGACGTAGTCGTGCGTGAGGTCGCTGAAGAAGACGGTGGCCACGCCGTCCTCAGCGTGGAGGTCGAGCGTCAGCTCGATCTCCGGCTGGGTCATGATGTCGGCGAGCCGCTCCTGAGCGCCCTCTCCGAGCACCGCGGGCTGGCCGCCGCTCACCACCACGAGGCCGTCGTAGGCCACGTCCAGGGCCGGCGCAACGGCGCCCGGCCCTCCGAGCACGTGGCCGGCGGCCTGCACGATGCGGCCCCAGTTGGCGTCGCGGCCGTAGAAGGCCGTCTTCACCAGCGGCGAGTCGGCGACGGCGCGCGCGACGCCCTCGGCCTCGTCCGCGTCGCGGGCGCCGCGAACGGTGAGCTTGACCGTCTTGGTGGCGCCCTCGCCGTCGGCGACCATGGCGAGGGCGAGCGAGAGGAGAGCGGCCCTGAGGCCTTCGGCGAGCCGGGCCAGGCCCTCCTCACCGGGGACCACGCCGGCGGCGCCGTTGGCCAGGGCCAGCACCATGTCGTTGGTGGACTCCTGACCATCGACGGTGACGCGGTTGAAGCTCGCGTCCACCGCGTCCCTGACCATCGCCGTCCACACGGCGGAGGACACCTCCGCATCGCAGGTGACGAAGCACAGCATCGTCGCCATGTTCGGACTGATCATGCCGCAGCCCTTGGCGGCGACGCCGAGGCGCACGACGCCTTCAGGGGTCTCGATCTCGAGGGCGCCCCGCTTGGGCGTGCGGTCGGTGGTGCGGATAGCCTGGGCGAAGTGCTCGCCCCCACCGGGCCGCACGGCTCGCGCCGTGTCGACGATCCCCGGCTCGACGCGCTCCATGGGCAGCGGCACGCCGATCACGCCGGTGGAGGCGACGGCGACCAGCTCCACCGGCAGGCGCAGCCGCTGCGCCGCGAGCAGACGCATGCGGGCGGCGTCGGCAAGACCCTGCTTGCCGGTGCAGGCATTGGCGTTGCCGGCGTTGACCACCACAGCGCGCAGCGCCCCGCAGTCCCCGGTCTCACGCGTGAGCCGCACGGGCGCCGCCGCGGCCGCGTTCTGCGTGAACGTCGCCGCCGACACGCAGGGCGCCTGCGAGGCGAGGATGCCGAGGTCGAGCTTGCCGCGCTTCTTGACGCCGGTAGCCACGCCGGCGGCGGCGAATCCTTGCGGCGCGGTGACGCTGCGTTCACTCTGCCGCGAGAAGCAGGGCAGCGTGAGGAAGCGGCTCAGCGGCAGCATCTAGACCAGGCCCTCGTGCTCGGGCAGGCCCAACATGACGTTCATGTTCTGCACCGCCTGCCCCGAAGCGCCCTTCATCAGGTTGTCGATGACGCTGATGACGACGATGCGTCCGGTGCGCTCGTCGACATGGGGGAAGATGCGGCAGTAGTTGGTGCCGGCCACGTCCTTGAGCTGCGGCGGCGCCTCGCATACCTCGACGAACGTCGCACCGGCGTAGAAGTCCCGGAACAGCGCCGAGACCCGGGGCTGGCTCGGCACCGGGAAGGTGCCGGCGCGCACGTAGATGGTCTCGCTGATACCGCGCTGGAGCGGCACCAGATGGGGAACGAAGGTGAGCTGGGGGCCCCGGCCGTTGCCGCCGGGAGCCGCGCCGAAGGCGCCGACGCCCGGCCCCTCGCTCGCCAGCCCGGCGGCGATCTCCGGGTAGTGCCGGTGGGTGCCCAGACCGTAGGCGACGAGGTCCGAGTCGACGCTGCAGAAGTGCGTCGTTCCCTTGGGCGTCTTGCCGGCGCCGCTCACCCCCGACTTGGCATCGATGACGACGTCGAGCAGGCCCAGCTGCTTGAGTGGCGCCAGCGCCAGCAGCGCCGCCGTCGGGTAGCAGCCGGGATTGGCCACCAGCGCGGCGGCCGCGATCTCGTCGCGGTGCAGCTCGGTGAGCCCATAGACGCCGGGGAGCAGCTCGGGATGCGGATGCTCCCCATACCACTCGGCGTAGGCCTCGGCGGTCAGGCGGAAATCGGCGCTGAGGTCGATGACCTTGGCGCCGTCGTCCAGGAGGCGCCTGGCCACCCGCGCCGCCTCGCCGTGCGGCGTGCAGAGGAAGGCGACGTCCACGCCCTCCACGTCGGCCTCGCTGCAGAACTCAAGGCCGGCGCGCACCCGCGGCAGGTGTCGGTGCACCGGCTCGCCGGTGAGCGTCTCGGAGCTCACATGCGTGAGCTTGACCGAGGGGTGGTGCAGGAGCAGCTCGGCGAGCAATGCTCCGGTGTAGCCGCTGCCGCCGACGATGCCGGCGCTGGCGACGCAGGGGGCCGCGACGATGTCTTCGGCGGTGGTCTTCGTCTGAATGCAGGTCGCAGGTGTCATCAGGCACTCCGGGTACACGTCGGGACGGACGCGGGACAGAACGGGATGTGCGCCGGCGGAAGGCGAGAGTGAGGTCTGCGGGAACGGCTGGCTGAGGAAGCTAGTGCAGACGCGTGTGCCCACCGGCCGGCGCGCGTCGTGCACGTCGGGCTCGGAGGGCGACGCAGCGCGTGCGGTCCGCCTGGGGGCGGGCCTGCATGACACTCGCGATGGTGTGCGCGCTGCTCATCGTCGGCGGACTATACTGGAGAGGCGCGAATCATGCAAGCGACCATAGTCCTCATTGCACATTATGCGCAGACGACAATGACCAAGGCACCACGCCGACCACTGTGGGCGGGCGCCCGACGGCGGCCCGCCCGTGGCGGCCCGCCCTAACGCAGCGTGGCCTGGAACTCCCGCTCGAGCGCCGCGAGGATCTTGGCGCGCACGCCGGCGATGTCCTTCTCGCTCAGCGTGCGCTCCGGCGAGCGCATCACGAGGCGCAGTGCCAGCGATCGTTTGTCCGCCGCCACCTGGTCGCCCTCGTACACGTCGAAGACGTGCACGTCACGGGTGAGCTTGCCGCCCGCGCGCCGCGCGACGGCGACCACGTCGGCCGCGGCGACGCCACGATCGACGACGACCGCCAGGTCCTGACTGGCCGGCGGATACGTCCCAAGGTCTTCGAACGTCGTGGTCTGCAGCGCCGCCTCCACGAAGCGGCCGTTGATCGACGCCAAGTACACGGCGACGTCGTCCAAGCCGTAGGCGGCAGCCACGTCGGGACGCAGCTGGCCGAGCACGCCGGTCCCCCCCACACCCTTGACGCTCACGAGCGCCGACTTGCCGGGATGCAGGTACGGGAAGTGCCCGGCAGAGTCCCCGAGCGGCCCGTACTCGCCGCGCAGGCCGACCGAGGCCAGCATCGCGTCGATGCAGCCCGTGAGGGTGTAGAAGTCCGTCGCGCGGCCGACGTCGGTCCAGTTCTCGGCCTCGAGCGGGCCGGAGAGGACGATGCCGACGACCTCCGGCTCGTGCGGCAGCATCGCGCCGGGCTCGGCCGCGTGCGCCGGCGCGGGCACCGGCTCGTCCCAGAGATAGACCTTGCCGATCTCGAACAGGTTCGGCGAGTCGTTGAGCCGGTCGATGTTGCCGCGGACGGCCCCGAGCAGGCCGGGCAGCAGCATGGTGCGCATCACCGACTGCTCGACGCTCATCGGGTTCGACAGCTTGACGGGGTCGAGACGGATGTCCCCCTCGGGGAGCCCGAGCGGTGCGAGCGAATCGGGAGCGATGAACGAGTAGGTGATCGCCTCGTCGAGGCCGCAGCCGGCCAGGGCGCGCCGGATGGCGCGCCGCACCCGCTGCACCTTGGTCAGCCCGCCGGCGGTGCTGTGCCGCGGCAGCGTCTCCGGAGCGAGGTCGTAGCCGGCGATACGCCCGACCTCTTCGATGAGGTCGACCTCGCGCACGAGATCGGGGCGGAACGTCGGGGGCGTGATCGTCCACTCCAGGGTCGACGATACCTCGAGGCCGGAGACCGCCGCCGCACCCTCGTCTGACGCGCCCTTGTCCACCTCGCACTCGAGCCG
>Ga0209254_10004954_pt1 | contig 12237 bp, 9 predicted proteins | sample FrelakmetDIP11DI_FD_187148 | JGI IMG/M metagenome (GOLD analysis project Ga0209254, IMG submission 187148) | Freshwater lake sediment microbial communities from the University of Notre Dame, USA, for methane emissions studies - DIP11 DI (SPAdes)... | ecosystem: Environmental > Aquatic >...
GCCGACGAGGGCATGTGGACCTTCGACAACTTCCCGGCATCGGCCGTGAACAAGAAGTTCGGCGTCGACATCACCCCGGCCTGGCTCGACCACGTCCGCCAGTCCACCGTGCGGCTCTCCGGCTGCACCGGGTCGTTCGTCTCACCCGAAGGCCTGACGCTCACCAACCATCACTGCGTCGAGTCGTGTCTCGCGCAGCTGTCGAAGCCCGGCCAGGACCGGCAGAAGGACGGCTTCGTCGCCGCTTCCCGCGAGCAGGAACTGCGCTGCCCGACGCAGAACGCGGACGTGCTGCTGGGCATGGAGGACATCACGGCCAAGGTCAACGCCGCCACTGCCGGCATGGACGACAAGACCGCCGGCGAAGTACGTCGCAAGACCCTGACCCAGCTCGAGCAGGCCTGCGAGCAGGTCGCTGGCACGCAGGACCCGCGACGCTGCGAGACGGTCAAGCTCTACAAGGGCGGCCAGTACTTCCTCCACCAGTACAAGCGTTACGATGACGTGCGCATCGTGTTCGCACCCGAAACCGACATCGGGGCGTTCGGCGGTGACCCGGACAATTTCCAGTTCCCGCGCTGGTCCCTCGACATGGGCCTGCTGCGCGTCTACGAAAATGGCAAGCCGGCGACAACCCCTAACTTCCTGACCATCGACTGGAGCGGCCCGGACGCCAACGAGCCGGTGTTCGTGCCGGGCCACCCGGGTTCCACCGACCGCCAGCTGACCGTCGCCCAGCTCGAAGCCCTGCGTGAGTCGCTGCCGGCATGGCTGCTGCGCGCGGGCGAGCAGCGCGGGCGCCTCATCCAGTTCGCACAGGGTGGCGATGAGAACGCCCGCAAGGCAGGCGAGCCGCTCAACAACCTCGAGAACGGCATCAAGGTGCGCCGCAAGCAGATGGACGCGCTGCTCGATCCGGCACTGATGGCGCAGAAGGCACGCGACGAAGCCGACCTGCGCGCCAAGGCCGGCCTCGCCGGCCCGCAGGATCCCTGGGAGCAGACTGCGCGCGCCACCCGGGTCAGCCAGGAAATCAGCCTGCCTTACGGTTATCTCGAAGGCCCGCAGGCCATGGCGGTGGGGTTCAACAGCGCCCTGTTCCGCTACGCCCGCACGCTGGTGCGCGGCGCTGCCGAGCGGCCGAAGCCGAGCGAGGAGCGGCTGCGCGAATTCCGCGATACGGCACTGCCGCTCGTGGAACGTCGCCTGCTGGCCGACGTGCCGGTGTATCCCGACGTCGAGGAGATCTCCCTGTCGCTGGGCCTGATGCGGATGCGCGAGCTGCTCGGCCCCGATCACCCGGTCGTGACGCAGCTGATGCGCACCAGCTCACCCGAGGCGCTGGCCCGTGACCTCGTGACGACGACGCGCCTCGCCGATGCCGCCTATCGCCGACAGCTGTGGGAGGGTGGCGCCGCTGCCGTCGCGGCGTCCGACGACCCGATGATCCGTCTCGCGGCCGCCGTGGATGCGCAGGCGCGTGCGATCCGCAAGCGTTACGAGGACGAGGTCGAGGCGCCGACCGATGCCGCCGCCGAGCGCATCGCCGCCGCACGGTTCGCGGCCTATGGCACCAGCGTCTATCCCGACGCGACCTTCACGCTGCGCCTCAATCCAGGCACCGTGCAGGGTTGGGAGGAAGCCGGTAGCCCCGTGCCGCCGTTCGCCTACCTCGAGCGCATGTACGAGCGCGCCACCGGCGCGGAGCCATTCCGCGTGCCGGAGCGTTGGCTGCAGGCCAAGGCGAAGCTCGACCCGAAGACGCCGTTCACCGTGTCGACCAACAACGACATCGTCGGCGGCAATTCCGGCAGCCCGCTGGTGGATGCGCAGGGCCGGCTGGTGGGCCTGATGTTCGACGGCAACATCCACTCGATCTCGGGCTCCTACTGGTTCGACACGGCGAAGAACCGTGCCATCGCCGTGCACCCGGCAATCATGAAAGCGGCGTTGACCCAGGTCTACGACGCCAGCTGGATCGCGCGCGAACTCGGCCTGAAGTGAGGATCCGCAGATGAAGCAGCTCTCCGGCGCGGATACGATGTTCCTGCAGTTCGAGCACGGCAACAATTTCATGCACGTCGCCTCGCTCGCGATCTACGATCCGGCGACCGCGCCGGGCGGCCGCGTGCGCTTCAAGGACGTGCTGCGCTTCTTCGCGGCGCGCATCGAGCAGTTCCCGCAGTTTCGCCGCCGGCTGGCGAGCGTGCCGCTGTCGCTCGACCGGCCGTACTGGGTCGAGGACTCGGCCATCGACGTCGAGTTCCACGTGCACCACATCGCGCTGCCGCAGCCGGGCGACTGGCGGCAGCTGTGCATCCAGGTGGCGCGCCTGCACTCGCGGCCGCTCGATCGCAGCAAGCCGCTGTGGGAGGCCTACATCATCGAGGGCCTGCACAACGTCGCAGGCGTGCCGCCCGGCAGCTTCGCGCTGTATACCAAGATGCACCACGCGATCATCGACGGCGAGTCGGGCACCGAGCTGCTCAAGGCGCTGCACTCGCTCACGCCGGAGGCGGTCGACGACGACGACGGTCCGGTGGGCGGATTCACCGCCGACCGCGAACCGAGTCTCGCGGAGCTGTATTCGCGCGCCGTGCTGCAGAACGTGGAAAGGCTGCCGTCGCTGGCACGCTTCTCGTTCGACACCGTGCGTCGCCTGGGAACGCTGGGTGTCGAGGCGGTTGGTAATCTGCCGGAGCTGCGCACCCGACTGGCGCCCCAGTTGAAGACCCTGTTGTCGGGCGACCTGAGCCCGCTGTTGTCCAGGCTGCCGCCACAGACGCGTTTCAGCGGCAATGTCTCGGCGCACCGGGTGTTCGAGGCAGTCGGCCTGCCGTTCGCCGAGTTGCAGGCCGTCCGTCGGCAGGCCGGCACCGGCACCATCAATGACCTGTTCCTGTGCATCGTCGGTGGCGCGCTCAACCGCTATCTCGATGACAAGGGTGAGCTGCCCGACTCGTCGATGGTCGCAATGGTACCGATGACGCTGCGAGGCGAGGAAAAGGGCGGCGATCGAGGCAACCAGGTGGGCTTCACGCTGATGCCGGTGCACTCGGACATCGCCGATCCGCTGGAGCGGCTGCACGCCATCAACCAGAGCGCACAGACCTCGAAGCGGGTCAGCGACGCGGTCGGCAAGGAGCTGGCGCGCGACCTGCTCGAGAACCTGCCGACGCCGATCAGCCGCACGCTGCTGCGCAACGTCAAGCTGCCGGGCATCGGGCTGATCGTGTCGAACGTGCGCGGCCCCGATGCGCCGTTGTACATGGCGGGCGCACAGCTGGTGAACTACTCGCCCATCAGCATCCCGGTCGACGGGCTCGGTCTGAACGTCACGGGCTTCAGTTGCGCCGGCACGATGTGGATCTGTGCCGTGTCGTGCCGCGAGATGATGCCCGACCCGGCGTTCTTCGCCGAGTGCCTGCGGGGCAGCTTCGACGAACTGAAGCAAGCCGCAGCGGGGCATGCAGACGCCATCGATGCCGCGGCTTCGGCCGCCAAGCCTGGGAAGGCGCGTCGCGCGGTCGCCAAGCGCGCGGCGGCCAAGGTTCCGGCTCCGACGCGCAAGCGTGCCGCCAAGCTGCGGCGCAAGGCGGCCACCAAGGCGCGGGACTGACGCTTGCGCACCGGCGACGTCATGCCGGGGCCACTCCGCTCGGCGCTGGTGCGGCTGCTCGGCGACGCGGTCGACGACGTCGAAGTGGTGGAGCACTCGTGGTATGCGCGCCTGCACCTCGGGGCGCGCGCCACCACGCGTCGCAACCGCATCCTGCTCGCAGGCTCGGCCGCGGAGTTCTTCGCTGACCCGGCGCTGGTGCTGCACGAATACTTCCACGTGCTGCGGCAGTGGAACACCGGCAGGCTGAGCCTCGGCCGCTACCTGCGCGAATGGCTGCAGCGCGGCTACTGGCGCAATCGCTTCGAGCACCAGGCGCGGCGCTACGCCCGCCTGCAGCTGCCGACCCTGCTGGCCCTGCTCGGCCCGGACCGCGATACCATCTGAGCCGATGCAGACCGGGGGGCCATTCGACGTGATCGTGGTGGGTGGCGGCCATGCCGGCACCGAGGCCGCGCTGGCCGCGGCGCGCATGGGCTGCCGCACACTGCTGGTCACGCAGAACATCGAGGCGCTCGGCCAGATGAGCTGCAACCCGGCGATCGGCGGCATCGGCAAGGGCCACCTGGTCAAGGAAATCGACTCGCTCGGTGGCGCGATGGCGCGGGCCATCGACCGCGCCGGCATCCAGTTCCGCACCCTCAACGCCAGCAAGGGGCCGGCGGTGCGCGCCACGCGTGCGCAGGCCGACCGCCAGCTGTACAAGCGGGCCATCCGCGGCCTGCTCGAGAACCAGCCGAACCTCACGCTGTTCCAGCAGGAAGTCGCCGATCTGCGGCTCGAGGGCGGGCGCGTGACCGGCGTAGTCACGCGGGCCGGGGTCGAGTTTGGCGCCCGCACCGTGGTGCTGACGGTCGGCACCTTCCTCGGCGGGCGCATCCACATCGGGCTCGATCAGTACGCGGGCGGTCGGGCCGGTGACCCGCCGTCGAACCAGCTCGCGGAGCGGTTGCGCGCCCTGCCGTTCCGTGTCGGGCGACTCAAGACCGGCACGCCGCCGCGCATCGACGGCCGCAGCATCGACTACACCGGCCTGCAGGTGCAGCCGGGCGACGAGCCGGTGCCGGTATTCTCGTATCTGGGGCGGCGTGCCGAGCATCCACGACAGGTCTGCTGCCACCTCACGGCCACCAACGAGCGCACGCACGAGCTGATCCGCGCGGCAACCGACCGCTCGCCGATGTTCACGGGCGTGATCGAGGGCGTCGGCCCGCGCTACTGCCCGTCGGTCGAGGACAAGGTGGTGCGCTTCGCCGACAAGGCCTCGCACCAGGTCTTCATCGAGCCCGAGGGCCTCGAGACGCATGAGGTGTACCCGAACGGCATCTCCACCAGCCTGCCGTTCGACGTGCAGCAGGCGTTCGTGCACAGCATCCGCGGCTTCGAGCGTGCGCACATCACGCGGCCTGGTTACGCGATCGAGTACGATTTCTTCGATCCGCGCGACCTCGCGCCCACGCTCGAGACGCAGCACGTGCCGGGCCTTTATTTCGCGGGCCAGATCAACGGCACCACCGGCTACGAGGAAGCCGCGGCCCAGGGCCTCGTCGCGGGCATCAATGCGGCGCGCGCCGTGCAGGAGCGCGAGCCGTGGTGGCCGCGCCGCAGTGACGCCTACCTCGGCGTACTGATCGACGACCTGATCACGCGCGGTGCGCCCGAGCCGTACCGCATGTTCACCAGCCGCGCCGAGTACCGCCTGACGCTGCGCGAGGACAACGCTGACTTGCGGCTGACACCAGTCGGACGCGAGCTGGGTCTGGTCGACGACGAGCGCTGGCGGTTCTTCGAGACCAAGCGCGACGCAGTGGAGCAGGAACTGCATCGCCTGCAGCAGGCCTGGGTGCGTCCGGACACCGAGGCGGGCGCCCGTGCCGAGGCGCGGTTCGGCACGTTGTCACGCGAGCAACGTGCGCTCGACTTGTTGCGGCGGCCGGAGGTGTCGTACCAAGTGCTCGCCGAGGTCGTGGGTGAGGGTGCGACCGAGTGGCGCTCAGACGAACGGCTGGCCGTGCAGGTGCCGCTGCAGGTCGACGTGCAGGCGAAGTACCGCGGCTACATCGAGCGGCAGCACGAGGAGATCGAGCGGCAGCGTCGCCACGAGGAGACGCCGTTGCCGGCCGGGTTCGATTTCGCGGCGGTGCGCGGCCTGTCGAACGAGGTGCGACAGCGACTCGCCCAGCACCACCCAGCCACGCTCGGGCAGGCCGCGCGCATCCCGGGCGTGACCCCGGCGGCGGTCTCGCTGCTGCTGGTGCACCTGAAACGGCGCGACGCCGGCACGGCAACGCCGCCGCGCACCGCGCGAGGACCCTGATCCCATGCTGATGTTCACTCGCGGCCGCGGGTTGCACCTGCGCACCTGCGCCATCGCGCTGGCGCTCGTGTCGCTGGTCGCCTGCGGTGGCGGCAAGCCGGCGCCCGGCGCCGTGTCCGACGCGCAGCCCGCCGTGGCCGCCGACCCGACCACCCTGCGTCGCGGCAACGGGCCGGAGCCCGAGACGCTCGACCCGCAGCGTGCGCGTACCGATTCGGCGTTCAACATCCTCCGCGACCTGTTTGAGGGCCTGACCGCGGTGGGTCCGGACGGCGGTGTCGTGCCCGCGGCCGCTGAGTCGTGGACTGTCAGCGCCGACGGCCTCGAGTACACGTTTCGCCTGCGCGACGGGCTGCGCTGGTCGAACGGCGATCCGGTCCGCGCGTCCGAGTTCGTGGCGGGCATGCGACGGCTGGTGGATCCGGCCACGGCCTCGCCCTATGCACAAGTGTTCGAGCCGGTAATGAACGCTGCGGCCATCGTGCGCGGCGAGCAGCCGGTCGACACGCTTGGCGTCAGCGCGCCCGACGACCGCACCGTGGTGATCCGCCTCGTCAACCCGGCGCCCTACCTGCTCGGGCTGCTGGCGCAGCCGGGCGCGTTCCCGGCGCACGGGCCGTCGCTCGCACAGCACGGCGCGGAGTACGCGCGCCCGGGCCGCCTGGTGTCGAACGGCGCGTTCGTCCTGCGCGACTGGGTGGTCGGCTCGCAGGTCGTCGCCGAGCGCAACAGCCACTACTGGAACGACAAGGCCAACGACATCACGCACGTGCGTTACCTGCACCACGCCGACACCGGCACCGAATTCCGCCAGTACCGCGCCGGCGAGCTGGATGTCACGCACGTCGTGCCGCCGCAGCAGTTCGCGTGGATCAAGGCCAACCTGCCCGGCGAGCTGCACGTGTCGCCGCAGCTCAGCGTCTATTACTACGGCTTCAACCTCACGCAGCCGCCGTTCAAGGACCATCCCGAGCTGCGCCGCGCCTTGTCGCTCGCGATCGACCGCGAGCGCCTCACCACTGCCGTCACCGGTCGCGGTGAGGCGCCGGCGTACGGCTGGGTGCCGCGGGGCGCGGCGAACTACACGCCGCAGCAGTTCGATTACGCCGCGAAGCCGTACGCCGAACGGGTCGCCGAAGCCCGCGAGCTGTACGCCCGCGCGGGATACTCCGCGGAGCGGCCGCTCAAGGTCGACATCCGCTACAACTCCGGCGAGGAGCACAACCGGCTCGCCGTGGCGATCGCCGCCATGTGGAAGGAGGCGCTCGGCGTCGAGACGACCCTGTACGCCGAGGAGTTCCGCGCCCTGCTGCAGAGCATCCAGGCGCGCAAGGACACGCAGGTGTTCCGCTCGAGCTGGGTCGGCGACTACAACGACGCCTACACGTTCGCCCAGCTGCTGCAGACTGGCTTCGGCATCAACCTGACCGGCTACTCAAGTGCGAGCTACGACCGCCTGCTCGAGCAGGCAACCCGGCAGGGCGACCCCGAACGGCGCCGTGCGCTGCTCGAGGAGGCGGAGCGGGTGATGCTGGCGGATCATCCCGTCCTGCCGATCTATTTCTACGTCAACAAGCATCTGGTGAAGCCCTACGTCTCAGGCTGGACCGACAACGTCATGAACGTGCAGTACAGCAAGGACCTCGCGCTGGCCGGCGGCGGCTGAGCGGCCCGTCACATTTAGCGGGGGCCCCTGGCCGTCCGAGGTTGAGTCCGGGCGGGTACCTTGCCAACATTGCTGCACCCGGGAAGTAGTGCTGTTACCCAATCCATGGTTTGGTTCGCCCTGTTCGCCTGCACTGTGTTCGGCCTGTGGTTCTGGCGCGAGTACCGCGTCCAGCAGCAGGACCAGCAGAGCGCCCATTCGCCGCTGCGTACCGGGGAACGCTACATCGGCCAGGTGCTGACGCTCGACGGCGGCCTCAAGGACGGCACGGGCCACGTGAAGCTCGGTAAGCGCCGCTGGGCACTGCGCGGCCCGGAAGTGCCGGCCGGTGCCCGGGTGCGGGTCACCGGCGTCGACGGCACGGTGCTGATCGTGGACCGGCTCCCCGGCTGAGGGGAAGTGACTCGTGATTCGTGACTAGTGATTAGTCAGAATTCACAATCACTGTTGGGCTCATTCTAGCCACTAGTCATTAATCACTAGTTACTAACAAATCGTATTCTGCATTCACGCTGGCGCTGAACTTCATTGCGCCCGCCTGGTAGGTCTCCTCGGGCGGGGCCGCGGCCACGGCATCGGCCATCGCCATGCTGCGCCGGTACATCGGCATCGGCGGCGCCGCGCTCGAGCCGTTCAGGGTGCGCACCGCGCTGAGCTTCACCCCGGCCGCGCGGGCCAGCACCTCGGCATTCTGCCGGGCATCCTCGACCGCCTTGGCCATGGCGTCGCGCTCGAGCTGCTTGCGCCGACTCGAGTCGAGCGCCGGGTCGCTGACCTGGTTGACGCCGGCGTCCACGGCCCGCTCGAGCAGGGGACCGAGCTGCTCGAGGTCGCGCACCTCGACCTGCACCTGCCGGCTGACGAGGTAACCGAGCAGCACCCGCTTGCGGTCCTTTTCGTTCCAGCTGTACTCGGGCTGCACCTGCAGCCGGGTCGCGTTCACCAGCTTGGGATCGATGCGCAGGTCGCGCGTGAGCGCCAGCACCTTGTCCACCGTGCGGGCCACGTCGGATCGCGCTTCCGCCATCGTCGGCTTGCGAGCCTCGACTCCCAGGGTGACGTAGGCGAGGTCGGGCTCGGCGGAGATCTCCCCACTGCCGGAGACGCTGACCGTGCGCGGCCGGGAATCGTCCGCGGCCTGGGTGGCGATGGGGGCGAGCAGGGCCAGCAGGGTGGCGAGCCAGGCGAGGCGTGGGGTCATGGGCGGGCTCCGTCGATGGCGGGAAGATTGCGAAGTGTATGCTGACCTTGAAACGGCCAGGCTCCGCAGGCGGGGTTCGCGGGGCTTTGGACGTGCGAAACGCTTTTGATTAACATGCCGCCCCTTCGGCCTTCGGGGAGAGGTCGCCGTCCCGCATGGAGTTTGTAATGATCTCGAGATCGGCCTGGCTCGCCCTGAGCTTGACCCTCGTCGGCCTCGTCGCGCCGGGGCTGGCTGCGGCCGGCGACGCGGCGCGCGGCGCCAAGCTCGCCTACACCTGCCATGGCTGCCATGGCATCCCGAGCTACAAGAACTCCTACCCGGTCTACAGCGTGCCCAAGCTCGGCGGCCAGCACGCGGCTTATGTGGTCGCCGCGCTGAAGGGATACGCCGGCCAGGACCGCGGGCACGCCACGATGCATGCGCACGCCGCCACCTTGTCGGAGCAGGACATGCAGGACATCGCGGCGTACCTGGTCGGCCAGGAGCTGAAGCCAACGGGCAAGGCGGTCGGCGCTGCGCCGAAGGCCGCGCAGACCTGCGTCGCCTGCCACGGCGCCGAGGGCGTCGGCATCCTGCCCGAGTACCCGAATCTCGCCGGCCAGCACGAGGACTACCTGCAGAACTCGCTGCGGGCGTATCGCAGCGGCCAGCGCAAGAATGCCGTGATGGCGGGCATGGCGGCCCCGCTCACCGATGGCGACATCCGCGAGCTGGCACGCTATTACTCGAGCCAGCGCCCGTCCCTCTGCGCCACCGACGAGATCCGCAACGGCGGCAAGTGCGAGGCTCAGTAAGCCAGGCTAGGCGGCCCGCAGCCGTACCGACGTCCTGACGGATGACCCCGAGATTCGATATCGCCCCGCCTTCCCCGGCTGCTCCCAGGCTGGCGCAGCCGCTCGGCAACGGCGTGTACCTGATCGACACGCTCTACGTGCGCCCCGGCCTCGCCGGCAGCCACCTCGTGGTGCAGGACGGCCGCGCGGCCTTCGTCGACACCGGCCCCGGCCCGGCGGCGCCGCGGCTGCTCGCGGCGCTCGACGAGCTGGGCATCGCCCGCGAGCAGGTGGACTGGCTGTTCCTGACCCACGTGCACCTCGACCATGCCGGCGGCGCCGGCCAGATGATGCAGGCGCTGCCGAACGCCCGGGCGGTACTGCACCCGCGTGGCGCGCCGCACATGATCGACCCCGCCAAGCTGGTGGCCGGCTCGATCGCCGTGTACGGCGAGGCCCTGTACCGGCAGCTGTACGGCGAGCTGGTGCCGATCCCGGCCGAGCGGGTCGTGGTGGTCGAGGACCGCAAGCGGCTCTCACTGGGCAGCCGTACGTTCGAGTTCATCGATGCGCCCGGCCACGCGCGGCACCATCACTGCCCGATCGACCTCGACCACCGCGAGGTCTACAGCGGCGACAATTTCGGCATCTGCTACCGCGAATTCGACACGGCGCGCGGGCCGTTCGTGCTGCCCACGACCACGCCGGTGCAGTTCGACCCCGCCGCGCTGCACGCCACCATCGACCGGATCCGGTCCTATCGTCCGCAGCGCATCTACCAGACGCACTTCGGCCCGGTCACGGACGTCGAGCGCCTCGGCTGCGACCTGCATGCGGCGATCGACGAGCTGGTGCGCATCGCGCGCCTGCATGCCGCCGCGCCCGACCGCAGTGCGCGCATCGAGGCCGACATGTTCCGTTACTTCAGCACGCAGCTCGACGTGCACGGCTACGCCGGCGACGTGCCGCGCCGCCACGCCCTGCTCGACGGCGACGTGCGCCTCAATACGGATGGGCTGCTGGTCTGGCTGGACAGAAGGGGGTAGGGGATAGGGGGTAGTGCCGGAGGATGCTGCCGCACCTCGAGCTGCTGCGCGCCTCTTCACTGTCCCCTATCCCCTGTCCCCTGTCCCCTTAAACTACCCCCTACCCCCTACCCCCTACCCCCTTCCCCATGACTTCCTTCCAGGCCTACCGCATCCACCAGCTCGACGGCCGCATCGTTGCGCGCTTCGACACCATCACGCTCGACGACCTCACGCCCGGCGACGTCGTCGTGCGGGTGCAGTACTCGGGCATCAACTACAAGGACGCGCTCGCCGCGACCGGTACCGCACCGATCCTGCGCAAGTACCCGCTGGTGGGCGGCATCGACCTTGCCGGCGAAGTGGTGACCTCGGCCGACCGGCGCTACGCGGTCGGCCAGCCGGTGCTGGTCACCGGCTGCGGGCTGAGCGAGACGCGCGACGGCGGCTACGCGCAGTTCGCACGCCTCGAGAGCGAAGCGGTGATTCCGCTGCCGGCCGGCATCAGCACCCTCGACGCGATGAAGATCGGCACTGCGGGCTTCACGGCCGCGCTCGCCGTGCACCAGATGGAACGCAATGGCCAGCTGCCCGGCAACGGCCCAGTCGTGGTGACCGGCGCGACTGGCGGCGTGGGCAGCATCGCCGTCAACATCCTCGCGCGGCGGGGCTACGAAGTGGTGGCGGTGAGCGGCAAGTCCGACGCCGACGAATACCTCACCTCGATTGGCGCGGCGCGCATCCTGCGCCGCCAGGACCTCGACCTCGGCAAGCGGCCGATGGAGAAGGCCTTGTGGGCCGGCGCCATCGACAACGTCGGCGGCGAGCTGCTCACGTGGCTCACGCGCACCGTGGACCAGTGGGGCAACATCGCCAGCGTCGGCCTTGCCGGCGGCGCGGAACTCAACACCACGGTGATGCCGTTCATCCTGCGCGGCGTGAACCTGCTCGGCATCAACTCGGTGCTGACGCCGCGCGATACACGGTTCGCGGTGTGGAATCGCCTGGCGGGCGACCTGCGGCCGGCGCAGCTCGACCGCATCTGCTCGCGCACGCTCGACTTCGCCGAGCTGCCGGGGCAGTTCGACGCCTATCTGAAGGGTGGGGTCACCGGCCGCACCGTGGTGAAGATCGCATGAACGACGCGCTGGGCCACCACACCCTGACCCACCTCGAGCGCCTCGAAGCCGAGGCGATCCACGTCATGCGCGAGGTGGTCGCCGAAAGCGACAAGCCGGTGATGCTGTACTCGATCGGCAAGGACAGCGCGGTGATGCTGTACCTCGCCCTGAAGGCCTTTCATCCGGCCAAGCTGCCGTTCCCGCTGCTGCACGTCGACACCCTGTGGAAGTTCCGCGACATGTACGCGTTCCGCGAGCGCATGACGCGGGAGCATGGCTTCGACCTGATCGTCTACACCAACCCGGAAGGCGTCGCCCAGGGCATCAACCCGTTCACGCACGGCTCGGCCATCCACACCGACGTGATGAAGACGCAGGCGCTGAAGCAGGCGCTGGACCTGTACGGGTTCGATGCCGCGTTCGGCGGCGCGCGCCGCGACGAGGAGAAGAGCCGCGCCAAGGAGCGCATCTTCTCGTTCCGCTCGGCGCAGCACCGCTGGGACCCGAAGAAC
>Ga0209254_10004955_pt1 | contig 12236 bp, 12 predicted proteins | sample FrelakmetDIP11DI_FD_187148 | JGI IMG/M metagenome (GOLD analysis project Ga0209254, IMG submission 187148) | Freshwater lake sediment microbial communities from the University of Notre Dame, USA, for methane emissions studies - DIP11 DI (SPAdes)... | ecosystem: Environmental > Aquatic >...
GGTCGGCAGCCGGCCGCCGACCGGGTAGCGGCCGGAGCGGATGCCGTCGGCCAGCGCGCGGAATATCTCGGCGTAGCGCGTCTTGCGCGCGGGGACATCGTGGGCGATGACGGCGGAATCCATGGCGTGCTCATCGCGGACTGGCGTCACGCTGGCTTGACAGGCAACGCCGGTGACGCGCAGACTTTGTCCGGACAAAGTGATGGTCGCACGCGTCTTCGCGTCTGGCAAGTGGCGCGCCGCGCCTCAGTGAAGTCGGTTCTTGCCCGGTCGATTATCTGCCCACTGGAGGAGTCATGAATCTTCGCTTCCGCGCTTCCTGCGTCGCGCTCGCGCTGGCTGCCGCGTTCTCGTCCACCGCCGCGTTCGCGCAGGCCAAGCTCACCGTCGCCGGCTACGGCGGCTCGTTCGAGGACATGATGCGCAAGGAGATCATGCCGGCGTTCGAGAAGAAGACCGGCGCCAAGCTCGAGTACGTCGCCGGCAACTCGACCGACAACATCGCCCGCATGCAGGCGCAGCGCGGCAACATGGAGGTCGACGTCGCGATCGTCGACGACGGCCCGATGTACCAGGCTGTCGCGCTCGGCCTGTGCAGCGAGCTGAAGGGGGTCAACTTCGCCGAGCTGTATCCGGTCGCCGACATGAAGACCGGCAAGTCGGTCACCATCGGCGTGGTCGCCACCGGCCTGATGTACAACACCAAGTACTTCGCCGACAACAAGATGCCGGCGCCGACTTCGTGGAACGACCTGAAGGACCCGAAGTACCGCAAGAAGCTCGTCATCCCGCCGATGAACAACACCTACGGCCTGCAGACCGTGATCATGATGGCGCGCCTGAACGGCGGCGGCGAGAAGAACATCGATCCGGGCTTCAAGGTGATGCGCGAGGCCGTCGCGCCGAACGTGCTGACCTTCGAGGCGCAGCCGGGCAAGATGACCGAGCTGTTCCAGAGCGGGCAGGCCATATTCGCCGTCTGGGGCAGCGGCCGCGTCAAGGCGTTCCAGGACACCGGCTTCCCGGCTGAGTTCGTCTACCCGAAGGAAGGCGCCATGGCGCTCGGCATCTCGATCTGCCCGACCGCCAAGCCGAATCCGTCGCCGCTGGCGCAGCAGTTCATCGACTTCATGCTGCAGCCCGATACGCAGGTGGTGTTCGCCAAGGGCTCGGGCGCCGGGCCGGTCCATCGCAAGACGCAGCTGCCGCCTGAACTGCAGAAAGGACTGCCGTACGGCGATGCGGTCGGCAAGCTGCTGACCACCGACTGGGACACCGTCAACGCCAACCGCACCGCGTGGAACAACCGATTCACGCGCGAGATCGAACGCTGACGGGGCAGACGGGCGGCGGCAAGCCGCCCGCTCCGCGATGAGCTTCCTCGAACTGACGGCGCTGACCAAGCGCTACGGCGAGCATGCCGCAGTCGACGACATCACCTTGCGCGTCGACAAAGGCGAGTTCGTGTCGCTGCTGGGGCCCTCCGGCTGCGGCAAGACGACCACGCTGCAGATGATCGCCGGCTTCGTCGAGCCGACGGCGGGCCGCATCACGCTCGAGGGACGCGACCTGCTGGCGGTGCCCGCCGCCAAGCGCGGCCTGGGCATCGTGTTCCAGAACTACGCGCTGTTCCCGCACATGACAGTGGCGGAGAACATCGCCTTCGGGCTGGAGATGCGCAACGTCGGCCGGGCCGAGCGCCGGCAACGGGTGGCCGAGACGCTGGCGCTGGTCGGGCTGTCCGGTTTTGCCGAACGTCACCCGGTGCAACTGTCGGGCGGCCAGCAGCAGCGCGTGGCGCTGGCCCGCGCACTGGTGATCCAGCCCGGCCTGCTGCTGCTCGACGAGCCGCTGTCGAACCTCGACGCCAAGCTGCGCGAGGAGATGCAGGTCGAGCTTCGCCGCATCCAGCGCGCCGTCGGCATCACCACGCTGATGGTCACGCACGACCAGGCCGAGGCGCTGGCGCTGTCCGACCGCGTCGTCGTGATGAACGAGGGCCGCATCGAGCAGGAGGGCAGCCCGCTCGCCGCCTACGAGCATCCGCGCACCGGCTTCGTCTGCGACTTTCTCGGCAAGGCCAACCTGTTCATGGTCGATCGGGTCGACGCCAGCGGGCTGACCGTCGGCAGCCTGTCGCTGCCGCTGCCGGTCGGCGAATCCGCAGCCGTGCGCGCCGGTGACCGCATCCTGGTGCGGCCGGAGAAGATCGCCTTCGGCGAGCCGGGAGCGGGTGCCCTGGCAGCGCGGGTGACCAACCGCGTATTCCAGGGCAACCACTGGCTGGTCCAGTTGCACACCGCGCTCGGCGACGCGCTGGTGATCCGCCAGAACGACGGCAGCGCCTGCCCGGTCGAGGGCGACGAGGTGCACCTGGTGTGGCGCGCCGAGGCGATGCGCGCGGTCGCCGCCGAGCGGCCTGCGGGGTAGGCCGCCGATGTCATCGGCACGAAGGCGCGCCGCCGCGCACTGGCTGTCGGCGCCGGCGCTCGCCGTCTACGCGCTGTTCCTGGTGGTGCCGATCGCCTCGATGGCGCTGATCAGCTTCCAGAACTTCGAGTTCTACGGCGGCATCCAGCCCGGCATCACGCTGAAGAACTACCGCGAGATCTTCACCGACAGCTACTACTGGGAGGTCTTCGGCCGCACCTTCTGGATCGCCCTGGTGGTGACCGCGTTGTGCGCGGTGCTGGGCACGTTCGAGGCGATCGTGCTGCACCGGATGGCCAACCCCTGGAAGAGCATCTTCCTGCTGGTCGTGCTCGGGCCGCTGCTGATCTCGGTGGTGGTGCGCACGCTCGGCTGGGCGCTGCTGTTCGGCTCCACCGGTCTGGCCAACAAGGCGCTGCTGGCGCTGGGCCTCATCGCCGAGCCGATCGCGTTCATGTACTCGGTCACCGGCGTGGTGGTCGCGCTGACCCACGTGCTGGTGCCGTTCGTGGTGATCTCGGTGTGGGCCTCGCTGCAACGGATCGACCCGGCGGTCGAGCGCGCCGCGGTGTCGCTCGGCGCCGGGCAGCCGACCGTCGTGCGGCGGGTGATCGTGCCGCTGGCGATGCCCGGCATCCTGTCCGGCAGCGTGATGGTCTTCGCGCTGGCGGCGAGCGCGTTCGCCACGCCGGCGATCATCGGCGGCCGGCGCCTGAAGGTGATCGCCACCGCCGCCTACGACGAGTTCCTCAACACGCTGAACTGGCCGCTCGGCGCCTCGCTGGCGGTGCTGCTGCTGGCCGCCAACGTGCTGGTGCTGTACGCGTCGAACCGGCTGATCGAGCGCCGCTACAAGGCGGTTTTCCGCGAGAGCGCCGCATGATCCGCAACGGCCCGCTCGCGCTCGTCTTCCACGCGCTGTTCATCGGCTTCATCGTGGCGCCGCTGGCGATCGTCTGCGTGGTCGCGTTCACGCCGCTCGGCTACATCTCGCTGCCGACCGACGGGCTGTCGCTGCGCTGGTTCGCGGCGATCCTCGACAACCCGCGCTTCATCAGCGCCTTCTGGCTGAGCCTGGCGCTCGGGCTGGTGTCGTCGGTCATCGCCACCGTGCTGGCGGTGCCGGCGGCGCTGGCGGTCGCGCGCTTTCACTTCCCGGGGCGCGACGCCGTCTCGGCGTTCCTGCTGTCGCCGCTGATGATCCCGCACATCGTGCTCGGCGTCGCCTTCCTGCGCTTCTTCAGCGCGGTCAACATCAACGGCACCTTCAGCGGACTGGTGATGGCGCACGTGATCGTGATCCTGCCCTTCGCTCTGCGGCTGGTGCTGGCCTCGGCCACCGGCATGGACCCGGCGGTCGAGCGCGCCGCCGTGTCGCTCGGCGCCGGCCGTTTCACCGTGTTCCGCCGCATCACGCTGCCGCTGATCCTGCCCGGCATCGTCAGCGGCTGGCTGCTGGCCTTCATCACCAGCTTCGACGAACTGACGATGAGCGTGTTCATCGCCAGCCCGAGCACGACGACGCTGCCGGTGCGCATGTTCCTGCACATCCAGGACACCATCGACCCGCTGGTGGCCGCCGTATCCGCGCTGATGATCGCCGGCACGCTGCTGCTGATGGGCGCGCTCGATCGCCTGGTCGGTCTCGAGCGGCTGTTCGTCGGCAAAGGCAAGCACTGATGGCGCGCGAGTTCGACGTCGCGGTGGTCGGCGGTGGACTGGTCGGCGGCGCCATCGCCTATGGCCTGGCCCGCCTCGGCCGGCGCACGGCGCTGCTCGACGAGGGCGACATTGCCTATCGCGCCTCGCGCGGCAACTTCGGCCTGGTCTGGGTGCAGGGCAAGGGGCTGGGGCTCGCGTCTTACGGCAACTGGACGCAGCTGGCAGCGCGCCTGGCGCCGCAACTCGCCCGCCTGCTGCGCGACGAAACCGGCGTCGACGTCGCGCTCGAGCAGCCGGGCGGTTTCCACGTCTGCCTGTCAGAAGAGGAAATGCAGAGCCGCGTCACCTCGCTGACCCGGCTGCTCGAACAGCCGGGCTTCGAGCGCTACGCCTTCGAGGTGCTCGACCGCGCCGCGCTCGCGGCGCGCCTGCCAGGCATCGGCCCCGGCGTCGCCGGCGCCACCTACTGCCCGCTCGACGGACACGTCAATCCGCTGCGGCTGCTGCGCGCGCTGCACTCGGCCTTTCTCGCGCGCGGCGGCGAGTACCTGCCGCTGCACAAGGCGCACCGGATCGAGCGCCGCAACGGGCGATTCGTCGTCTCCACCGGCGCCGGCGAAATCGGCGCCGCGCAGGTCGTGCTCACCGCCGGGCTGGGCAACGCGGTGCTCGGACCGCCGCTCGGCCTGCGCGCGCTGGTGCGGCCGCAGCGCGGCCAGGTGATCGTGCTGGAGCGCGTGCGCCGCTTCCTCGCCTATCCGATGGCGACGATCCGCCAGACCGACGAAGGCACGGTGCTGATCGGCGATTCGCAGGACGAGTCGGGTTTCAACGAGTCGCTGTCGACGTCGATCAGCGCGACGCAGGCCGAACGCGCGCTGCGCATCTTTCCCGGCCTGCGCGACGTACGGGTGAACCGAACCTGGGCCGCGCTGCGGGTGATGAGCCCCGACGGTTTCCCCATCTACGAGCAGTCGGCGAGCCAGCCGGGCGCCTTCCTCGTCACCTGCCACTCCGGTGTCACGCTGGCCGGCGCGCACGCGCTGGAACTGGCGCCGCGCATCGCCGCCGGCGATCTGGGCCCGGACATGCAACCGTTCTCGTCGGAGAGACTGAATGTTCAAGAGGCTGCCTGAGGCGGGCCCAACCGTCCCGGTCACCATCGACGGCCGGCAGTTCGCCGCGCGCGCGGGCGACTCCGTCGCGGCGACGCTGTTCGCGGCCGGCGTCAAGGCGTGCCGCACGACGCCGGTGTCCGGCGCCGCGCGCGGACCGTTCTGCATGATGGGCGTGTGCTTCGACTGCCTGGTGACGATCGACGGCCGGCCCAACCAGCAGGGCTGCCTGGTCCCGGTCCGCGAGGGCATGCGCATCGAAAGCCAGTCGGGTGCACGCATCGCCGTCGACGCTCCGCCGGGGCAGCCATGAACATCGCGTCGAGCTGCGACGTCGCGGTCGTCGGCGCCGGTGCCGCCGGGCTTGCCGCGGCGGCCGAGTGCGCCCGTCGCGGGCTGTCCACGGTGGTCTTCGACGAGCAGCAGGCCGCTGGCGGGCAGATCTATCGCGCCATCACCGCCACGCCGCTGAAGGACCGCACCGTACTCGGAGCCGACTACTGGCACGGTGAGGGACTGGTCGGCGAATTCGCGCGTGCCGGCGCGACGCACGTGCCGGGCGCCACCGTCTGGGCCGTGACCCGGTCGGACGATGGCTTCGAGATCGGCGTCTCGCACGACGGCGTCGCGCAGCTCGTGCAGGCGAAGCAGGTGATCCTCGCCACCGGCGCGCTGGAACGACCCTTCCCGATCCCCGGCTGGACGCTGCCGGGCGTCATGACCGCCGGCGCGGCGCAACTGCTGCTAAAGACCTCGGGCCTGGTGCCCGAAGGACGCGTCGTGCTCGCGGGCACCGGGCCGCTGCTGTACCTCGTCGCTGCGCAGCTGGCGCGCGTCGGCGGCCGGATCGACTGCCTGCTCGACACCACGCCGCGCGGCCAGTGGCGCAGCGCGGCCCCTTACGCGGTCGACTTCCTGCGCTCGCCGTACCTCGCCAAGGGGCTGTCGATCCTGCGCGATGCGCGGCGCGCGACGCGCCTCGTCGGGGGCGTGCAGCAGCTCGAAGCACTCGGCGGGGACTCGCTGCAGCGCGTCCGCTTCGTCGCTGGTGGACGCAGCGAGGAGTTGCCGGTCGACCTGCTGCTGCTGCACCAGGGCGTGGTGCCGAACATCAACCTGTCGAACGCGATCGGCTGCGCGCAGCGCTGGGATGAGGCGCAACTGGCCTTTGTGCCGGTCGTCGATCGCTGGGGCGCGAGTTCCGTGGCCGGCGTGACGATCGCCGGCGATGGCGCCGGCATCGCCGGCGCGCGCGCTGCCGAGGCACGAGGACGGCTTGCCGGGCTGCACACGGTGCACATGCTGGGCAGGCTCGATGCCGCGGCGCGCGACCGTGCGGCGGCGCCGGTGCGGACGGAACTCGCGCGGTTCACCCGCGGCCGCGCCTTCGTCGACGCGATGTACCGGCCAGCCGAGGCGTTCCGCATCCCGGCGGGCGAGACGATCGTCTGCCGCTGCGAGGAAGTGACTGCGCAGCAGGTGATCGACACGGTCAAGCTCGGCTGCACCGGGCCGAACCAGATGAAGAGCTTCCTGCGCTGCGGCATGGGACCTTGCCAGGGGCGACTTTGCGGCCTGACCGTCACCGAACTGATCGCGCGCGAGCGCCAGGCGCCGCCTGGCGAGGTCGGCCACTACCGGCTGCGCTTCCCCGTCAAGCCGATCACGCTCGGCGAACTGGCTGCGCTACCGGAGACGGACGAGGGGATCAAGGCCGTCGTGCGGATCGGCAAGGCGCACTGAGCGCGGCGCCGGATACCGCATGAGCCTGGTCGCGACCGCCGACGTGATCGTCATCGGGGGCGGCCTGCACGGCTGCTCGGCGGCGCTGCACCTGGCGCGCGCCGGCCTCTCGGCGCTGGTGCTCGAGAAGAACTACGTCGGTCGGCACGCTTCGGGGGTGAACGCCGGCGGCGTGCGCACGCTGTCGCGGCACGAGGCCGAGGTGCCGCTGTCGCTGGCGGCGATGGCCATGTGGCACGGCATCGCCGAACTGGTCGACGACGACTGCGGTTTCGAGACACACGGCCAGATCCGCGTCGCCGAGAACGAGGACGATGCGGCAGCGCTCAGGCAGCGCGAGGCGCGCATGCGCGCACTCGGCTACACGCACGAGCGCTGGATCGACCGCGACGAACTTTTCGCGCGCGTGCCGGCGCTGGCGCGGCACTGCCTGGGCGGACTGATCGCGGTAGACGACGGCGCCGCCCTGCCCTACCAGACGACGGCGGCCTTCCGGCGCAAGGCGGAAGCGCTCGGACAGCGCTTCTTCGAGGGCGTACGCGCGCAGCGGGTGCAACGAACGGGCGACGCGTGGACGGTCGACACCGATCGCGGTTCCTTTGCCGGTCGGGTGCTGGTCAACTGCGCCGGCGCGTGGGCCGACCGCATCTGCGCGCAACTGGGCGAACCGGTGCCGTTGGAGGTGATCGCACCGATGATGATGGTCACGCTGCGCATGCCGCGCTTCCTCGAGCCGGTGGTGCTCGGCACGGCGCGGCCGCTGTCGTTCAAGCAGACGCAGGAGGACACGGTGCTGATCGGCGGCGGCCGGCGCGCGCGGGTGGAGCGCGACGCGGAGACGACCGAGCTCGATTTCCGCGAGCTGGCCGCCTCGGCGCAGACGGTGTGGGATCTGTTCCCCGTCATGCGCGCGGCATCGGTTCACCGTGGCTGGGCCGGCATCGAAGCGCGCATGCCCGACGACATCCCGGTGATCGGACCGAGCTCGACGGCACCGGACGCGTACCACGCGTTCGGCTTCTCCGCGCACGGCTTCGAACTCGGGCCGATCGTCGGCCGCATCATGGCCGACCTGATCACGACCGGCAGGACGGAGCTGCCAATCGCGCCGTTCGCGATCACGCGCTGGAACGCCGCCGGCGATTCGCCGTGACGGCGACACGCGGGCGTCAGCCGGCTTTGGACATCAGCTGGCGCCAGCCGTCAACGCCGAGACGACGCAGCGTCTCGATGTTGCATTCGTAGATGGTCGGGGTGTCGGGAAAGGCGGCCACTGCGCGGGCGATGCTGTCGTCGCGCAGCAGATGTAGCATCGGATGGGGCGGCGCGTGCGGGCGGATCAGCAGCGTGGTCTCCACTGCCGCGGGATCGGCCGCGGTCAGGAACTGCAGCTCGCGCACCAGGTCGTCGAGCAGGCCCTGTGCGTCACGCGCCGGGCTCTCGACCCAGCGGATCTGCTTCTTCACGTGCACGGCCTTGGCGAAGGCGCACAGGTTCAGGCTGACGGATGCTGTGGCGCGAGTTGCGCGACTCGTCGAAACACTTGCGGTGCTCTGCGCTGGAAGAATCAACGACTTTCAAGTGGCGCGTGACAGTCCGCCGACCATCACGATCGCGTCAATACCTGGCTCGCTTGTCTGTACTAGGCTGACCTATTGGCGACGCTCCGCCTGCTGCACAAGACGGCGCTCGGGCGCATCGCTGTCAACGGCGGCAACGTGCCCAGGGAATTGCTGGACTGAGCAGGCGGCGCAGCCACCAACCCAAGGAGTCAGGCACATGCAACTCACCGATATCCTCGCCCAGATGGGCGGACTGCAGTCGGTGGCGCGCGAACTGGGTGTCAGCGAGAACCAGGCGGCAAGCGGTGCCGAGGCGCTCATCCCGGCAATTCTCGGCGGATTCAAGAAACAGGCGAAGGCACAGCCCACGGGCCTTGAGGAACTCGGCGGCTTGCTCGGTCGACTTGGCGGCGGCGGCCTGCTCGACAATGTGCTGGCGCCTCAGCCGACGGAGGTCAGCCGTGGCGACGATGTGCTCGGACAGATCTTCGGCTCCAAGGACGTGAGCCGCACCGTTGCACAGCACGCGGCCTCGCAGTCGGGGCTCGACCCGGCCGTGCTCAAGAAGATGTTGCCGATGCTGGCGATGCTGGTCGCCGGCTTCATGGCGAAGCAGCAGGGTGCCACGGCGCAACCCGCCCCGTCGGGCGGTGGGCTGGGCGATTTGCTGGGTGGGCTCCTCGGCGGCCAGGCCGCGGGCGGCGCGATGCCGGGCGGGACGTCGCCTGGTCTCGGCTCGCTGCTCGACCTGAACGGCGACGGCAATCCGCTGGACGACATCCTGGGGCTGGCCGGCAAGGCCATGCGTTAGCCGCGCTGCGCGCCTACAGGCGCGGCCGGGTGGCATCGATCACCATGGGAGTATCGACATGAGCTGGATCATCTCGTTGATCATTGGCGGCGTCGTCGGTTGGCTGGCGAGCATCATCATGAAGACCAATGCCCAGATGGGCATGATCGCCAACGTGCTGGTAGGCGTGGTGGGCTCGGCGCTGGGCTTCTGGATCGCCGGCTTGCTGGGCATTGCGCCCGCCGGCGGCGTCCTGGGCTTCGTGGTCGCGGTCGCAGGCGCGGCACTGCTGATCTTCATCCTGGGCAAACTCGGCGTCTTCCGGAAGACCTGACGTCGACCGCACCGCCGTACGAGGGCGAGCGACTATCGGTGTCGCTTGCCCCCGCCTTTCCGCGCCGCCTTCGCCGGCTGCTGCGCCCGGGCGATCTCCTGCCCGCTTCGCCCTTCCAGCTTGGGCGTGATGTTGTCGTCGATCCACTTCTGGTCCCACCACTCCACCGGCAGCACGGCCACGCCGGCGAGGTAGACCCCGTAGTGCAGGTGGTCGCCGGCGGCCAGCCCCGTCTCGCCGGTCTTGCCTAGGGCCTGGCGCTTGGCGACCGAGTCGCCTTCCTTGACGTCGATCGAGCTCAGGTGGCCATAGAGCGAGAACAGGCCGAGGCCGTGGTCGACGATCACCGTGCCGCCGTAGATGCCCAGGTTGCCCGCGAAGGCCACCTTGCCACTGTTGGCCGCCTCGACCGGATAGTGCTTGGTCACCGACAGGTCGTAGCCGAGGTGGTAGGCGGTGTCGATCGCCTCGCCGCCGTAGGTGTAGGTCCGCTGGTCGGCGAAGTTCGCCTCGACCTTCGAGTTGCTGAGCTGGACGAACGCTCCCTGCCAAAGCATCGACGGCGTGGCCTTGCCGGTGATGGCGGCGATGCGGTCCTCGTTCTCCTTGCGCAGCGCGCGGTTCACGGCGACGAAGACATCCTTCGCCGCGCCATGCCGCGCGGCGGCGTCGGCCAGCAGCGGCGCCACCTTGTTCTGCAGGAAGCCGTCCGACAGCGGCAGCGTGCTCTTCCGGTAGCGGACGTCCTTCAGCTCGTAGGCGAGCCGCAGCTCGCGCCTGTTGCCGGCCTTGTCGGTGACGATGAGTGTCGGCCTCGCCTCCGCCGGTACGTCGTAGGGGTGGGCGAACAGGGCGAGGAAACGGTCCGGATGGTCCTTCACCTGGCCGGGGAAGGCGGGGAAGAAGTGCTCGCCGATCTTCACCCCGCTCGAGGCCGTGTCGGCCGACGCCTTGTAGACGATCGCGCCCACGCCGCCGAAGTTCACGTAGCGGTCGTCGGCAACGAGTTCGACCATCGGCGGTGTGATGTCGATGGTGACGTTCTTCTCCAGCATGGCCTCGTTGCCGCGGAACAGTGAGGCATCGCGGGCGGCGATGCGCAGCACGGCGGGCCCCTCCTTGACGCCGGGGGCCTTGGCAAGCGCCACCGTGATCTTCTTCTCGCCCACCGGCTGCGCGAACTGCTCGGTCGCCAGGCTCGCCTCGGTGCCGCCCTGCGACACCTTCACCGTCAGCGATCTCAGGCCCGTGCCCTTGTCGCTGACGAGGATCTCCAGCGGCGCGACGCCCAGCATGTCGACGTCGGGCGAGAGGCTGATCTGCGGCCGCTCCGACTCGAAGCGCGGCCAAAGGAACAGGCCGCCGCCGGCCACGGCGGCGGCGACGATCAGCAGGAGGGCAATGAGGAGGGGACGCTTGCTGCGGGGTCGATCGGCGGAGAACGTGCTCATGGGTACTTCGGGAGGTTGTCGGCAGCAGCGCCGGCGAAAGCCGGCAGCGCCTTGGCGGGCCGCTCACGCGCGGCAGGCCGCAGCATAACCGCCGGGCTGATCGGCCGACTGTCAGGTAGGCCTGCACCGGTGGGCGCGCGAATGAGACGCCGGGGGACACGAGCGGAGGCGGCTACGCGCCGCCCTTGGCGGGCACGACCTGCGCGGTCACGCCAATCAACGCAACGACGGTACGCATCGGTGCGACCACAGCCGGCCGGGCTGCACGCGAAGCGACAGGATCCTGCCGCCACGGTGCGCTAGCGGCAGCGGCGCCTCACATCGACAGCGAACCCTCGCGGAAGTCCGTCCTGTCGAGCCAGACGTTGACCAGCACGGGCTTGCCGCAACGGGCGATCTCGCGCGCCTGCGCCAGCACAGCCGGCACGTCGGCGGTCCGCTTCACCACCAGCCCCGCCGCGCCGAAGCCCTCGGCGACGCGGTGGTAGTCGGTGCGGGCGAGCACCGTGCCGACGTCGTCGCGCAGCAGCTTCACCTGCTCGCGCGCGATTTGCGACCAGCAGGCGTCGTTGCCGACCACCGCGATCACCGGCACCTTGTGGCGGACGAAGGTGTCGAACTCCGCGAGGCCGTAGCCGCTGGCGCCGTCGCCCCAGATCAGCCACACCTCGGACTCCGGCCGCGCCAGCTTGGCGCCGAGCGCGAAGCCGGCGCCGACGCCGAGCGTGCCGAAGGCGCCGGGGTCGAGCCACGACAACGGCCGGCGCGGCCGCACGATGTACGACGCGGTGGCGACGAAGTCGCCGCCATCGGCCACCATCACCGCGTCGTCGCCGGCGGCGGCATCGAGCGCACGGAAGAAGGCGATCGGGTTGACGAGTTCGCCGGCCACCGCCGCCTGCGTGTCGATCTCCTTCTCGCGCGCCTCGTCGCGTGCGCGCAGCTGGGCAATCCACTCGGGGCGCTGCGCGCGCTCGCTGAGATGCGCGGCCAGCGCGATCAGCGTCAGGCCGGCATCGCCGATCGCGGCGATGCCCGGCCGGCGATTGAGCCTCGCGTCGCTGCGGCTGCGGTTGGCGGCGATGAGTTTCGCGCTGCGCCGCACGTGCTTGCCGTAATCGAGCCGGAAGTCGCAGGGCACACCGGCGA
>Ga0209254_10004956_pt1 | contig 12232 bp, 12 predicted proteins | sample FrelakmetDIP11DI_FD_187148 | JGI IMG/M metagenome (GOLD analysis project Ga0209254, IMG submission 187148) | Freshwater lake sediment microbial communities from the University of Notre Dame, USA, for methane emissions studies - DIP11 DI (SPAdes)... | ecosystem: Environmental > Aquatic >...
AGAAGCCGGCGCAGTCGCCGTCGACCTCGGTGCCGCGGCCGTCGACGACGATCGTGGCACCGTCGGCCTCGCCGGCATCGATGTAGGACGCGACCTTGTCCCGGTGCACCTTGGTGACCAGCGGACCCATATCGGTGTTGCGGGTGCCGTCGCCGATCTTCAGCGTCCGGGTCCGCTCGGCGATCTTGCCGACCAGTTCGTCGGCGATCGGGCCGACGGCCACGGCCGCCGAGATGGCCATGCAGCGCTCGCCGGCCGAGCCGAAGCCGGCGTTGACCATGGCGTCGGCGGCCAGGTCCAGGTCGGCGTCGGGCAGGATCACCGCGTGGTTCTTCGCGCCGCCGAGGGCCTGGACCCGCTTGCCGTGCAGCGTGCCGGTGGAGTAGACATACTGCGCGATCGGGGTGGAGCCGACGAACGAGACGGCCTTGATCGCGGGGTTGGTCAGCAGCTCGTCGACGGCGACCTTGTCGCCCTGCAGGACGTTGAAGACACCGGCGGGAAGGCCCGCCTCGGCCCACAGGTTGGCGATCCACAGCGCGGCCGACGGGTCCTTCTCGGACGGCTTGAGTACAACGGTGTTGCCCGCGGCGATGGCGACGGGGAAAAACCACATCGGCACCATGGCCGGGAAGTTGAACGGGGAGATGACCGCCACCGGGCCCAGCGGCTGACGGATCGAGGTGACGTCGACGTTGGTCGAGGCGTTCTCGGTCATACCGCCCTTGAGCAGATGGGCAATCCCACAGGCGAATTCGACCACTTCCTGGCCACGGCTGACCTCGCCGAGGGCATCGGAGAGCACCTTGCCGTGCTCGGCGGTGATGATCGCGGCCAGTTCTTGCTTGCGGGCGTTGAGCAGCTCGCGGAAGGCGAACAGGATCGTGGTGCGCTTGGCGATCGAGGTGTCGCGCCAGGCGGGGAAGGCCGCACGGGCGGCCTCGATGACGGCGCGCGCGTCGGCGACGTCGGCCAGCGCGACCTGGCCGGTGACCTGGCCGGTGGCGGGGTTGGTGACGGGGGCGGTCCGGTCGCTGCTGCCGGCGAAGGCCTTGCCGCCGGCCCAGTGGGCGATGGTGCGGACGCGGGTGTGGGGCGCTGCGAGAGTCATGCCTCGATTCTGGCCCCGGCGAGCCCGCTACGGTGCCGACAGATTGTATGAACTCATGGCTGAACTCTTACACTATGTAAGTGCAGCCGACGCTTCGCGAGATTCTCGATCTGCCGGCCCTGCGCGCGGGACAACCGGAGATGGTCTGCGACGGTCCCTTGGACCAGCCCGTGCGCTGGGTACACGTCAGTGACCTCGCCGACCTGTCCGGCCTGCTGACCGGCGGGGAGTTGGTGCTGACCACCGGGCTGACGCTTGCCGATCCCGCCGCCCGGGACGACTACCTGCCGGGGCTGGCCAAGGCCGGGGCGGTCGGGGTGGTGATCGAACTCGGCCTGCACGTCGACGCGATACCCGCCTCAGCGCTGAGCGTGGGCGCCGAGCTCGGGCTGCCGGTGATCGTGCTGCATCGCCGGGTCCGCTTCATCGACGTCACCGAGGCGGTCCACCGCCGCATCGTCGCCGACCAGTACGCGGAGGTGGCCTACGGCCAGCGCGTGCACGAAGAGTTCACCGCGCTGAGCATGCGCCGCGCCTCGATCGACCAGATCATCGCAGCCACCGCCGACATGCTCGAGACTCCGGTGGTTCTGGAGGACCTCAACCGACAGGTGCTGTCCTTCGCCGCGCGGGACACAGCGACGGCCGTGCTGCTGGCCGACTGGGAGCGCCGTTCCCGGCTGGCGGACGAATCGTGGACGTCCCGCCCGGTGGGCCCGTATCGCGAGGCGTGGGGGCGGCTGATCGCCCCGGAGATCGCCGACGCCGACTCCAGGACGGTGACGACGTTGGAGCGTGCGGCCCAGGCGCTGGCGCTGCACCGGATGGTCGAGCAGAACCGCACTTCCCTGGAGCTTCGGGCGCAGAGCGGCCTGGTCGACGATTTGCGCCGGGGCCGCATCGTCGACGAGGCCGAGGCGACCGCGCGGGCGCACGCGCTGGGGTTGCGGCCCGCGCTGGCCTACGTGCCGATGGCGGCGCGCCTTTCCGAGAGCGCTGCCGCCGATCAGGTGGTGGTGCAGCAGCGGCGGGTGCGGACCCTGGACGCCATGATGCATGCCGTGCGTTCGGCCGGCCATACCGGTCTGGCGGCCACCCGCGACGACGGCCAGATCGACCTGATGCTTGCCCCGCAGCGGATCGGCGGCCGGGGCGGATCCCTCGAGGGGGTACTCGGCGAGGTGTGTGCGGAAATCCGCCGCGCGGTCACCCGCCTCGACGGGGTCAGCGACTGCGTGATCGGCGTCGGCCCGGAGTCCAGCCGACTCATCGACGCCGTCGGCGGTCTACCGGAGGCGGGGCACGTCGCCGAGGTCGCCATGTCGATGCCGTTGCACGACAAGGCTTTTCATCGGGCAGCCGATGTGCGGCTGCGGGGACTGATCGCGCTGATCCGGTCCGATCCGCGGGTGCAGGCGTTCGCCGAGACCGAGCTGGGCGGGCTGCTCACCCATCGGGCGGCGCACGGCGACGAGGCGTTCGACCTGTTGCGCAGCTTCCTGGAAGCCGGCGGCAACAAGGCCGAGTTGGCCCGCACCCTGCACATGTCGCGACCGACGCTGTACTCGCGGCTCGCTGCGTTGCAGCGGATCATCGGACTGGATCTCGACGACGCCGAGTCCCGGACATCGCTTCATGTCGCGATGCTGATCCTGAGCCTCGCAGGGGAGTAGGACCGCCGGGCTCCACCACCCACCGGGCTTCACCTCCCGCCGAGCAGACGCAGAATCGCACGACGACGTGCCCAATCCTGCGATTCTGCGTCTGCTCGCGCCCAGGCGCCGGTCCTGTTGCCCCCTACACTCGACAGCCGTGGGTGTCCTTATCGGTTTCGCGCCGTGGATCGTGTACTGGGTCCTGGTCGGCAACGTTCCGTTCGAGACGGCCGTCGTGGTGGCGTTGGCGATGGCACTCGCCGGTCTGGCGCTCGGTCGAACCAGGAAGGTGCCCGGATTCACCTTCGAGGCCGGGGCAGTGGCGACGTTCGGAGCGCTGACGATCCTCACGTTCGTGGTCAGCCAGGCGTTTATGGAGCGGTGGATGCAGCCGTTGAGCAATCTCGGCATCTTCCTGGTGACCCTGGTCGGCCTGCTCGTCGGCAAGCCGTTCGTCCGCGAGTTCGCCGCGGTGGGCCGGCCCGACGAGGTGGTCGACAGCGAGCCCTTCGCCCGCATCACCACACTGCTGACCTGGATCTGGGTCGCCGCGTTCGCCGGTATGACGATCTCCTCGGCCATCCCGCCGATCGTCCAGGGCGACGCGACGATCCTCGACACCAAGACGCCACTGTCGTTCGTCTGCTACTGGGTCATCCCGTTCGGGTTCATGGCGCTGGCGGCGCTGGCCTCGCGCATCCTGCCCGACAAAATGACGGTGCCGGACAACGTCGTTCGCGAGACCTCCTTCGTCGCCTACAGCGAAGCCTCGATCGACGAGCTGTACTACCTGGCCCAGCAGCACGCCGACCGGGAGGTGGGCGCCGGCAAGCAAGCCTACGACGTCAAGGTCGGCGGCATGGGCACACCACTGACCGGTGACGACACCAGAAAGTCGTGGCCGTCGACCTACCGGGTTCGCGAGCGGTCCTAACCGCCGGCCTCCGCGATCGTCTTCAGCCCCGCCACAACGGCTTCCATCCCGGCCACCCACTGGCGCATCCGGCTGTCCACGATCTGCCCCGCGCGGTCGGGATCCCGCTCAATCATCATGGTGACGCCGGACTTTCCCGGCCCCAGCCGAGCCGAGTACCGCAGCCGCGTCCCATCGGTTGCTGGTGCCAGGTCGAACCGCCAGACGGCGGCGGGCCCGTCGGGATTGCCGACGGCCCACTCGAAGGCCCGTGGCGGATCGAACTCGGTGATGTGCGAGCACGTCGTCCAGACACCGATGGCCGCATGCCGGTTAGTGCCGAGGAACTGCGCACCCAGGCCCGGCTCGTCGAACCCCTCGACCCATTCGACGTTCTGAAGTTCGGTGCTGAAAGCCGGCATCAGGGTGATGTCGCTGACCAGCTCCCACACCTGTTCGATGGGCGCACCGATGTCGGCGTACACCTCGACTCCGGGCAGCGCCATGGCGATCAGCATAGGAGACAACCGACCCCGCGCAGGCCGGGTTCCCAAACACGCTGGGGGTCAACGGGACCGCGGACCCGCCGTTCGAAAGCGCAACTGTTCGGCCAACATTGGACGGCGCTTGGGACACCGTTGCGTCACGGTTCCGACAAAACGCCTGTACAGGGGCGAAACCGGGTAGCCTCGCGTCCTCCGTTTGCTGTAGAAGTGACGGTAGTGACTCTTGTGACCGAGGCCGGGTTTGCTCGCGGTGCTCGCATGGGGGATGAGAATGGGCCGGCGGTCGCCGAAAAGGGACCGGAGCGCCCGGAGAGGTGAAGATGAGATGAAGAAGTTCTACGCCTTCGCGATCAGCCTGGCGATGTTGCTGGCGATCCCTGCCCTGGCGTCGCCCACGGCGAGCGCCGCGCCCGTCAGCCGCGATCAGTACGTCAAGATCGTGATCGACCGCGGGCTAGCCCAGCGCGGGGTGCCCTACTCGTGGGCCGGCGGCGACATCAACGGGCCGACCCTCGGCAAGGGACCGGGGGCCACCACGATCGGGTTCGACTCCTCGGGCCTGATCCAGTACGTCTACGCCGGGGTCGGGGCAAAGCTGCCGCGCTCCTCGGGAGACATGTACAAGGTCGGTAAGCACGTGACCGCCGACCAGGCACTGCCGGGTGACCTGATCTTCTACGGACCCGAGGGCACCCAGAGCGTCTCGATGTTCCTCGGAAACGGGCAGATGCTCGAGGTCACCGACACCGCCGTCGCGGTGTCGCCGGTGCGCACCAAGGACATGGCTCCGTATCTGGTTCGCGTCATCGCCTGACCGGCTTCCCCACAGGGCGCGCTGATCGCGTCGACGATTTCGTCGGCGCGCGGCGCGCCCTTCTGGTGTCGAGGACCTGACCTACTCGCAGTCGGTACAGATCAGCCGTGCGGGGTCAGCCAGCCGGCTGCGGTGATGCACCAGGAAGCAGCTAGTGCAGGTGAACTCGTCGGCCTGCTTCGGGATCACCCGAACGGTCAGTTCCTCGTCGGAGAGATCCGCGCCCGGCAGCTCGAAGGAATCCGCGGCGTCGGCCTCGTCGACATCGATTACCGCCGCGGTCGGATCGTTACGCCGGCCCGCCAGTGCCTCCAGGGACTCCTCCTCGGGCTCGACCTGGGTACGGCGGGGGGCGTCGTAATCAACCGTCATGTCCGTGCCTTCCAGTAACTCCTCGACCGACGCGACAACGCGGCCGAATGCGGGTTTGTTCCCGAACCCGGCGCCGGCTAAACACGGCGCCGTCGCGGCTAGTGCGACCAGCCCTGCGCGGCCTGTTCGTCGAAGGTGCGGTCGATCCGTTCGAACCGTCGCCGGATCGATCCGCGCGAGTTCGCGTGCGGGAGCACGTAGAGCCGATCAGCCAATACCGCGTCGGCGGTCAGGGCGGCGACCTCGCCCGCATCCAGCACGGTCGGGTCGGTGACGTGACCGGAGAACGGCACGTCCTCGTCCTCGTCGGCCGGGTGCTTGATCGGATCACCGATCGCGGCGGCGGTGCGGCTTCGCTTCGAGTTCGCCTCGATGTTGGTCCCGACGATCATCGGGCACAGCACCGAGACCCCGATGCCGTCGGGGCGCAGTTCCCGTGACAAGGTCTCGGCCAGGGCGACGACGCCGTACTTGGCCACGCAGTAGGGCCCGAGGCCGACGTTGGCGACCAGGCCGGCGAACGACGCGGTGAACAGAAGGTGGCCGCCGCCTCTTCGGCGCAGTCGGGGGACGAACACCTCGACACCATGGATCGGACCCCACAGGTCGATGTCGATCAGCCAGCGCCAGTCCTCGTGCGACATCTCGGCAATCGGCCCGGCGAGGGCCACTCCGGCGTTGTTGAACACGATGTCTACGGCCCCGAGCAGTCGCTCCGCCTCGTCGGCGAGGTTTTCCACCGAGTCCAGCCGGGTGACGTCGCAGATCACGCCGTGTGCGGTGAAGCCGTCGGCCCGCAGCGCGGACACGGCCGCATCGAGGGCGCGCCGGTCGACGTCGCCGAGCACGACGTGCGCGCCGCGCGCCGCGAACTCCCGCGCGGTCGCCAGCCCGATACCGGCGGCGCCACCGGTGATCACCGCGCCACGCCCCGAGAAAGTGTCCACGGCGCTGAACCTACTTCCTGCGGGCTGCCGCGGTCACATCCGCCACAGGGACTCCTGGGCGACGCTGGCGATCAGCGTGCCGTCCTCGGTCTGGATCGACCCGCGGGCCAGGCCGCGGGCATCGCTGTGGCTCAACGCGACGGAGTCGTAGAAGTGCCAATGGTGCGGGTCGCTGGGGCGGAGCAGCCACAGTGCGTGATCGAGGCTGGCGGCTCCGCCCGGCCCCGGCATCTCCTGGCCCGGTGGGCGGGCCGCCGACACCAGGCCGAGGTCGGAGATGAACGTCAGCGCGCAGGCCCGCAGCACCGGGTCGTCTTCGATGGGCTCGCGGGTGCGGAACCAGAACGGCTGGTTCGGCCAGTCCAGGGGGGCGCCCGGGGCGATCCGCACGTCGAAGTGGTCCGCCCACCGCTCGGGCATGCGGGTGGCGACGGTGGCGTCAGCCAGCGTCAGTCGCGGCGGCTCGGTCCGCTGCCAGTCGGTGGTGGCCTCGGGCCGGTGAAACGACGCCAGCATCTCGAAGATCGCCGCCCCGTTCTGGACGGCGGTCACCCGTCGGGTGTTGAAGGAGCGGCCGTCTCGGGTGCGCTCGACGGTGAACTCGACGTCGACACCGGCTTTACCGCCCTTGATGTAGTAGGCGTGCAGGGATTGGGGCAGGCGAGCCGGGTCGACAGTGGCGGCGGCCGCGGCCAGCGCCTGCGCGGCGATCAGTCCGCCGTAGAGCCGGCGGCCACCGACGCCGGGCGACACCGACGTGGCAAAGTCGTTGCCGTCGCCGCGAAGCCGGACCATCTCGGCGATCCAGCTCGGCATGTTCTCCCCGTGATCGGCGGTGACGAAAATCGCACCAACGATAGCCTGCGACCAGCCCTTCGAGTTGCCCGGTGCCGACGGCCGCGATGCTTAGACTGCGCTCATGGATCGCGCCCCAAACGACGCGCCAGAGGGCCTGCTCCGCATCGAGGACTGCCTCGACGCCGACGGCGGTGTCGTATTGCCCCCCGGCGTCACGTTGATCTCGCTGATCGAGCGAAATGTCGCCAATGTCGCTGACGCCGTTGCCTATCGATACCTGGACTACAGCCACGGCGGTGACGGCCAGGCAGCCGAACTGACCTGGGCCCAGTTGGGCCGGCGGTTGCTGGCGGTCGGCGCACACGTCCAGCGGGTCGCGGCGCGGGGCGACCGGGTGGCGATCCTCGCGCCGCAGGGGCTGGACTACATCACCGGTTTCTTCGCCGCGATCAAGGCGGGCACCATCGCGGTGCCGCTGTTCGCACCCGAGTTGCCGGGCCACTCCGAGCGACTCGACATCGCGCTCGCCGATGCCGAGCCGGCCGTGGTTCTCACCACGGCGGCAGCCGGCGACTCGGTGCAGGGCTTTCTGTCCAAGCTGCCGTTGGCACGGCGTCCCGAGGTGATCGTCATGGACGAGGTCCCGGATTCGGCGGGGGCGAACTTCTCGCCCACGACCATCGACGCCGACGAGGTCTCGCATCTGCAATACACCTCGGGCTCGACCCGCCCACCGATGGGCGTCGAGATCACCCATCGGGCGGTCGGATTCAACCTGATCCAGATGATCCTGTCGATCGACCTGCTGGACCGAAACACCCACGGTGTCAGCTGGTTACCGCTCTACCACGACATGGGCCTGTCGATGATCGGCTTCCCGACTGTCTACGGCGGACACTCGACCCTGCTGTCGCCGACCGCATTCATCCGCCGTCCCCAACGCTGGATCAGGGCGATGTCGGCGGAGTCCCGGGTGGGCCATGTGGTCACTGCCGCACCGAATTTCGCCTACGAGTGGACGGCACAACGCGGCCTGCCGGATCCCGGTGAGGACATTGATCTGAGCAACGTGGTGATGATCATCGGCTCCGAACCGGTCAGTATCGAGGCGATCCGGAAGTTCGACGCGGCATTTGCGCCGCACGGCTTGCCCGCCACCGCATTCAAGCCGTCCTACGGTATCGCCGAGGCGACGCTGTTCGTGTCGACGATCGCCCCGACCGCAACGGCGTCGGTGGTGCATCTCGACCGTGCCCGACTCGCCGCCGGACAGGCCGTTCCGGTGCGGGCCGACGACCGCGGGGCCGTCGCTCAGGTCGCCTGTGGCCAGGTGGCCCGCAGCCAGTGGGCGGTGATGGTCGACCCGGAGACCGGCGCAGAATTGCCCGACGGCCAGGTGGGCGAGATCTGGCTGCACGGCGACAACATCGGCCGCGGGTATTGGGGCCAGCCCGAAGAGAGCCGAAAGACGTTCGGCGCCAAGCTCGTACAGCGACTCGCCGAGGGCAGCCACACCGATGGCCTCCCGCAGTCGGCCACCTGGCTGCGCACCGGTGACCTTGGTTTCTATCTTGACGGCGAGCTCTACGTCACGGGCCGCATCGCGGATCTGGTGACGGTGGATGGCCGCACGTTCTATCCGCAGGACATCGAATCGACCGCAGCGGATGCCTCGCCGATCGTGCGGCGCGGCTATGTGGCGGCATTCTCGGTGCCGGCCAACGAATTGCCCGGCGCGCCAAGCGATGACGACGGCCAGGCGTTGGTGATCATCGCCGAACGTGCCGCCGGCACCAGTCGTGCCGATCCGCAGGCCGCACTCGAGGCGGTCCGTGCCGCGGTCTGGGACAAGCACGGCGTCACGGCGGGAGAGGCTCGACTGGTGCCCGCCGGGGCGATCCCGCGTACCACGAGCGGGAAGCTGGCCCGCCGGGCCTGCCGCGCGGAGTACCTCGACGGCACCCTCAAGACGTGTTAGATCAGCGCACGGCTCGCCGCGGCTGAGTTGAACGCTTGACGAGCGCAACAGCGCTAACAGTGTTAGCGTTGCCGCGCGCTCATGCGTGGGGTGGTACACGAGAGCAGGTTCTGATGTTGGACATCGTGGCCAAAGCGGCAATATGGGATTTTCACGTGGAGTGCGATAGTTGCACGACCTCGATCGACGTGTCGGTCCTGGTGTACAAGCCGGCCCAATCCGCGGCAAAGCAGGCACTCAACGAACTGCTGGTGGACTACGGCTGGTTGCCGACGGTCGGCGGCGGCTTCTGCCGCGCGCACGCCTTACCCTCCCGCCGGCGGTAGCCTCGCTGGCGTGGCCACAACCGGCGACCTGGACCGTCATCGACTATGCCGACCAGAAGAAGAACGACGTCTACGCCCTGGTGAACCGCCTTGCACCCACGTGCGCGCCGTGAGGTCAGCGCCCTTTCCACTGCGGCCGGCGTTTCTCCTGCCAGGCTCGGATGCCCTCGCCCACGTCCTCGGTGGCGCCGGCGACCTTGCGCATGACCTCCCCGAACCGCACTGATTCGATCCAGCCCATGTCGGCGGTCCGCCACGCCACTTCCTTGGTCGCCCGTTGCGCCAGCGGCGCGGCTTCGGTGAGCACCGCGGCCCACGCGCGGGCTTCGGCCAGCAGGTCCTGCGGCTCGACAAGCTTCCACACCAGGCCGATCTCCTCGGCCCGCACAGCGCTGACGGGCTTGCCGGTGAGCAGCAGTTCCATGGCGTTGGCCCAGCCGACGCGCTGGGGGAGTCGGATCGCGCCGACGATGGTCGGCACCCCGAGTCGCACCTCGGGGTAGGAGAACGATGCCTCGGTGCTGGCGATGACGAAGTCGCAGAACAGCACGCCGGTCAATCCGTAGCCCACGCACGGGCCGTGCACGGCGGCGATCGTCGGCTTGAACAGCTCCATCCCCGACTCGAACGAGTTGATGGTCGGCTTCTCCCAGAACGTGCCGCCGAACGTGCCCACCGACCCCTCGCCGTCCTTCAGGTCGCCGCCCGCGCAGAAGACGTCGCCATTGGCCGTCAGAATGCCGACCCAGGCGTCTTCGTCGTCGCGGAACCGGTCCCAGGCGGCGTTGAGATCCTGCCGAAGGGCCCCGTTGATCGCGTTGCGCGCCTCGGGACGGTTGAGGGTGATGGTGGCGACGTGATCGTCCAGCTCATAGTTGACCAAGGGCATTGCTGCACTCTAATTTCGCCGGACAGCCTCGCGCCGGTTTGACGTCGGATGCGCAATGGAGGTGTCAATTCCACTCTGGCCCGTGCGCGTCGGCGCAATAATCGTCGCGGGTCGGGTTCAAGCAATAAGGACGTCCGACATGAAGACGTTCTCAGCAGCGTTGTTGGCAGCCGCGGCGGCGGGCCGGCCGCCGTGCTACACCCCCCAAGGGGTCCCGTACTACACCCCGGGTGACGCGCCCTGCTACTGACGGCTACTGCTCGCCGAGGCCCATCATCTCGGTGACGTGGTGGTCGCGGCCGGCGGTGTAACCTCCGTCGACGGCGATGGCCTGCCCGCTGACGAAGCTGGCATCCGGCGAGAGCAGGAAGGCGGCGACGGCGGCGACCTCGTCAGCGCGGCCGAACCGGCGCAGCTTGTGCTCGTGGCGCAACCCCTCGCGGGCGTGCTCCATGCCGGGCAGGCCGATCACCGAGTCCAGCAGCGGGGTGTCGATGAAGCCGGGACAGATCGCGTTCGCGCGAATTCCGCTGGGCCCGTAGTCGATTGCGATGTTCTTGGTCAGCAGCACAACCCCGCCCTTGGACGCGTTGTAGGAGCTGCCGCCCGCGGTGCCCTCCAGCCCTTCGATGCTGGCGAGGTTGACGATGGCGCCGCGCTCACCGGCCACGCGGTCTTGCTGGGTCATCTGGTTCAGGGCAGCCCGGTTGACCACGAACGTGCCTTTGAGGTTGATTCCGAGCACCCGGTCCCACTCGTCGTCGGGAATCAGATGCACGGGTCCGCCGCCCGCCACGCCGGCGGAGTGCACGACCCCGTCGAGTCGGCCGGCCTTCGCGACGACGGCGGCGACCGCGTCGTTGACCGCGTCGCCGTCCATGATGTCGGCTTGGGAATAGCCGAACGCCTCGGTATCGAGTCCCGGCGGCGGCTCGGGAGCCAGGTCGATGCCCACCACGGTGGCGCCCTCGGCGAGCAACCGTTCGACAGTCGCCCTGCCGATCCCCGACGCCGCGCCCGTGACCAGAACGCCCTTGCCCTGCAGGCCGTGTGCTGCGCTCACCGCATGTCCTTTCCGCGGGCCGAGGGGGAGTGGCCCGTGATCAAGATGCCAGACGCGCCCTGATCAGGAGAAGAACTGTCTCAGTTGGTCGGCGCGCAGCGCCACACAGTCACCCCGCGCGGCCAGGACCTTGCCGCTCATCAGTCACCGAGCCGTTCCGACGCGGCGCTCAGGGCGCTGCGCGCGCCCTCCCAGGTACTGCGGATGACCTCGGCCACCGGGAGGATCTCGACGATGCGCGAGGACACCTGACCGGTGTTGGCGACGCTGGCGTCCATGTCCCCGTCGAAGTAGAGGGTGGTGACCCCGCCGAGCAGGGGGGTGGCGTCGTCGGCCGCGACACGTCGGGCGAGCGCGGTACGCAGGACCCGCATGGTGGGGTTTCCGGGGACGTCGAGCAGGACGGTCCCCGCATCGTCGGCGGCCACGATTGCGTCCTTGAAGTTGGTGTGCACGGCGGACTCTGCGCTGGCCAGCATCCGGGTACCCATCTGGACCCCCTCAGCACCGAGCACCACCGCCGCGGCGGCCGAGCGGGCGTCGCAGATCCCGCCCGCCGCGATGATGGGAAGGTCGACGTGCTCGGCCACCAGAGGCAGCAGGACCATCGTGGATGCCGCCAGCGCGGACTTGAAGCCGCCACCTTCGACACCTTCGACCACCAGTGCGTCGACTCCGGCATCGACGGCCTTACGGGCGCCGTTCAGCGATCCCACGACATGCACCACGGTCATGCCCGCGTCGTGCAGTCGGGCGGTGAACAGCGCCGGGTCACCGGCGGAGGTGAAGACGTGTCGCACGTCGGCCTCAGCGAGAACGTCGACGATCGACGGGTCCCGTTTCCAGCCCTGGATCATCAG
>Ga0209254_10004957_pt1 | contig 12232 bp, 12 predicted proteins | sample FrelakmetDIP11DI_FD_187148 | JGI IMG/M metagenome (GOLD analysis project Ga0209254, IMG submission 187148) | Freshwater lake sediment microbial communities from the University of Notre Dame, USA, for methane emissions studies - DIP11 DI (SPAdes)... | ecosystem: Environmental > Aquatic >...
GGCCAGCGCCTCCAGGCCATCCATGTCGGGCATGCGGATGTCGAGGATCAGCACCTCCGGCTTGGCGGCTGCCGTCAGCTCGACCGCCTGCCGCCCGGTCGAGGCTACGCCGACCACCTCCATGCCGCCGCGCTCGAGCACCATGCGCAGCCCTTCGCAGATCAGACCGTGGTCGTCCGCGATCACCACCCGAATGCTGGGTTGTCCCATGACTGCCTCACAAGATCGAAACGGATGATATGCCGATCCGGCAGATTGCGCCAGACCCGGCGCTTTCCCGCGCCCGCGTCGCAGGCCTACGCCGAGCGATCGGCGCCGTCCCCCTGCGCCAGCTGCCGGATGCGCGGCAGGCCGTCCGCCATCAACCCCGCCAGCAGGTCTCCCAGGGAGCGGTATCCAGCCTGCGGTCCGCCATACGGATCGGCGATGTCAAACTCGGCGCCGACGGCTTCGGATAGCAGGCGGATCTTGGCGGCCTGCTTCGGGCAGGCCGCCCGCAGCTCGCCCTGGTGTTCCTTCTCCATCGCCAGCACCAGATCGAACTGGGCGAGCAGCTCACAGGAAGCCGGCTGCGACTGATGGCGGCTCAGGTCGAGGCCGTGACGACGGGCCTCCTGCCGGCTGTATTCCGTCGCCGGAAGACCGGGGAGCGCCCACGTGCCTGCCGACTCGACACGCCAGGATTCTTGCGGGGCCGCCCCGTCCAACGCCTGACGCAGGAGCACCTCCGCCAGCGGCGAGCGGCACTGGTTCGCGCTGCACACCAGGAGCACTGAGGGCATGATCAGCAGCCTGGAGCCATGGATCCAAGGGCCGACGGCAAGTGTTCGGCCCGGCGGCCGCAGGCGGAGGACAAGCACCTGGTTCCGGCGCTCACGGCAGGCGCTCGACCAGCGCCACGTCCACCTCGACCGGGACAAAGCGTTCGTTGAGCATGCGCAGCAGCACCCGCACGCGTTCGTTGCCGGGAAGCTTGACGTCGAAGATCCCCTCGTAGCCTTCGAACATGCCCTGCCGGATCAGCACGCGCTCACCCGGCCGCAGGCCGGCGGCCTGCAGTCCACCCGCCTCCCAAACCTCCGCCACCCGCGCCGCTAGCGCGCGCATCGTCGTGTCGGGCACCGGCGCCGGCTCTCCCCCAACGTGAACCAGACCCGTCGAGAAGGGCATCCAACTGAACGTCGACACGCCCTGCCCCTCCAGGTCGGCCCGGATGAACAGATAGCCGGGGAAGTACGCCCGGATGCGGGAGGCACGGTAGTTGACTGGCTTGTAGGGAATCGTCGGGTAGAAGACGGGGTGACCCTGCCCCCGGGCATAGCGGGCCAAGACCGATTCCTTGTGCGGCTTGCTGCGCAGGACATACCACCGCAGCCGGGGGTGCTCCGGGGTCACCGCCAGCTCAGCCGCTTCGGGCACGAGAGGGAGATCAGGCTCGGCAGACATGGTCAGGGTGCCGGTGATTATACCTGTGCCGAGTGTGCCGCCTTTGCGTTCAGCTCCGGCCGGAGGACCGACCCGCACCCTTGGCGGCCGGCGTCCGGATGGCGCCATCGCTTGGGGTGGGAGGCGGCGGATCCACCTCGGCGGTCCTCCCGGCAACCCGGTCGACGGGTGAATGTAAGGTGCACGCTCAGGGGCGACCGATAGAATGAGCATGCCGGGCACACGACCCGGCCGCCGATGTCCACGCCGGAGGGGCTGGTTTGACCTCGGAAGCTACACCCAGAGTGCTGGTGATCGATGACGAGCGCTTGTACTGCCAGGCGATCGCCGACATCCTTGTGTCGCGCGGGTACGATGCCCAGATGGAGCATTCGGCCCAGGCCGGGCTGCAGGCGATCGAGCGCTATCAGCCCCACGTGGTCATCGCCGATGTGATGATGCCGGATATGGACGGGATATCCTTGCTGCGTGAAGCACTGGCTCGCAGCAACGGCTGCAGCCCGGCCTGGGTGGTTTGCAGCGCCAAGGTGTCGGCCTACGATCGGGCGAATGCGCTGCAGGCCGGCGCAGATGCCTTCCTCGCCAAGCCCTTCAGCCTGCAGGACCTGATGCGCACGGTCAGCAGCGTGCTCGCGCAGCGTGCGCCGCAGTTGGCGCCGCCGCTCGCCGGCTGAGCGTCCCTACCCGAACCACCCCAGGATATGCAGATGGCGCCACAGTTCGGCGCCGGAGACCAGCGCCAGCTTCCCGCCAGCCTGGTCGGCGTGCTTCTTACAGGCCGGCGTGAAGTCGCTGGTGGCGATGAGGTAGGCTCCCACGCAGTCTTGCAGCGAAGCCTCCTTCAACAGGATCTTGGCCTCGCCGATCCCGACGTTCTTCTCGCTGCGGATGCTCCGCACCAGGACCCGCTCCATGCCGGCGTCGGTCTCGCGGCTCGCAACCAGGTCACCGCCGGCTTCGGTCGGCTCGCCGGCTGGATTGCAGTGGGGATACCCAAGGGCCTGCATCCACCCGGCGACTCCCGCCATCAGGTTCTCCGGGGAGAGGCCGGCCAACTGGGAGCGCAGCATGTCGGTGCCCGGCAGCCAACCGCTGCCCATCGGGTGAGGCGCCGCCTCACGCGGCGCCGGGCTTTCCGCCGTAGGCACTTCCAATACCTGTTGCATCAGGTCGTCCAGCGAGAGTTCGCCCCCCGGGACCTCCTCCTGCTGGTAGAGATCCTCCTCGAGCAAGCCGCGTTCAGCCAGCAGGCAGAACAACCGCTCCTCGTGCGTCCCGGTAGTCCACATCTCGTAGATGTTGAGCGGCAGGCCGTGGCTGCCGTCGGGGCGCAGGCGCATTTCGGCCCGGCGAGCGACCAGCGGATCCAGCGCATGATCGAAGTGAACCAGGTAGGAGGCTTCCACCAGCGGCCGTCCGTCCAGCCGCGACTGCACATCGGCCAGCAGCACGTGGAAGCGAGGCTCATGGCGAAAGGCCTGGATGGATTGAATCCGATCCTGCTCGCTCCCCGAGGCGCCCAGGTCGATCACGCCATACGCCTGCAGCACGGGCAGCAGCAGCGTCAGGCTCTGCCGCGGCTGCGGGCTGAACACCACCATCTTGCCGCCCCCGGCACTGACCTCCTCGGCCATGGTGACCAGGGCGCGCACCTTGACCCCGTCGAAGGAGTTCGCCAGGAAGTTGCAGCCTTGAGTCATGCGATCGAGTGCGGCGATCACGTGCGTCCGCGTCAGCGCGCCCCCCAGGTTCTTCAGCCGGTGGCGCTCCTCCGCCAGCATCTCGCGGTAGGCCTCCCACTGCCGATCGTCGAGATCCATCCACAGGCGCTGGCGGGCAAACGGAGGCAGATCCCCGGCGATCTGGGGCTTGCTGCGGCGCAGGAAGTGCGGGGCGAAGCGTCGCCGCAGCTCGGAGGCTGAGGTCCCGGCGCCCACGTTGGCCAATCCAGGCGTGAGAAAGCGGAACACCGCCAGCCAGTCCTCGCGCTCTTCGGGCAGCGCCCCGGCCAATGCCCAGCGGCGACGCGGGCGGAGGCGGATCGCCGGCTCGGCCGGGTTGGCCATCAAGCGCCGCGCCCCCAGAACGCTGTCCAGCACCACCAGATCGATATCCATGCGGGCGGCGTCGATCAGGTCCCGCTCCAGGTCGGCCGCCAGCGTCTCATAGTCGGCCAGCAGGACGTGCGCCGGCGAGGCCCAGTCCAGGGCGCGCTGGGAGCGGCTTCCGTGGACGGCGGTGACCAGCAGCCCCGGGCACCAGTCCGCCAGGGCCGCCGCCCACTCGCGACGCTGGCTGTCCGGGCACACCACCATCATGCGCTTAGCCTGGCCGCGCTGGAAGAGCGCCAGGATCGCCAGACAGGCGGTGACCGTCTTGCCGGTGCCGAGGTCATCCGCCAGCAGCAGTGACTCCTGTGCCAGCAGCGCCTGGAATGCCTCGAGCTGGTGCGGCCGCAGGACCTGCAGCACACCGCCGCCCGATCCTTCGAACGGAAGCACGGTCTCGATCAGATAGGGTCGAAGCCGGTCCAGCCGGGTGTCGGCATCGGGGTTGAGTGGATCGGCCGACTGCCTCGGAAGCGGGGTCGGGCCGTCCGGGCGGGCGACGGGCGAGACGGCCAGCACGATTCCCGCCGGCGCTGCCTCGGCCGTGGGCCGCGCCGCTTCAACCAGGATCGGCGGCTTGGCGATGGCCTCGGCCAGCTTCTCGATGCCGGTCGATGCGAGTCCGCCCAGGCTGAACTCGTAGGTCACCCCGGGAGGAATCCGGACCGCACGGGCAGCGCCGGCATCCTCCGGTCCCAGCTGGATCTCCGAGCGCGGCGCGGCGGACCAATGCAGCGGCAGCTCGAGAGCCAGATCCCGCACGCCAGTCAGTTGGGGCGGTTCAAGTGGAGGGGTCTTCTTGCGCGAACGGGGACCGGGCACGTCAGGACTGATGCAGCTCGCCCACCTTCAAATTGTGGGCCTCTTCCAGCGCCGAGCGGATGCGCATGAACGGCTCCAGGATGCTCCGCCCGCGCAGGCGACGCGGCAGGGCGTTGCGCCCGGTTTCCGCCTCATTCTCGTAGCCCGGCAGGGACTGCAGCACGAACTGGCCGTCGACCGTGCCGCGCACCCATAGCACGGGTAGGTCAATGCGGGGCCGCAGCTTGAGGAACTCGGCATCCCGCACCAGCACGACGTCCGGCTTGACTTCCATCGCGCCTAGGATGGGCAGCCCGACCAGGTCGTTGCAGATGTACTCGTGCAGCGTGTCGCCATACAGCATCTTCTGCAGACTGGTGGGGCGGATTGCGCCGCTCACGCGGAACTCCAGTGGGCGGGTCAGGTTGTCGGTAACCAGGCAGCCGCCGCGGATGGCGGCGCCCTCCTCGAAGGTCGCCAGATCAAGGAAAGCAAGCACCCTCTCCACCGCGGTGGAGTCGAGTTGGTCAGTCATGGCCTATGCCTCGGCGTGGATTCCCTGGCGTCGCAGCTCACCGCCGCGCCCCGCATATGCCTACTGTAGTCGAAAGAACGCCCGCCTGCAAGCCACCTCGGGCTAGCCGCCGGGCGGGCGGGATGGGAAATCCTACCCAGTCGGGTTTGCGCGCTCTCCAGTCGGGGCATCCGTCAAACGTCGGTTGGGAGCCGCGGCATAGCCGGTCCCGGCACGCCGAGCAGCTCGGCGAGCGCCGCTTGCATAGCCACCCGGTCATCCCAGGCGTATTCGATCTCGCCGAAGCACATCGACTGCTCGTGCCCCTTGCCGCAGATGACGACCACATCACCCAGGCGGGCGCGTGAGACCGCCTGGCGCAGGGCCCGGCCCCGATCGGGTTCTCGCAGGAAGCTCTCGCCTTCCACGCCCCCGGCTGCCAGCGCTCCCTGGGCCATCTCCTCCAGGATCGCCTCCAGCGACTCGGTGCGCGGGTCCTCGGCCGTCAGGATGCTCAGGTCAGCGGCCTGCGCTCCGATCTCAGCCAGCATGCGGCGCTTCTGACGGTCGCGCAGCCCGGCCGAGCCGAAGACGGCGATCACCCGACCGGAAGCCACCTGGCGCGCCGAGGCCAATGCCTGCCGCAGGGCGTTCGGGGTGTGCGCGAAGTCCACCAGGGCCAGAAACGGCTGCCCGAGGTCGATGCGTTCCATCCGGCCGGGAATGCCGCCGAAGGTCGAGATGGCCGCCGCCGCCTGCTCCGGCGCGAGGCCCAGGCCGCAGACTGTCGCGGCGTAGGCCGCCAGCACATTGGGGATGTTGTAGCGGCCGATCATGGTGGTATGGACCGGCAGTCGATGCTCGCCGGCGCGTATCTCGAAGGAGAGCCCCTGCACGCCGGCCGACACGCCCTCGGCGCGGATGTCGGCGGGCTGCACCAGGCCATACGTCACCTGGCGCACCTGCGTCACGCCCCGCAGGTAGTCGAATGACTCGTCGTCGGCGTTCAGCACGGCCAGCCGCTCGATCCCGCCCGGCTTCGCCGGCGTGTCGGCCAGTCCGGCAAACAGGCTGGCCTTCGCCTGACGGTAGGCCTCGAAAGAGCCGTGGTAGTCCAGATGCTCATGGGTGACGTTGGTCACCACCCCCAGATCGAAGTCGCAGGCGGCCACTCGCCCCTGGGCCAGGCCGTGCGAGGTGGCCTCGAGCACGGCATGGGTCAGGCCGGCATCGACCATCTGGCGCAGCAGCGATTGGACCTCGACCGCTTCCGGCGTCGTCACGTGCAGGCCGGTCTCGACCTCGCTGCCTCCGATGATGGCGCTGACTGTGGTGATCAAGCCGGCGGGCACGCCGCTGGCGGTGAGGAGGTGATGAATCAACGTCGCGGTGGTGGTCTTGCCGTCGGTGCCGGTGACCCCGATCATGCGCAGGCTGCGCGCCGGCAGGGCGTGCCAGGCCGCGGCCAGGCGAGCAAGCGCCAGGCGGGCATCCCTCACCTGGCGATAGGGAACGCCCAGGGCGGGATCGCCGCGCTCGCCGACCAGCAGGCTGGCGCCGGCCGCGGCTGCCGCCGGCAGGTAGTCATGGCCGTCGATATGCTCGCCGCGCACGGCGACGAACACCCAACCTGGTCGAACCCGACGCGAGTCCGCCGTCACGCCGCCCACCTCGACGTTCGGCAGGCCAGCCGGCTGAAGCTCAGGCAGATCTCGCACCAGGCTTGACAGTCGCATCTCGATCCCAAATCGGTTGAACAGAGCGGAGCGCAACGGGGGCTAGCCCACTGCGCTCCACGGAAGTCCCAAGGTCACGGCGACCGGGCCGGGCTACTGCAGGCTGCGCCGCAGACCCTCCAACTTGCCGGCCACGGAAGCGTCGACCATCCGCCCGCCGGAACGAATCACCAGCCCACCCAGGATCGTGGGGTCGACGCGGAAGCTGACCTGCGCCCCGGCGCCCATGCGACCCAGCACATCCTTGCGCACGACGCCTTGCTCGTCGTCGGTGAGCGGTAGGGCGCTGATCACCTCAGCCGCCTGCCCCGAAAGGGCCTGGTCCTCCAGCGCAACGACCTTGCCACCCTTGACGCCGCTGAAGAATTCGGCGATCAAGGCATGCTGACGGCGCTCGTCAAGCGCCTCGCCGATCACCTTCTGAGCGGCGGCGATTGCCAGCGCCGGCACCTGACCGCGCAGCTCGCCCAGGACCATCAACTTCTCCTGTTCGACGTCGGCCAACGCCGCATGACGCTCGGCCTGGATGCCCTTCTCCGCATCAGCACGCAACTCGAGCTCGAGCTTCTCCGCGCGCACTGCGGCCTGCTGCACCATCTCGTTGGCCTGCTGCTGCGCCTTGGCCAGGATGCCTTCGGCTTCCTTCTCGGCATTGGCGCGTGCCTCGGCCGCCAGACGGGCGTCCTCCAGTCCCTTGGCGATCGTCTCCCGCCGCCGGTCCAGCATGCGCGTGATCGGCTTCCATGCCACGCCGTAGAGAATGAGAACCAGCAGGATGAAGTTGACGATCTGCGTGATCAGGAAGGTCAGGTTAATGCCAAGCGGTTCCAATTGGTCCAAAGCTCACCTCCCGCCCGGCTAGATGCCGACGAAGATCAGGATCAGCGCGATGACCAGGGCGTAGATGGCGATGGCTTCGGTGAAGGCCACGCCCAGGATCATGTTGGTGGTGATCGTGCCCGAGGCGTCCGGGTTGCGCCCCATTGCCTGCAAGGCGCCCAGCATCAGCAAGCCGATGCCGATGCCCGGGCCGATGGCGCCCAGTCCGATGGCCAGTCCCGCCCCCAACGCCCTTGCTGCTAGTAGATCCATCTCTAGTTCCTCCGCTTCCAGGCCTTGCTGGATATCGGGCGGGCTGCGCCCGAGGACTAAACGCTAATGCTCGGTGGCCGGGCTGCCGTGGCTCTCGTCGCCATGGCCGTGGGTGGCCATGCTGATGAACACCAGGGCGAGCAAGGCGAACACGGCCGCCTGAATCAGGCCGACGGCGATCTCGATCCCATAGAAGCCCGCCGGCAGGATGAACGGCACCAGGAACGACATCACGAAGATCAGCACCGTGCCGGCGAAGATGTTGCCCAGAAGTCGGAAAGCGAACGAGATGATCCGGCTGAGCTCGGAGATGATCTCGAGCAGGCCGACCAGGAACATCATGTAGCCCATGCCGCCCTGGCGGAGCGCCGGGATGTTGATGAACTTGTAGAAATAGCGGGCGCCCTGGGCGCGCACGCCCCACACCTGCACCATCACCATGGTCACCAGCGCCAGGCCCAGGGTGAAATTGAGGTCGGTCGCCGGGCCGCGCACGAAGGGGGTGATGACGCAGGCCTCGCACAAGCCTTCGCTCTCGGCGTGCTCTGCCTCGGCCCCCGCCTCGCCATGGACCTCGGCGATGGTCGTCTCGCGCGGTTGGGTGCCGTCCAGCGTGTAGAACGAGAGCGGGCCCCACTCGATCAGCCGCGGGGCATACGCCTTGACGCTCGCCAGGTGGGGAGGCTCGATGACACCGATGCTTTCGGCGCCGGGCAGCAGCTTGAACCAGTTGGCGGTGAGCACCAGGAAGAAGATGGTGGCCGCCAAGGGGAAGATCGACTTGCCGCGCTTGCCGCCGATCGAATTGGCGAAGTTGTAGAAGACTTCCGACAGGGCCTCGGTGATATTGGCCAGCCTGCCCTTGGGAGGCAGCAACGCCCCGCGTCGGGCATAGCGCATGGTGATCCCGAAGAGCAGCAGCAGCAGCACGTCGACGATCAACGTGGTCAGGAAGGTATTGCTCATCTGCTCGCCGCCAAACCAGGGAATGGGCAGCGGTTCGGCGGGAAGCGCGACCACTGGGAAGGCGCCGTAGGGAGAAACGCCGAGGCCGACAAACAAGAAGCTGGTCAGCGGGCCGCACATGAACACGAGCAGGCCCAGGACGGCGAGAACGGTGATCGCCTTTCGCACGCTACGGCTCCTTGTCCACCTGGTGTTGGTCGGCTGCGATCCCCTGGCCCACCCGCCGAGAGAAATGCAGCACATAGAACACCAGGAAGATCAGCCCCACGGGGATGCTGGTCAGCACGAAGGCCAGGGTAAGCATCGGCTTGGTCCCCAGCTGGCCGTCCAGCCACAGCCCGAGGAAGAGTGCCCCCAGGGTGAGCAAGACCGTCAGGCAGCCGGCGGAAAATCCGACCCCGCTGGCCCGGCCTACGGCCGAAACCCCCAGTCGGGCGCCCTCCGGAAACGTCAGGCGGGGCAGCTCGAGCTTCGGTCCCGCCAACGGTTTCTTGGGTTCGCTCTCCGGCTCGCTCACCCGGCTTCCCCTCAGCGGTGGCGCATTGTAGCACAGGCCGGATTCGAGCGTCAACCTATTCGGTCAACAACGACCGATTTCACCCGCTGCCGGCGGTCACTCAGAAGAGCAGCGTGCCCAGGCTGCCGGCGGCCCGCAGCGCCCAGTCCAGCCAGGGTGCGCTGAACACGCCCAGCAGCAAGATCGCGCCGATACAGGTCACCAGCACCATCGCTGCCGGACGCGAAACGGGCACCGGTTCGGCCTCGCGGTCGGAGCGGTGCAGGTAGACCACCTTGAGAATCGTCAGGTAGTAGTACAGGCCGATGATGGAATTCAGCACGCCCACGATCGCCAGCCACACCAGGCCGCTGTTGACGGCCGAGGCGAACACGTAGAACTTGCCCATGAAGCCCGCCAGGGGCGGCATGCCGGCGAGCGAGAGCAGCGCCACCATCAGCGCCAGCGCCAGACCGGGGGAGCGCCGCGACAGGCCGGCGTAGTCGACGATCTCATCCGAGCCGGCCGTTCGGGCGAAGAGGATCACCACGGCGAAGGCCGCCAGGTTGGTGACGACATAAGCCACCAGGTAGAACAACGTGCTTGCCGAGCCAAACTGGCTGAGCGCCACCAGACCGATCAGGGCGTACCCCGCATGGGCGATCGACGAATAGGCCAGCAGGCGCTTGATGTTCTTCTGCACCAATGCCAGCAGATTTCCCAGGGTCATCGTCGCCACTGCCACCGCCGCCAGCACGCTGGCCCAAGTGGCAGCCTCCATGGGGAAGACGATCAGCATCACCCGCAGCAGCACGGCAAAGCCGGCCGCCTTGGAGGCGGTCGAAATGAAGGCGGTGATCGGCGTCGGTGCGCCTTCGTAGACATCCGGCGTCCAGAAGTGGAAGGGCACGGCGGCGATCTTGAAGCTGAACCCGACCAGCACCAGCACGATGATGCCACCGATCAGCCAGGGCGATCCCGTCCTGAGGATCAGGTTCGGCGCCAGCAGGTACAGGTTGGTGGCGCCGCTGAAGCCATACAGCAGGCTGAAGCCATACAGCATCACCGTCGAAGCCAGTGCGCCGAACAGGAAGTACTTGAACCCCGACTCGGTGGACTTCGGATCCTGCTTGAGGAAACCCGCCAAGACATACAGTGAGATCGAGGCCGTCTCGATCGCCAGATAGAGCATGACCAGGTCGGCGGCGGCGGCCATGAACGACATGCCGATCGTGGCCACCAGCATCAGGGCGAAGTACTCGCCGCGCATCCCCACGCCCTTGAGACCGGTGGAGAGCAGCGCCGTAGTCAGCGCGCCGAAGAGGAACAGCAGCTTGAAGGTGAAGCCGATCTCGTCAAAGCGCACCATGCCGCCGAAGGCCAGCGTTTCGGCCGTCTGGGGGCGGGCGAAGATCACGGTGGCGACCAGGATCGCCAGCAAGCCGGCCGCCGTCAGCCAGCCCAGGTAGTAGCGCTGCCTGGGCCGCCAGATGACGTCGACCAGCAGCACCAGGATCGCCAGGCCCAGCAGCAGGACCTCCGGAAGGATGGCCGGGAACAGCGCGCCAACTATCTGCATCGGGCCCACCTAGGCACCTCCGACCAGGCGCAGCACGGCTTGCGCTCCCGACTCCACCATGGGTGCCATCACCGCCGGGAACAGCCCCAGCACCACCAGAACTCCGCTGAGCACCACCAGCGCCACCTTGTCGAGCGAGGTGATCGGTCCGATGTGGCCCTCGAACTCGGAGGGAAGCTTGCCAAAGAAGACCCGCCCGACGACGCGCATGATGTATCCCGCCGTGATCACAATGGCGATGGCACTCACCACCGCCACCAGCGGCTCACGCTGCCAGAGTCCCATGAAGATCGGGAACTCGGCCACGAAGCCGGAGAAGCCCGGCATGCCCATCGAGACCAGGCCGCCGATGATGAAGGCGACCGCCACCAGCGGCATCAACCGGGAGAATCCGCCCAGTTTCGGAATCTCGCGCGTATGCGCCCGGTCGTACACCAAGCCGACCACGGCGAAGAAGAGAGCCGTCATTACCCCGTGCGAGAACATCTGCAGGCCGGCGCCGGTGAGACCCTGGCGATTCAGGGTGGCAAAGCCGAGCATGACCAGCCCCATATGGGAGACCGAGGAGAAGCCGATGACGTACTTGAAGTCCGTCTGCACACTGGCGATGAACGCGCCGTACACCACGTTCACCGTGGCCAGGATCAGGATCAGGGTCGACCAGTACTTGGCGCCCTCGGGCAGGAGCATGATCCCCACCCGCAGGGCGGCGAAGGCGCCCAGCTTCATCAGCACACCGGCATGAAACATCGAAACCGCCGTCGGCGCCGCAACGTGGCCGTCGGGCGACCAGTTGTGGAAGGGGAAGATTCCGCCGAGCACGGCGAAGCCGAAGAACACCACCGGGAACCAGATCCGCTGGAACGCAGCCGAGAAACCGGCTTGCTCCAGCGCCAGCATGTTGAAGGTCCCCAACCCGGAGCTGAAGTACATCACCAGCCCGCCAACCAGGGCGACCACCGACCCGATGAACAGGTACAGCGTCAGCTTCATGGCGGCGTATTCCCGGGTCACCGCCCATCCCCAAATGGCGATCAGCAGGTACATCGGGAACACGGCGATCTCGTAGAAGAAGAACAACATGAACAGGTCGAGGGCGACGAATACCCCGAAGACGCCGGTGGCGAGGATGAACAGGAAGGCGAAGAACTCGCGCGGCCGGTCGTCGACGCCCCACGAGATCAGCACGCCGGTGAACATGACGATGCCCGTCAGCAGCACCAGCGGCAGGTTCATCCCGTCGACGCCGACATGATAGGAGACGCCGATCGCCGGGATCCAGCTGTACTGCTCGACAAACTGGTAGCCGCCGACAGACTGATCGTAGGCCAGGTAGGCCCACAGCGACAGCCCCAGGGCGAAAGCCGCCGCCGCCAGCGCCGTGACGCGGATCTCCGTCTTGCGCTCGGCCGGGAAGACCAGCAGCAGCATCCCGGCGGCGATCGGGGTGAAGACGATGAAGCTCAGGATCGGGAATTCCATGTCAACTCTCTC
>Ga0209254_10004958_pt1 | contig 12232 bp, 10 predicted proteins | sample FrelakmetDIP11DI_FD_187148 | JGI IMG/M metagenome (GOLD analysis project Ga0209254, IMG submission 187148) | Freshwater lake sediment microbial communities from the University of Notre Dame, USA, for methane emissions studies - DIP11 DI (SPAdes)... | ecosystem: Environmental > Aquatic >...
CCCAGCATATTTGTTTACGGGGGGGCAACTGAAGCCGGACTTTACAAGAACAGGGAAAATATATTTCTTGAAACCGTTTGGGCGGGCATCGGTCAGGTGAAACAAGGATTGCTTTCAGAAAAACAACTTCGTGAATATGAGGATCTGGTTCTCCCGGGACCCGGTGCGGGCTCGTCGGCTACTACCGGAAATACGATGGGAATGGTGGCTGAGGTGCTTGGGCTTTCACTCCCTTACTCATCAACGATACCCGCAGGCACCATCGCACAACTCAAGGCTGCAAAAAGAGCGGGGATACAAGTGATGGAGTTGGTCCGAAAAGAGTTGACTCCTTTAAAGTTGGTGAACAATCAATCCTTCGACAACGCGATTCGATTTATAAATGCTGTTTCCGGATCACTCAATTCGCCCATGCATCTATTGGCCATCATGAACGAGGCAGGTCTGAGTGTAGATTTGGATGTCTTTGAACGATTGAACCGTGAAACCCCCACTCTATGCCCGCTGATGCCGGCCAGCCAGACGACTATTCCGGATCTGGATCGAGCCGGCGGTGTTCCTGCAGTTTTAAAGGCGTTGGGGAGCTTGATTCATCGAGAATGTCTGACCGTGACCGGAAAGACAATTGGAGAGAATATTAAAGAAGCGGAAACATATGATCGAAAAACCCTCCGTTCCCTAAACGACCCTGTGAGTGAGACTGGGGCGATTGCAGTTCTCAGAGGCAGCCTTGCGCCGGAAGGAGCGATTGTCAAGAAATCTGCCGTTATTGAAAAAATGTGGCGACACGAAGGGCCTGCAAGGGTGTTTGACTCGGAGGAAGGAGCGATCGAAGCTATTTACGGGAAGAAGATACGTTCCGGTGATGTGATCGTCATCCGGTATGAAGGTCCGCGTGGCGGCCCGGGGATGCGGGAGATGCTGGCAGCCACCTCTGCTGTGGTTGGAATGGGCCTTGATGACAGAGTGGCATTGGTAACAGACGGCCGCTTTTCAGGCTGCTCCAGTGGGCCAGTCATTGGCTACATAGGACCCGAGGCCATGGTCGGGGGGCCGATAGCCGTCGTGCAAGAAGGCGACCGGATAAGTATTGATATGATTGCTGGGAAACTCAATTTGCTTCTGGACGAGGGGGAGATTAAAAAGCGACTCTCTCAATGGAATCCCCCTTCTCCCAAGATTACAAAAGGATATCTCAGCAGGTATGCGAAAATGGTCGGTCCCGCCTTGAAGGGGGCCGTCCTACGTGCTTAAGCAATTCTCAAACATATAGAGGAGAGTCAAGCTTGTCCTAGGGGACGACCCCAGCGGACAACAGGACATTCTGACGGAGCCGTCGTTCATACGGTTGAAAGGAGAGAGTAAGCGAATGCGCATCGAACGTGTTGAGGTATATGTCGTCGCTCCCACCAGTAAACGGATTGCCTGGGCCTCCGATCTACCGGAGATGTTCATGACCGATACCATGGTTCGAATCGTCAGCGAAGATGGCACGGAAGGGGTAGGAGCCGTTCTCAGTTATTCGGCGAATGGGTATGACCTATCGATTGCCGAGATACTGCGAAACGTGACACCGATGCTGGTGGGCACCGATCCCCACGACCGGGAGGCTACCCTTGCTTTTGCGCGGTTTCCTTATCCATTGCCACTTGGCGCAAGAGCGGCCATCAATATCGCGCTTTGGGACTGGTTGGGGAAACATACCGGTCTTCCCGTGTACAAGCTGCTGGGAGGAGCACGCAACCGTATCCAGTCCTACGCCAGTACGGTGACCCTGGAGAGCCCCGAGGCTTATGTGGATCACGTGACGCAGCTGCGAGAAGAGGGATTCAAAGCAGTTAAATTTCATGTTTGGTGCGAGCCGGATCGAGACCTAGCCATGGCGCGCGCGGTGCGGCGTGTCCACAATGACCCTGAGCTGAAACTCATGTTAGATGCAGAAACACGCTATAGCCGCCGTGACGCACTGAGGGCTGCACAGGAGCTGCAAGATCTTGGCTTCTATTGGTTTGAAGCGCCCTTCTCGGACTTTGACCTCGAGGGATACCGGGAGCTTAGAAGGCAGGTTAAGATCCCAATCATTCCGGCCGGTACTTGGATCATGGATCTGTGCGGAGTGAGTGGAGCATTGACCAGTGGAGCCTGGGAGGCTGCGAGGACGAATGTATGTGAGTGTGGGGGCATCAGCACTGCGGCAAAAATCATGACGCTTGCCCAGGCCGCAGGCCGCCAGTGCGAACTCGAGTGCTGGGGCCTTCCTCTTCACCAGGCCGCTAATCTGCAGACCATGCTAGGTCTCCCCAATTGTACCTTTTTTGAGCAGCCGGTTCCTTATGATGCATTTGAGTATGGGACCGTCGAAACCATTCGGACACGTCGGGACGGATACGTCTATGCACCCGAGGGCCCAGGACTGGGGTTGCAGATCGACTGGGATGCAATCAACGCGGCCACCTTGGTGAAATTCGAGACGAAAGGTGGGAAGTAAGGTCTTTTAGTTTACCCAACAGGCGGGTATGTGGCTAAATAAATTGTAAGGGTCTTCTAATTAGTAAAGCAATTCGCCTTTGAGTACCGTAACTGCTTGCCCGCCGATATTCACCCGATCTTCAAGCACCCTGATCTTGGCAACTCCGCCCCTCAGTGAAGCTTGATAGGCCATGAATTCATTCTTGTGAAGCCTCTGTTGCCAAAAAGGCCCCAGGCAACAATGAGAAGATCCTGTTGCCGGATCTTCGTTTACTCCTCTGCCCGGTGCAAAGAATCGAGAAATGTAATCGTACTCAGGGGAACTAGAACGGCTGGTGACCATGAAGCCTCGAGCGGAAAACTTCTGTAGCTTTCCAAAGTCAGGTTTGAGGCTACACAAAGCCTCCTCCGATTCCACCTCAACAATACAATCAACCCTGTTTTCTCCGAAATATCGCAACTCAACTCCGAATGCCTCTGCCAGTGCCGGAGGAATCGGGAGTTCTGAGGCAGGTTCTGAAGGGAAGTTGAGCATAATCCAATCATCCTGCTTGCGGGCTGAGAGGATACCACTTCGCGTGAAAAAAGTGATTTCTCTATCTGGTGGCTCCATTCTGTCTTCCCATAGCACATGTGCAGAAGCCAGTGTGGCGTGGCCACAGAGATCTACTTCCTCGTTCGGGCCAAACCATCGCAGACGGTACCCATTCTGTTCGGGGAAGAGAAATGCTGTTTCTGACAAATTCATCTCGCGGGCAACATTCTGCATCCAGACTTCGTCGGCTGCCGAATCAAGCACGCAAACCGCTGCGGGGTTGCCTCTGTAAGGCGTTCGAGTGAATGCATCTACTTGAATGACCCTCTGTCCCATCGGTATGATCCCCTTTCGAGTTCTTGAAGAGAAAACCAATCCAGGGGTAATTCTGGACCATCTATCTAGTAGAGCCTTATCCGAGAACCCACTCGATCAACAGACGACGGCGGCGCCTAATCTGAATTCTGGATGATTCCTGTTCCAATTCGCTCGCTGTCCATCGCAATACGACGGTCCATCATGATTGGGTCAGCCCCCGTTCCATCGAAGATTCGTGCTCCACGAATAATTTTCACCATGGCTCCTATCTCCTTAATGGTAGCATAGCAACCTTTGTGCCAATTGTTTCACTGGGTATTGGCAAGCAAAAGAAAAGAGGCGTATTATACCATAAAGGTATCTCAATTGAGTTCTACATTCAAGAGAGCAATGGACGATGCGGCAGGCTGTAGCAGTTGTTTTTGGGAGGATTGATTTCTAAGACGTGCTTGTTATTTGACAGAGAGTGGCAAAGGGGATAAGGTTCGCGGGCATCGGGCCTCGAGGATCGGGCATATAAGAAGGGGAATTTCATGACTCCAAGAAGTGTTTCATTAACCATCAGCGACGCATACCGGCACCGTTTTCCGAATATGGGTTTTGGGATTGGGACCATCCAGGATTGTGTCTTTTTCGAAAAGAATGAGGGCTTCAAACTCTATAAAAGAGAGTTGCTGCGGAAATTGAGGCGAAGAGTTACCCTCGCTCAAATCGAGGAGCGAATTCACCTCTACGACGAATTCTTTCGAGACTGGGGATACCCCTGTCCCCTCCCGGGCCATCTGAAACGAACAGTGGAGATGGGATTTCCCATTGTTAACCTCTACATCGATGCCCACATCGTCGCAGAAATGTGTCAGGGCATTCTCATGGCGATCCAAGACCTCGACCATTTTCGGGGAGCATGGACTCTCGACCTCGCGAGAGAAGGGGAGACTTTCCAAGGGGTGTCAGGGAAGGCCGTTATCTGCAAGGACGGTGAGATCGTGCTCCGCGACGAAGAAGGGATCGTTTGTTCCCTGTTTCAGGGGCCAGATGCCAAGACCAGGGTCGATCCTGGGAGCAGAAATATGGTTGTTTATGTGTTTACCGCTCCTGGGGTCGAAGAAAACCCCGTATCCGATGGACTCCAGCTAGCTCTTGAAATCCTGGAAAAATTTGGTCACGGGAAAGACCCTTGGCGGCAAGTTTTCCATCCCTAAGTCTAATTCTTAGCTACCCCCATTTTCCTCCAGAGGGTGCAAACAGTCAGCCTTGCGCTCTGATCAATATGTACCTTGACAACCTTAGGGTCGATGATTAAGTTGGGGTCATTCTTATTAACTAAAGGGGGTAGTTTATATGCGCGTCAGGCCACTTCATGATCGGATTATTGTTAAACAGCTTGGGGAAGAGGAGAAATCCAAGGGTGGGATCATTATCCCGGACTCGGCTAAGGAAAAGCCCATGGAAGGAAAGGTCGTTGCGGTAGGGAAGGGCAAAGTGAAGAAGGACGGGACAAAGACCCCAATGGAAGTGAAGGTGGGGGATCGGGTTCTTTTTGCTCGCTATGGAGGAACCGAAGTAAAAATCGACGGAGAGGAACATCTCATGATGAAGGAAGACGATGTTCTTGCCGTCATTGAAAAGTAACTCACGAAAGGAGGAGTCTTATGGCCAAGGAACTGAAGTTTGATCAGGAAGCGAGAAGTGCGATCTTAGAAGGGGTCAATGCTCTCGCAAATGCAGTAAAAGTTACTCTGGGACCGAAGGGCCGCAATGTTGTCCTTGCGAGGTCCTTTGGCGCTCCGACCGTCACGAAGGACGGTGTGACCGTTGCCAAGGAAATCGATCTTGAGGACCATTTTCAGAACTTGGGCGCCAAAATGGTGAAAGAGGTGGCAAGCAAAACGTCGGACACCGCTGGAGACGGGACAACCACGGCGACGGTGTTGGCACAGGCCATCTACCGTGAAGGATGCAAAATTGTTGCCGCAGGTGCCAGCCCCATGGACGTGAAACGAGGCATCGATGCGGCTGTGGAAGAGGTGGTGAAGGAGCTGAAAAAACAGTCCAAGACGGTCAAAGAGCAGAAAGAGATCTCTCAGGTGGGAACGATCTCTGCAAACAATGATGCGACGATTGGAAATATCATTGCAGAAGCGATGAACAAGGTCGGGAAAGAAGGCGTCATCACCGTCGAAGAAGGCAAAACGATGGAGACGACCCTCGATGTCGTGGAGGGCATGCAGTTTGATCGAGGCTATATCTCTCCTTACTTCGTGACAGACCCGGAGAAGATGGAGGTCGTCCTTGAGGATCCTCTGATCCTGATTCACGAAAAAAAGATCTCCGTCATGAAAGATCTTCTTCCTCTTCTCGAACAGGGTGCCAAGACGGGTAAACCCTTGCTGATCATCGCTGAAGATATCGAAGGAGAAGCTTTGGCGACTCTGGTCGTGAATAAACTCCGTGGAACGTTGAAGTGTGCTGCGGTCAAAGCGCCTGGATTTGGTGACCGGAGAAAGGCCATGCTGGAAGACATTGCAGTATTGACGGCAGGAACGGCCCTCTTCGAAGATGTGGGGATTAAACTCGAGAAGATGAAGTTAGACGACCTGGGCCGGGCGAAGAAAGTGGTCATCGATAAAGACAACACGACGATCGTTGAGGGAGCCGGTAAGCCTTCAGCCATCGAGGGTCGTGTGAAGCAGATCCGTGTACAGATCGAAGAAACGACCTCTGACTATGATAAAGAAAAACTCCAGGAACGACTGGCCAAATTGGCTGGCGGCGTGGCGGTCATCAAGGTGGGGGCAGCCACAGAGACGGAGATGAAAGAAAAGAAAGCCCGCGTCGAGGATGCGCTCCACGCCACCCGGGCGGCTGTGGAAGAGGGGATCGTTTCAGGTGGCGGGGTTGCCTATCTCCGATGTCTACCGAGTCTCAAGAAGCTCCAGATGGAAGGCGACCGGAAAGCGGGAGCTCAAATTATCATCAGGGCGCTCGAAGAACCTCTCCGGCTCATTGCTGAAAATGCAGGCCAAGAAGGCTCCGTCGTGGTGGAAAAAGTGAAGCAGGAGAAGGGATCCTTTGGCTTCGACGCAGACCAAGAAAAGTACGTGGATATGCTCGAGGCTGGGATCATTGATCCGACCAAGGTGGTCAGACTGGCCCTGCAGAATGCAGCCAGTGTGTCTTCACTTTTGCTCACCACAGAGGCGGCTGTGGTTGAGAAGCCGAAGACAGAACCTCCCATGACACCTCCTCCGGCGTATTGATACTCCGATACGGCTCCCCTGCCCTTTTCATCCCGAGGGGGCAGGGGTTTTTTGTCCGCCTACGCAGGAGACCACGGGCTTTTCCCGTGGACGAACGCATATCCCGTCTCTGAACTCTGCATGTGATGAAGCTCATTGCTTCAACGGATTTCGCCAGCGGCGGACAACCCTCCGAAGCCTCGGCACCTGCGCACCTAAGCGCTTCGGCGGCCAGGGGCGTAGGAGGGTATCTTGACATGGGCACCACGGCCTGGCCCGTGGGGCTCCATCTCAAGACATTTGGGTGTTGACCATGCCTGACGTGTCGGAAACCAAGCCACGGACCCTCCCCGAAGATGAAGAAGAAGCCGAGCGGATCTTCAACGATCTCCCTGTCCAACAACAATTAGATATCGTCCTTGGCTATCATGGAAACGAGAGGCTTCGGCACCTCTTTCTCTCCCATCAACCCAAGGAGCTTGTCCAAAGACTTCCCGAAATAGAACTCTTCCTGATGGTGAAAGGGAGCGGAGAGAGGGATGCCCTTGAACTTGTTTCCTTAACCACTCCCGAGCAGTTTCAGTATCTTCTTGACCTTGATTTCTGGAACAAGGATCAACTCGATCTTGGGAAGGCAACTCAGTGGATGGGGACCCTACTCGAATGTGGTGAGGAGAAGATACAGGAATTCATTCAGAGCACCGATCCTGAATTCATTGCGCTCTTGCTGAAGAAATTCCTCCATGTGATCAAGTTGGAGGGAGAACCTGCCGAGGTGGAAGCGCTGGCCTTGTTGTTCACCCTAGACGGGCAGTATTACGTCGCCTTCAAGAAACCAGGGGCGAGGCCAATCTTTCAGCGATTTCTGGAATATCTGCGCTATGGTGATGAGGAACTGTATGCAAGACTCATGGAGGCCGTGATCGTCGAATTCGAGTCAGAGCTCGAGGAGTTGAACTATTGCCACCGAAATGGTCGATTGTCAGACCATGGATTCCCCGGATTTGAAGAGGCCCTGGACCTTTACCGTTTCATCCATCCAGAGTCCTTGAGATCGGAGAAGAGTTCTGCCCGAGCGGAACAGACAAAGGCAACCGAGAAAGCGAATCCAATTTTCTATCTCACCCTACGGGAAGAAGGACCGTTCTTCTCTCACGTCCTTTCTCAGATCACGGATTCCTTGGAACTGGATCGACTCCAGAGCGAAATGGCTGCCCTCTGTAATCGGGCCATGGTTGCCGAACCTCTCGAGACGTTCAGTCTGAATGAGATTGAGCGAGTGACGAAAAAGGTCTTTCATTACCTGAACCTGGGTCTTGAATTCGTGAGTCGGAGAGATGAGGCCCAGGCCATTGAGTTCCTTCGATCCACACCCCTCGCGAAGATCTTCCAGGGAGGACTGGGAACCACCTTGCTCCTTCGACAAAAAGCCGAGGCCATCCTCAAGGGGCCATGGTTTGGAGGTGAGCGCGAAAATCTCGTCTTTCTTGATCCCCTCCATCTTGAGAGATTCGAGGGAGTTCTGAGAAAAAGACCGGTTCACTTCCGGAGTGGAGTTCCTGACGACTTTAAGAATCTTTTGGAGGTTGAAGAGACAGACCGTTTTTTGAGGAGGGTTGAAACGGTTTCGAACACCCTGGTCGACAAGGTCGGTCTGTCCCCGCAGCACATCAAGGAACTGAATCTGACGGATTGCCATCCGAGTGATTGGCATGAGATTCCCTTCTCGACGCTTTTCCTCACGGCGCTGGCCAATCTTATTCTCAGGGGAAGCTTTCACGTCAATCCCATCGCAAGGGACAATCTAAAACAGCTCTTCACCCGGATTTTCGAAAAGAACGACCAGGGGCAGGAGGTTATTCAGATGCAGATCAGAAACGACCTTACCCATTGGCTGAAAGCGAATGAAACCGACGAGCAGAGGCATCAGGACCTTCATGCCTTTTGGGATTTCTGCCTTGATCTTCTCGAGGGCGAATATGGAAGAATCCCGCAAAAAGAGGAGATCGACCCACGGTTTGTAAAAGGCCTCATCATTCGGAAGTGAAAAAGTTGGCCTGCGAGGGGCGAAGGGAATTCAGGTGGAAGATTCCAATTCCTCGAATTCAAGGGCAAGGGCTTCCCAGGACTCGGTAAGTGTTTTCACCCTTTCTTGGGTCACCTTGTGAGTCTGGACGGTTTCGTAGGTTTCTTTCTGATGGAGGTAAAGGGAAGGATCGGAGAGTCTCCGGTTTAGATCCTCCAGTTGCTGCGTGGCCTCACTCAGAGAGTGTTCGACTTCTTGAAGCCTTTTCTTTAACAAGGAACGTTGTCGGCGGTATTCGTCCTGCTGTTCTGCGTCTCTTCTTTTCTCCTCCTTCGATTTATAAGAGGATTTCTTCCTTGTCGCTTCCAGCGGCGGTTGGATGTCACCCCCTTGGGCTTCCTCGTTCAGTCCCTGTTCTTTCTTGAAGAGGTAATAGTCGTAGTTTCCCGGAAAGCTGTGAAGGACCCCTTGATGAATCTCAATCACCTTGTTGATGATTCTATTAATGAGGTGGCGATCGTGAGTGATGAGGCAAAGGGTTCCCTGGAACTGCTTCAGAGCCATCTCCAAGACATTTCGCGAGGGGATGTCCAAATGGCTCGTGGGTTCGTCGAGAAGAAGGAAGTTGGCAGGTTTGAGAAGCATCTTGGCCAGGACGAGCCGACTCTTTTCACCGCCACTGAGAATGGAGACTTTCTTCTCAATCTCGTCCCCACTGAAGAGAAACGTCCCCAGCAACGTACGAAGCTGGGTCTGCGTTTCATCGGTAGCCACTGAAGAAAGTTCGTCGAAGACCGTGTGTTGAGGATTGAGAAGGTCAAATTGATGTTGGGCAAAATAAGCGCGGGTCACATCCTTTCCGAGAATGAGCTCGCCCTCTTCGAAATCGAGAACTCCGGCGAGGATCTTAAGGAGAGTTGACTTGCCTGCTCCATTGGGCCCCACGAGGGCCACCCGGTCACCCCGATACAGAGTGAGGTGGGTCCCGCCATAGACTTGAAGGGAGCCGTAGGATTTGTGGAGATTCTTGATCTCCACCACAGTCTGTCCGCTCCGCTTCGGAACTGGGAACTGAAACTTCATTTTTTTTCTTTCTGTGGGGAGTTCAACACGGTCTATTTTCTCGAGCATCTTGATCCGGCTCTGAACTTGCCTGGCCTTGGTATTCTTGTAACGAAATCGCTCGATGAACCGCTCGGTCTGTTCAATTTTCCTCTGCTGCGTTTTGGCAGTGGCCTCCGTGATTTCCCTGCGATTTTCCTTCTCTACCAAGTAGTGGTCATAGTTCCCGTAATACAAATCAATGGTCTGGGTCTCAATCTCAGCGATCCGTTGAACCAGATGATTGAGAAACACACGGTCATGGGAGACAATGACCATGGCTCCTGGATAATCGGTCAAGAAATCTTCCAGCCAAATCAGGGAGTCAAGGTCGAGGTGATTGGTGGGCTCATCGAGAAGGAGCAGGTCAGGTGCTTGAAGAAGGATCTTGGCGAGGGAGACTCGCGTCATCCAGCCCCCGCTCAGCTCGTCTGTGGCCCGAGCGAAATCACCCTCCTTGAATCCTAATCCCGTCCCGATGCGCTTGGCTTCAGCCTCGAGGCCATATCCCCCAAGGGTGTTGTACCACTCCTGGAGTTTCCCATATTCCCTTGCAATCCGTTCGTGTTCCAGGGGGTCCTTGAGCTCGGAAAGCTCCTCTTCCAGGAGTGCCATCTTCTCTTGGAGGGAAATGACTTCGCCTGCCCCCTTCGACACCTCTCCCAATACAGTGTTTCCCCTGAGAGCGATGACCTCTTGAGGGAGATATCCGATCTTCACGCCCTTGGCCGTCTGGATCTCTCCTCCATCCATGGATTCCTCTCCCAAGATCATTCTGAAAAGGGTGGTCTTTCCCGATCCATTGGGGCCGACGAGGCCGAGGCGATCCCTGACGCCGATTTGAAGGGAGCAGTCCTTAAATAGAATCTTGCTCCCAAATTGTTTTTGAATGTGATGAAGAGTGATCATAAGAAGTCTAAAGTAGGAGCCGCCATAATTTTGAATTTGAATCCTTATCGAGCATCCATCATCAAACCCAACGAATCTTAATTTCTGCTTCTACCTGCCTGAATTCCTCGTCCCCTGTGACGAGCTCCGCTTTCCGGAGTTTTGCCAGCGCTGCGGCACAACAGTCAGCATAAGACATTTTCTTAGTGGCTTTCAGCTGAGCCGCTAGTTTAGTCAACTCCAGATCAACTGGAACAAGCTCGATGGGAAGGGTCGAGATAAGATGGGCGACTGCTTCAGCCCTTTCTTGCCCAACTTCTCTCAGGGTGATGTAATAAACCTCTCCCCAATTGATGACAGAAAGGAGTAGGTCTCGGCCGGAGTCTCTTGCCGCCTGGAACATTTCAATCATGTCGTCTGCGCCAGGGCCCCCCTCAAGATAGGCGATCACACTATAGGAATCTAATACTCTCATCGCTGCCCTCATAGGACACGCTCCCTTGCCTTCTCGTCTTTCAGGGCCTTGAGCAGCTTACCCTTTGTCCCCGTCATGCCTGCCATTCTTTCGATATACTCATCTGTAATAGGTTTCATCACGATTTCATTGTCCCTTTCGTAAAGGTAAACCTGTGTGCCCTTCCTAATGTTGAACTTCCGCCTAAGCTTGGAGGGAATGACGACCTGACCTTTTACTGTGACTACAGCCTTATCCATGCTTCCTCCTTGAAGAGCTATTTTCTAAAATAGCATAACATATTCATATAAGTAAGTCAATATTTTTTTGTATTACAACATATTATTTGGTTATCAATATTACAAATGGGCTAACACTCTTATATTTGACGTGCGAAGACACTCCTGTCAATCAACTGCGTGGATTTCGTAGTGGTTTGGTTATGGACGTGTAATGATGACTTTTGCGAAGGAATTAATGAAGCAATGTCTAATCGATCAGAAATGAAGCCTGTAATCAAAAACTAGCTCTCATGCTTGTCAAAGTCATACCCCGCTTTCTTGTAATTCTCGAAAGCCCGTGTCTTCAGGTCATCTCGCTTCGTCTTCTCGGCCTCCTTGTCCGCCAGCTCGGCCGCATGGCTCCACTTCCCCTCTTTTTCGTACTCGCGGATCTTCTTGTCCGTCTCAGTGAGTGGTGTTCCTTTGACGACAAAACGAGGAGCGAAGAGGATCCGACGAATAGCATTTCCACACTTGGGGCAAGAGGAGAAGGCTGCTTCGGTCATCCTTTGGACGACCTCAAAGCCCGGGGTGCAATAGTTGCAACTTTCCTTTAGCTCAACCGCTTCGTAAACGTACGTAGGCATAAAACCCCCCTGATCCTTAAAAATAAGTTTTTTTCAGGGATTGTCAAGGGGGAAGAGTTTTTAAAGAGCCGCCGCCTCAATCGCTCCGGGTGGCCGGCAAGTGCTCCGGGATCCCCGCCTCAATATAGATAGGCGGGGTCAAGGGAGTACAATAAAAACGATATTTCCTTTCCGGGAAGCCCCGGCCTTTGGCCGGAGAGCTTCCATAGCCCACCCCTGGACCTAAGGTGTACTTGCGACCGTCACTGAGGGATAACCACACACGGTAATCCCTCAGTTACCGTATAACACAAGTTAATTCCACGGAGGTTGACCTGTTCACCCACACCGGTTC
>Ga0209254_10004959_pt1 | contig 12231 bp, 12 predicted proteins | sample FrelakmetDIP11DI_FD_187148 | JGI IMG/M metagenome (GOLD analysis project Ga0209254, IMG submission 187148) | Freshwater lake sediment microbial communities from the University of Notre Dame, USA, for methane emissions studies - DIP11 DI (SPAdes)... | ecosystem: Environmental > Aquatic >...
CCAAAAGTACCTCGGATGGTTCGACGGCAACCCTGCCAATCTCGAGCCGCTGCCGCCTGAGGAGGCGGGTAAGAGATATGTGGATTTTATGGGGGGCCCAGAAGCCCTATTAAAGCGCGCGAGGGCTGCTTTTAAGAAGGGCGAGTACCGCTGGGTCGCGCAGGTCGTGAACCACCTGGTATTCGCGGACCCGGAAAATATGGAAGCGAGGAGGTTGCAGGCGGATGCCTTGGAGCAATTAGGATATCGAGCGGAGTCCGGGCCTTGGCGCAACTTCTATCTCACAGGAGCTTTGGAGCTGCGCCATGGCGTCAAGGTCGTTCCCGTGCCTACTCTGAGCCCGGATGTCCTCAGGTCCATGGAGGTGGGCTGGTTCCTGGACCTTTTAGCGGTAAGGTTGAACGGCATGAAGGCTGCCGATAAGGCCATCTCGATCAACATGGAGTTCACCGACATCAAGCAGAGGTACGCATTGGTGGTGGAGAACGGCGTATTGAACCATTCGTCCGGAAGATTGCTCAAGGAGGCGGATGCGACCCTGACTCTTACCCGTAAGACGCTGGACCAGGTGTTGCTTGGTGAGTCCACCTTCGAGAAGAAGGTCCGGTCCGGAGACATTAAGGTCAAGGGAAGCAAAGTGAAACTGAAGCAATTCTTTGGCATGCTGGACGACTTCGAGTTCTGGTTCAACATCGTGACGCCATGAGGCTCAGCTCGATGCGGTCCGATGGCATGAGTTAGGGTCGCAGCGGCGACTATTCCTTCCTTCCCTTCAACCAATCATCGATTACCATCTGCACCGACATCCCTGGATTGAGCTCTCCGAACTTGGAGTCCAAGCCTGCCTTCTTGATAGAATCGCGGCAATCGCCTGTGGCCTCGGCTAGCTTTAGGGAGGTCCCCAGCCCTCTCAACTCATCGTGGAGGGTCGAGAGCATATCCGTGGCTTGAAGGTCCATGTATGGGGCGCTGCGCATGCTGAGCACCACCAACTCCGCCTTCCCCGACTTCCTGACATAGCCTAGGATATCCTGTCTCACCCTGACTACGTTGGGGAAGATCAGTGGCCCATCGATGCGCAGCACCAGGATACCCGGTATGGTCTCGTTGTCCGGCCTTCGGTCTAGATCGGTATACTCCGTAGAGCCAGGAATGCGGCCTAGCTGCTTTATGCCAGGCTTGGAGAAGCGATACAACAAAGCTATCAGTGTGAGGGCGACACCGATGAAAATCCCCTGAAGGATACCGATGAACAGCACGCCAAGCATCGCTGCCACGGCGAAGATGAACTCAAGCTTATCGAACGCCAGCACTGCTCTGAGGGCTTTGATGTCGATCAGGGAGACCATCGAGGCGATGATCACCACGCCGATGATGGCACTTGGCAAATTGCTGAAGAAGGAGGCGAAGAATAGCAGCACGAGAATGATGACGATGGCGGCGAAGCCCCCTGAGAGCTGAGTCTTACCGCCGCTCTCATAGTTGATCGCGGTATTGGACACGCTGCCGTTCAACGGCATGCCCTGGAAGAAGCTGGGGACGATGTTGGCTGCGCCGTAGGCAACGAACTCCTGGTTGGTGTCGACCTCGTAACCGCCCTTCCTAGCGAAGCTCTTGCTTATCGAGATGCCCTCGATGTAGATGATGAGGAACAGCCCGACGGCGATGTACATCAATGACTCCAGGGATTGCCCCCCCAACGAGGGCAGGACCAGACTAGGTAGGCCGTCAGGTATCTCTCCGACCACGGCGATCCCATTCTCCACAAAGGGCAGGAGGATGGCAGCAATCGTGGCCAGGATGATCAGGACAAACTTCAAAGGCAGCTTCTTGAAGTAACGCTTTCCCAGGTAGAGGAAGGCGAACCCGACAGCAGCTAGCGCCATGGTGGCAAGGCTTGCCTCGGTTATATGCTGGATGTAATAACTAATCAAATCCGCGAAATTTCCGCTGCCGCCGCTTATCCCTAGAATCCTGCCTAACTGGGTGGTTATGATGAATATGGCCAGGCCCACCTGGAAGCCGAGGAGCACGGTCTGGGAGATGAAGTTGACGATAAAACCGAGCTTGATCAACCTGGCGATGAGCAGGAGCAATCCAGCTAGAAATGCGAGCATGGCCACGGCCGCAATGTACTCGTTCTGGTCGGCGAAGATTAATCCCGCTAATCCAGCGCCGACCAGGGCCGCTGGACCAGAGGAAGGGACCACTATCAGATGCCTCGACGTGCCGAAGATGAAGTAGACGATGAGCGAGACCATCGCTGCATAAAGGCCATAGACCGCGGGAACCCCGGCGACGCTGGCCCATCCTAGAGCCGCGGGAATGACGACCATCCCTGCGGTGAGGCCGGCCACGATGTCCAGCTTGAGGTGGCTGCGTTCATACTTGGGCAGCCAATCCAGAATAGGGACGTTCGCCTTCGCCCACTCCTTCGCGGTCCTCTTCATCCTCACTCAATCCTAAATGGCAATTAAGAATTTATGAGGTTGCGCTGCAACAGCCCCTCCCACTCCCGAAATTTATCCATTAAGGAATCGTGCGCATTAATAATAGTCGTAGGAGGAGAGCGTCGATCTCGGCGGTCGATCATAGACCATTTTCGAGCATGAAGCGGAACAGAATTGCCTTGCATGTGCGATGTTCGAAAAGATGGAGAGTGGACCGGGCGAGATTTGAACTCGCGGCCTCTACCATGCCAAGATAGCGATCTTCCAGCTGATCTACCGGCCCGTGCAGCATCGCAAAAGGGATTGTTCTAGTTATCCTTTTCGGTCCGGTCTTCATCGCTTGGACGCGTGGTCGGCGACCAGGGGTCTTTCCTCGGTATCGATTGCCCCATCGGTATGAATGTAGCGGATGGATTTGCTCCCACGAAATCGCTAAAGAAAATATCAGACGTCGAGTCTCTGCTGGAAGCGGGTCTTCTCTCCAGGCACGTTCGTCGGGTACTCGCCGGTAAGGCAAGCCATGCAAAGCTCCGACTCCGGGAAGCCGAGGGCTTTCACCAGCCCTTGCAGCGACGTGTAGCCCACAGAGTCCGCGGTTATGAGCTTGGCTATCTCAGCCACGGTCCGGTTGGTGGCCGCGAACTGCTCCCGCGTTTTCATATCTATGCCATAGTAGCAAGGCGCGCGGACCGGCGGGCATCCGATGCGGACGTGGACCTCTTTGGCACCGGCCCTCCGGGTCATCTGCACTATTCGCCTCATGGTCGTTCCGCGGACGATGGAGTCATCGACCAGGATCACCCTCTTGCCAGCGATCGTGGACCAGATGGGATTGAGCTTGAGGGCGACGCCCTCATCCCTGGCGTTCTGCTCCGGCATGATGAAGGTGCGCTCCACATACCTGTTCTTCATGAACCCTTCCTCGTAAGGTATGCCAGAGACCTCGGCGTAGCCCATGGCGTGCGCCCGGCCGGAGTCGGGGACGGGGACCACCACATCACCGGCTACCGGCTTCTCCTCAGCCAGTATCCTTCCCAATCTCTTCCTCGCCTCATAGACCTCGAGGCCGTCGATGACGGAATCAGGCCTGGCGAAGTAGACCCACTCGAACATGCAATGGGCCTTATTGGGCATCGCCGGAACTGAATGGGACTGGTAGCCTTGGGGCGTTATCTCCACTATCTCGCCTGGGGCCACGTCCCTGATGAAATCCCCCCCGAGGACCTCGAAGACGCAGCTCTCCGACGCCAGGGCATAGCCGTCGTGCAGCCTTCCCAGGGCCAGTGGTCTGAAGCCGTAAGGGTCACGAACCCCGAAGATACGGCTGTTGACCTGGACGGTCATGGAAAATGCGCCATCGATGAGCTTCATGGTGTTCTTGATCGCCCTGATCGGGTCGGGGTTCTGGGAGAGCTCGTTGGCCATCAACCTGACGATTATCTCCGAGTCCGTGGTGGTGAGGAAAGCCCAGCCCTCTGTCTGCAGCTTCTGCCTGAGCTTCTCGGCGTTGACTATGTCCCCGTTGTGGGCCAGCGAGAGGTCACCATGCAAGGTCGTAACTGAAATTGGGGCGCAGTTCTCGGCGCAGGAGGAGCCGGTGGTCGAATAGCGTACATGGCCGATGCCGGAATTGCCGCGGATGTTGGCCAGCGAACGATGGTTCAGGACCTCGTGCACCAGGCCCATTCCTCTGAGGGTCTTTATCCTTCCATCGAAGACCGAGATGCCCGCGCTCTCCTGCCCGCGATGCTGGATGACGCGCAAGCCTTTGCGAAGCTGTGAGACGCAGTCGACCGACAACGCCATTCCGGCAACGCCGCAGAAGTGTTTGGGCTTGTCGGACACGGCTAACCCCCAGGAATCAATGCGTCTTGGCCCAGTTGTACGATCTCCACTTGGCGGTCTTGCCATAGCCACAGGATGCGCAGGCTCCCTTCCTGATGTTGTACGCATGCTTTCCGCAACGGCGGCAAGGGACGTGGGTCTTCTTGCTGCCCATCTTACCCATGGCGGGTGTGCCCTTTCCCATAGAAACAACTCCTTATGGTGAGATGTAGATCACATTGTCCCCGCGGACAATGGTGAGGTTGAGCTTCCTCTTGACCTCGTTGTTCACGAGCTCCTCAACGTTCTTGAGCACGAGGTTCATGTGAGGATCGTAGCCGTCCAGAACTCCACGGTATTCACGGTTGCCCTTGAGCTCCACGATGACCTGGCTATTGATGGCCTGGTTGAGTACCATGAGAGGCTTCTGCATTCTCTATATCACCGTGCTGCCCGATTAATGCCAGGGTATTAAAAGCTTTTGCCAGCTGGTGTCGAGGATTGGAGACTTTCCTCACCATCTGGATTGGCTGATTCTCCTAGAGGAGACCGGGAGAAAGAAAGACGGATACCGAGATGACCGAAACGGATGGAAGACATCACATGAATGCCCCGATGGTGGGGGCGTCGAGTCGGTCCATGTCGTAGAAGATTATGCCCTCCCTCACGCCCTTATCGTCAAGCACGCCACCATTGAGATAGGCGATCAAGGATGACCGCCATAGCAGGTCGAGCCCTGAGGAAGCCAGGACCCCATAGTATACCTTCGGCAGCTCGTCGTCATAGCCATAATCGTCCAGCAGGTAATACGCGTACCCAAGGACCGAATCGCGACGATTGAGGATGTTGAGATAGTCGACGAACAGCTTGGCACCCAGACCTTCCGGTGCCAGCAACGGGACCTTCTTGGGGTCGACCCCCTGCTTCCGCTCCATTCCGCCGTCTTCGAGTAATTGATACATATCCAGCTCCCCATCGGAGGAGATGAAGACGTTCCACTTCCCCTCAGGATCGCAATATACCGGCGAGGACAGCGGGTCCTCGGAGGAAAGGGACTCCAAGGAGACCTCCATGGCCGCTTGCCGCAGCTCCTCCGCCCTGGCTGCGTCCAAGGCGAAGTCCGCGGGGTGCTTGTCCAGGTCCAATGGCGGGTCCTCCACGGACTGGTCCAGCATCCATCCGAGGAATGGGAGTTCGGAGGTGTGGCTCGAGACCGCCTCGAAGCTCGCCCTCAGGTTCTTGGGCGAGACCTCCATACCCGCCTCTCGACAGTTTGCCAAGAACTGGCGATGGACATCCTTGGCCTCCTCCAACCCAACACGGAGTTGACGCTCGTTCTGATTGACCAGCTCAAGGCCGATGGGGATGGCGTCCTCCCCGTTTCCGACCCAGATCCCTCGGCAGGAAAGGTCCAAGGAGACCTGGACCCGGTCCAGGAGATGCACGTGGAAGGGGAACTGACGGCAGTAATGAGGGCGGTTGGGGTAGATGGAGCATCGCCTGTTGTCCAGGAAGGTGCAGGGGCCACTGCCGTTCTTGAGCGCGAGGGCAGTATGTCGATGGGGCGTGCGGCGGGTGACGATGCGTTGGGGGAAGTTGCGCTTGAAGTACTGCTCCTCCTGCTGTAGCAGCTCCGGCTGGCAAAGGCAGCAGAGCTGGCAATCTTCGATGCAATAGAACCTCCTGCCCTCCAGCTCGGACAGGTCAAGCGGGAATCCTGCGCCTGGCAACCACGTCCCTCCCGTTGCGCTCCCCGACCAATCCTCCATCTTCTACTAAAAGCTGCCCTCTGAGGAACACGGCCTGGGGGAAAATGGCCTCGTAGCCTTCGAAAGGCGTCCAGCCGCACTTATGATGCAGCTTCCTGGCGTTGATGGGCGTAACCGCCCTCGGGTCCAGCACCAATAGGTCGGCGTCCTTGCCCTCCTCGATGGCGCCTTTGTTCAAACCGAAGAGCTGGGCGGGCTTTTCGCAGGCCGCCTTGATCAGGATATCGAGCCCGAACTTCTCCTTTCTTGCCAAGGCCATCATCAGCGGGAAGGAGGTCTCCACGCCCGGTACCCCGGAAGGCGCGCTGCCGAACTCCTGCTCCTTCTCCTCGATGGTGTGGGGGGCGTGGTCCGACGCCAGAAAGGTTATCTTGCCTGAGGCGAAGGCCGCAAGCAGCGCCTCCTTGTCGGCCTTGGGGCGAAGGGGCGGGTTGACCTTGCAGAACCCTTTCTTGGTGCATGAGGTGAGGTCCAACAGCATGTGATGCGGGGTGGCCTCGCTGGTGAAGTTGCCCTTGGACAAGGCCTCTATGCCCTCCCTGCTGGTGACGTGACATACGTTCACCTTGTTCTGCTGGGAGAACTGCGCCAACCTCTCGATGGCCGATCCTTCCGCTCGCATTGGACGGGCTTCGGCATGGTCCTTGATGTTGGCCTCGTCGCGCTTGATCATAAGGTGCTCATCCTCGGCATGCACGCTCACCACCTTGCCAGTGGGCTTGATTAGGTCCATGGCCCGCTTGATGTCCTTGTCCTCAGAGAGGAGCACGCTCCCCGTGGTCGAGGACATGAATATCTTGAAGCCCACCACTTGGTCCGCGGTGCGCTGGGGATTGGAGGCGTCCGAGACTCCGCCGAAGAGCCCGAAGTCCACCCAGGCTTTCTTTGAGGCGAGCTCCTTCTTCTCCATCACATCCTCCCTGAGGATGGCCAGGGGTTTGGTGTTGGGCATATCGAAGACGCAAGTGACCCCGCCGAAGGCGGCGGCGACCGTGCCAGTGGAGAAGTCCTCCTTCTTGGTCATCCCCGGATCCCGCATATGGGTATGAACATCGATCGCGCCTGGCAGGATAATCCTATCATTGAAGTCCAAGTGCTTCTCGCCCTTGAGCACCTTCTTCACCCCGGAGATCCGTCCGTGCTCGATGCCGATGCATACGTGCTGCAGCTTCCCCTTGTACCAAGCCCTGCCCTCGACTACTAGGTCCATCCGATCACTCTAGGGCCTTTCTGCTCACCTTGCCATTCGGCTCGTTCTCGGCGAAGATCTCCGCCTGGAACTTGTAGACCTTGGAACGCTTGTCCAGCCAGCAATCCGGCGTCAGCCCTGCCTTCACGCAGGTCTCCGCCAGGAACGTCTCCGCGTCCCAGTTCCATTCCGTGGCCACCTGGGGCAGCAATAGCCCACGGAAGTATCCCATCTCCATTATAAGACCATCCTTGCCCACTTCGACCTTGGAAGGCAACGATTTACGGTCATCGGCCTTGACCTCCTCGGGCGGGGTGAGTATGCTAACCTCCACCGCGACCCTTGCCAGCTCATCGGCCCTAAGATAGGGGAATCGAGGATCGTGGCAGGCGCCCTGGGCTGCCTTTACCAGTGCCTTGCCCAATGAATAGACTGGCTCAGGATATCCGATGCACCCGCGCAGGCCCATCTCCGGGTAGGTGTGGATGGTCACGAACACTCCCCTCTTCTCACGGAAGCTGCCTGGTGCGTCTATCTGTCCGGGCTCTTCGTCCCTGGCCTCGGCCTCGATCGTCTTCCTGGCGATCCTGACCGCGTGCTCCCCCTCGCTGTCGTTCATGGATGCACCTTTCCTCATGCGAATGTCCATCGTTGATAGCACTGAGGATTTTTGATCGTTCCTGGAATAGATTCATACCGAATGCATATAAAAGATTCTGGTCCTCCAGGGCCATTGGTGAGCCTTGCCTAGAATTATTAATCATGCCTATTTCGCTTCGATATGGAATATAGGGCGCTTAATCCCAGGGCTTCGGAGAATGATCGACGCCATGGGATGTCTTTCCTGCGCCCTTGGCGGTAAATACATTGAATATCATTGTCCGCCAACCTAGTTTAATATTTCTAGAGGCAGAAGAAGCGGTTGACCCCAAGGCCGAAGCAAGCAATGCTTGCGCAAAATTTAGTCCGGTCGGAAAAGCCTTTTATCGCCATCCTGACCTAGTTGCAATCATGAAGGAAAAGGTGAAGGACATCTTGGTCGAGGAGATAATGAGCCGCAATCCGCGAGCGGCGTGCTCCGACATCACTGCTCAGGCCGCAGCCAAGCTGATGAAGCAGGAGGATGTCGGTAGCCTGATCATACTAGAGGACGGATTGGCCGTTGGAATGGTTACAGAAAAGGACCTGGTGCTGAAGGTCGTGGCCGAAGGGAGATCCTCTATGAAGGTGCATGTCGCGGATATCATGTCCACCCCTCTGATCACTATTGGGCCGACAGAGAGTGTTTCGGACGCTGCCAAGAGGATGGCCAACCTGAAACTTCGCCGCCTTCCTGTCGTCAAGGACGGTAGGCTCGTCGGTGTCCTGACGGAGAACGATGTGCTGCGGCTCTCCCCTTCCCTGATCGAGCTTACCAGGGAATGGTCCAGGCTAGGAGTTGGTGGTGGGGTTCTTCCCAAGCAACTCATGACGGAGGGCTATTGTGATAATTGCGGGACCTATGCGGACCAGCTATTGGAACGGAACGGTGAGCTGCTCTGTTTAGCGTGCATCGATCAAATAGGGCCCCAAGGAGATGGAGAATAGAAAATGGAGAGAAAGGGGGGACGGCTGGAGCCAATTAGGCAGCTCATTCCACTTTGATCTTCTTTAACTTAGGAGCTTCCATATCCTTGCTCTTATCCACGCACTCTATCTGAGCGTCGATGAGGGCACGCATCATGAGGAGGATTTCCTTCTTGGCCGCGACGGCGTGCTTCTTAACCTCCTCGGGCATCTTCGACTTCGGGATCATCCCGTCCGCTGCTACGGCAAACTCGGTCAATGCCTTGAAAAGATGCATCTGGGTCTCCTTGGACATCATATTCCCCAGTCCTCCCAGTCCTTCTCCTAAGCCCCCCTCCGACGGCCCTTCTTCGGGGTTCACTTCAATCGGCTCTTCTGCCTTTTCTGCCTTTTTTCTTGTCGCCATTTGGCTCACCTCCCTCGAAACGTATCAACAGGTAGCCATCCTTGAACTCCGCCTTGGTGGCCTCCTTATTTACCATGGAATAGGGGAGGGCCACCGAGCGCTTGTACCAGCCCACCTGTATGATTAAAGTATCACTTGACTTATATAATTCTACCTCCTGCTTCTCGGAGAATGGCAGTTTGATAGACAGCGTGTCGACGCCGCCATCGGAATAAATCTTTAAGGCCTTTTCCGCGGTGAAGACCACGGTCGGGTCCTCCTTGGCGAAAAGCATGTCCGCAAGTCTAGTTAGGCTTGCCTTGCCTACGAGCTCGGTGGAGAACTGGGTCGCTTTGAGGGTGCGCAGGGGGGAGAATGACTCCTCAATAATCTTCATGTACTTTCTTTGCTCCTCGAGCTTGTCCTTGAAGTAATCACCAGTCCCATCCTCTGGCAGCAACCTATTGATCACCAAGCTGTCCACGGTCAGGTTGTAGAGTGACAGGTAGGTATAGGCGCGCTTCGTCTCGTTGATGACCATCCTCTCCGGGTTCACCACCAGGCGGATGGAGGTCACCTGTGGGTCGTCCAGTATCTTCTTCACGACCTTCATGCGGTCGCGGATGTGGTCAATGTCTTCGAATAACGCGTCAGGTGGCAAGGGGGCGGACATCACCTTGCCTACCGTATACCGGGCCAGCTTGGTCACGTTCTTCATCATCTTATAGATTTTGTCGAACCACCAATCGCTGACATCGGGGAACGAGAGCAGCCTTAGCGTCTCGCCGGTCGGTGCGGTGTCTATGATGATTACGTCGAACTCCTTGGTCTGGTCGTACTCCCAGATGTAGAAGAGCGCGGACATGAGCTCCATGCCGGGCCAGACGGTCATCTCCTTGGCGGTCACGCCTTCGATGCCTTGTGAGGCCAGGAAGTCGGCCACATACTTGTCGATCTCCTGCCAACGGTGCTCCATCTCATAGAGCACGTCGACCTCCAAAGCCCACAGGTTCTCTCGTATCTTCTTCGGCTGTCCAGATAACTGCTCCTCAAGGCTATCAGCCAGGGAATGAGCTTGATCGGTGGAGATGGCGATGGTCTTATAGCCCATCTCGGCGGAGCGCATGGCGGTCGCTGCGGCCACCGAGGTCTTGCCCACTCCACCTTTGCCAGTGTAAATGATGACCCTTATTGTTTCACCCGGTCATGCACCGAGCTGCTTCTACAAAAAGCATACGGGAGAAGTTCGTGTTGATCCGTTTGAATCAAAAAGGATGGAAGATATTAGGTGCCGGGGAGGGGGTTCGAACCCCTGACCTTCGGATTTCCCTGGAGAGGTCTGGTGTTATTACCTTACCCTATGAGTCCGACGCTCCACCAGGCTGAGCCACCCCGGCGTTGAGACTCACTTCTCCGCTTCCACGGATTCCTCTTCCGTCTCGTCCAGGACCTCTTCCTCGGCCTCGAGCTCCTCGCTCTCCTCTTTCGGGGCGGCCGGCGCCACTGCGGGCTTCGGCTCCTCCGTAGGGGCTTGCTCGATTATGGAGGTGTTCTGTGACTCCACGGACCCCATCTCCAAGACCTCGGTCTTGCGAATCTCCACGCGCTTGATGGGGACGATGACCTTGGCGACGTTGGACAGCATTCTGGCCAGATCCCCGGATATGATGTGCTTCACCAGGTCGGAGATGGTCATTTCCAAGGCTGCCTTCTGCAATTCGTTGGTCATGAGCGTGCGAACGGCGGTTTCTTGGGAGGCTTGTATCCTCTTGTCGGTGATGCTCATGGGCTTGACCCTGACCTTGTAACCGTCCTTGGTCACGACATCGATCACATGGTCGGTCTTGGTCTTCTTGCGCCTCGTGAGCCTGCGGATATAATCGCTGGTCAAGTCCTGCCCGATGAAGATGGTGTGCGCCTCCAATCCCCGGACATCGTTGACCCTGAACTTCAGCTTGACATGCATCTTGGAAAAGTCGCCAGTGAGGTCGTTGACCGTTACCTCGGTGGTGCGGCCGATGAGGCTTGTGGCATCCGAGCTGGGCGTCTCGCCGAGAACAGCCTGGTTGAACATCATCGGAGCTTGTATCTTGTACCACTCCTTCGCCTTCCATCGGTCCTTGACCTTGCGCGCCGCGGGCTTCGCGACCGCTTTCTTCTTCTCAGCCAATTGAATAGCCTCCGTGCTTCAGGCAGATTCCGAAACGGTTACGCCTATTAAAGCTTTACCCGGACAGGCGTGGGAGATGGTATGACCAAGAATCGGTCCCCTGGCAAAGCCGGGGGGATGATGGAACTTCCTGCGAACCCTAGGTTGTGGTAGACCCTCTCAGGTCGAGCTGCGTCCATGCGACGGGCTCAGCGCCCTCCAATCGTGTAGAAGGGAATTCTCAGACGATGATCACATGCCCGCGGAAGCGACCGCCTAGCTCTGCTCCTCCAGCGCCATTATAATGAAGTACCAGCCGATGAGAAGGAGCAGCAGGGGTTCGACGTCCTTCCTGTCGTGTCTCAATTGGCAGGTCCCAGTCATTGCGAGCAGACCCGCCCGGGTCCGGAAGGTCGCAACCTGGATGTCGCCATAGGTCAAAACCCATCTCCTGTTGCGCAAGGACGGTCCCAGGACCTTGAAAGACTGGCCGTTGTTGAGCTCCAACGTGCCCTTGATGGTCCATCCCCATTCGATCCTGAGCACGGCGATCTCCTCCCCGAGCTCAGCCCCACGGATAGAAATGAACGGATGGAGGAAGCCCCCTCGCTTCAAGGTGTACCTTCTTCCCCCGCACTCCGCCTCGGCCAACGATCCTAAGGTCTTAAGGAATGTGAGCCTCCCCCTCTCCACATTGTTCTCGAGGAGGAGGAAATGACGCCTCAGGCGCTGTGGCTGCTCCAGATCGAGAGTCCTGGGTCCTTCATCTCTCGTGATCATCGCTCACGCCCTCGATAGGACATTCTCCAGGGACCGCCGCGCTGCTCGCGGCCAATTCCTCATCGAAGACCATCATGGTCGCATACCATAGCAGCAGAGCGAGGAGCGGTGGCTCAGGG
>Ga0209254_10004960_pt1 | contig 12230 bp, 9 predicted proteins | sample FrelakmetDIP11DI_FD_187148 | JGI IMG/M metagenome (GOLD analysis project Ga0209254, IMG submission 187148) | Freshwater lake sediment microbial communities from the University of Notre Dame, USA, for methane emissions studies - DIP11 DI (SPAdes)... | ecosystem: Environmental > Aquatic >...
CTGGCCGTGCAACATGGCTTGCTGGAGCTGGCCTCTCGCTGGCCGGCGTTAGTCGTGTCGGGAATTAACTTTGGCTTCAACCTGGGCAGTGAAGTGACCGTCTCGGGCACGGTCGGCGCTGCACTAGAGGCCGGCGCGTTTGACATCCCGGCCCTGGCCGTCTCGCTGGAGATGGACCCTGCCTATCACCTGGCCGGAGATGGCGCGGCGGACTATACAGCCGCCAAGGCATTCACACGCGACTTTGCCCAGCGCCTTCTCGCCGGGGCGCTTCCGGAGGATGTCCACGTCCTGAGCATCAACGTCCCCCGGGACGCGACCCCCCATACTCCCTGGCGGGTGACGCGCCTGTCGAGGCACCGCTATTTCTGGCCGACCGCCCCCGACCGCAGCAACGGTTCCGCGCGGCCGGGATACCGCCTGCTGGTCGACAGCAGGCAGTGTGAACGCAATTCGGATATCTATGCGGTCGATGTCGACCGCGTGGTGTCGGTTACGCCGCTTTCCCTCGACCTGACCTCGCGGGTTGGGCTGGCGACTCTAGGATCGTACCTGCGTGGGGACTCGAGTGCAGCCGAGGGTATGCTCTGGCCGTGGCGTTTTCCGGTGCCGCATCGCGTGCCAGAAGGCACTGTTCTGGCTAAGGGTTAGCAGCCGCTCTGGTGGCCACCGGCAAGCTGAAATAGAACGTGCTTCCCTTGCCCTCCACACTCTCGGCCCAGATCCGCCCACCGTGGCCCTGGACGATGTGCCGGGCGATCGACAGCCCCAGACCTGTGCCGCCGCCGCTCCGCGCCCGGTCGGCCTTGTAGAACCGCTCAAAAATGCGCGGCAGGTCGTCGGCCGGGATGCCGATGCCTGTATCCTGTACGGATACGATCACCTCCTCGCCGGCTACATCAGCCAAGATCGTCACCTGCCCGCCTGCTGGCGTGAACTTGATCGCGTTATGAACCAGGTTGGTGACCACTTCCATCACCCGCTCGGCGTCGGCCAGAACGAAAGGCAGGCCGGGCTCTTCTCCTGCTGAGGGCAGGTTCACGGCCATACTCAGCCCGCTGCGCTCCGCCTGAGGCTGCAGCCGGTCCACCGGCGGGATCACCAGGTCGGCTACCGCTGTCGGCGCCAGGCGCAGCGGCACCTGGCCCGACTCGATGCGTGACAACTCTAGGAGCTCCCGCACCATCTGGGTCAGGACATCCACCTCCGTATCGATCCGATCCAGAAAGCGCCTGGCGGCGGCTGGATCTTCTAGCGCCCCGTCCCGCAGAGTGTCTACCACTGCCTTGAGCCCGGCCAGCGGCGTCCGCAGCTCGTGCGAGATGTTGCTGACAAAGTCGCGGCGCACCGTCTCCAGCCGCCGCATCTCGGTCAGGTCCTGCAACAGCACCAGGCATTCCCCTTCCGCCGTGTCGGACAACGGAGTCGCTACCACCCTCAGGAAGGGGCGCTGCCTGCCCATCTCTACCGTCTCGCCGAGCTCTTCGTTGATCTCCCGGCAGCGGCGCCATATCCCGGTGATCTGGTGGTCGCGGACCAGAGCCACGAACCGCTCGCCCACGGCAGCCTCCTGGTCTACACCCAGCAGCCGGGCGGCCGCCGGGTTGAGCAGCCGGACGTGCCCTTCGGCATCGGTGATCAGTACCCCATCGGCCATGTGGGCCAGCACCGCCGTCAGCATGTTGCGCTGGGCGTCCATCGCTTCTATCTGTGCCTGGACCTCGTCGGCCATCTGGTTAAAAGCCTTGCCCAGGCGGCCTACCTCGTCCCTGGACGACGTGTGAATTCGCCCGGCCAGATTCCCGCGTGCCATCTGCTCGGCCAGATCAGTCAGCTTGCGCACCGGTTTGGTGATCTGCTCGGCGATGAACACCGCCAATAGCCCGGCCAGCAGGGCGGTGAGCAGCGTAGCGCCGGCGATTGTGTAGCGGAGCCGGGTGACGCGCTCCTCGATTTGGGTCAGCGGCAGGGCTACCCGGGCAACACCTATCACCTGCCCATCGGAGGTCCGGACAGGAATGGCGACGTACATCATTGGGTAGCCCAACGTCCGGCTATAGCGCGTACTGCTGCCCTGATTCCCGGCCAGTGCCACTTGCACCTCCGGTCGATCGCGGTGGTTCTCCATTTTCGCCGGGTCCTCTTCAGAATCGCCCACGACCACTCCATCGGGGTCGATAACCGTCACCCGCGCTTGCAGCAACTGCCCCAAGCGCTTGACCAGGGCGTCGATCCCGTCGGCTGGTGCACTCTCGGTCGGGAGCAAGCTGGTCGACTCGCTCACCAGCCGTGCCTCGGCGCTCAACTGGCTCTCCAGATCGGCCAGGTAGCTGTCCTGAGCGACATTGGAAGAGTAGATCGTCAGCACTACCGTCGCCGCCAGGATCAGGACAATATATGGTATGGCAATGTGAGCCCTAATCGTACGAAACATCGTCTACCCCTCAAAACGATATCCAACTCCGCGTACGGTTACGATCCGCTCCGGCTCGGCCGGCTCGGCCTCGATCTTTTCTCGCAGCCAGCGTATGTGCACGTCCACGGTCCGCGTGCCGCCGCCAAAGTCCCAGCCCCACACCCGCTCCAGGATCAGGTCGCGCGACAGGACAATACCCCGGTTGCGGGCCAGAAACAGGAGTAGATCATACTCCTTGGGTTTCAGCCGGAGAGCCTCGCCCCTCAGCCGCACCTCGCCGCGGCCCAGATCGATCGTCAGATCGCCGAAATCGAGCCTTTCTACACCCGGCTTGCTGGCCGTGGTGTCCTCCACCAACTCCTTGCGATCCAGATCCACCCGCCGCAACAACGCCTTCACCCGGGCCAGCAGTTCGCGCATGCTGAACGGCTTGGTCAGGTAATCGTCGGCGCCCATCTCCAACCCCACCACCCGGTCCACCTCGTCGGCCCGGGCGGTGAGCATCAGGATCGGCGTGCTCATCTCCTGGCGCACCATCCGGCACACCTCCAGGCCGTCCAGCTTGGGGAGCATGATGTCCAGCACGATCAGGTCCGGTCGCTCCCGCCGCGCCGTCTCCAGGCCGGCCAGCCCATCGCCGGCTGCGTACACCTGGTACCCCTGTCGGGTCAGATTGTACTCCAACGCCTCCAAGAGGATCGGCTCATCTTCAACAATCAGGATTCGGACAGGCATCTCTCACCTCTTTCGTCGGGTCTATTGTACTATCAGGTTCCAGAAGGGTCAAGGTTCTATAGCGGCACAGCCTTTGACAGCACTCCTTGACAAATGGACAAAAGAGGGGTTATAATGCATTGGGACCTGGGGTTCCTCCGAGACGAGGTCTCGAGGTCCGAGGATGGCCATGCGGCAGCACGCGCAACCTATTTCCGGAATCCATAATCTCCCGCTCTATCTTACGCCTTTCGTCGGCCGGGAGGCAGAGATGGCGGCTGTCGCTCGGCGGCTGGCCGACCCGGATCGTCGCCTGGTGACCTTGGTTGGGCCGGGCGGCATCGGCAAGACCCGCCTGGGCTTGCAGGTCGCGGCCGGCCTGCTCCAAGACTTTCCCGACGGCATCTGGCTGGTCGAGCTCGCCACCTTGCCCGATCCGGCGCTGTTGCCCCAATCCATCGCCTCAGCCTTGGGCCTTGGGGATCTGCCTGATCGGCCGTTGATGGATAGCCTGAAGGCCCATCTGGAGCCCCGGCGCCTCCTGCTGGTGCTGGACAATTGCGAGCACCTGCGCGACGCCTGCACCCTGATCGTCACTGCCCTGTTGGCCGCCTGTCCTCTTTTGCGGATTCTGGCCACCAGCCGCGAGCCGCTCCACATTGCCGGCGAGGTGACCTGGACAGTGCCTCCCCTCTCCCTGCCCGATCCGGATCACCTGCCTCCTCTGGAAAACCTGGCTAACTATGAGGCGATCCAGCTCTTTGTCGACCGGGCTCAGCGGGCCTTTCCTGGTTTCACCTTTACCTCACATAACGCTCCGGCCGTCGCCCAGGTCTGCTGCCGGCTGGACGGGTTGCCCCTGGCCATCGAGCTGGCCGCTGCGCGGGTCAAGATGCTATCAGTGGCCCAGATCGTCGAGCGCCTGGACAACCTCTTCCGGTTGCTGACCGACGGCAGCCCGACGGCCCCAGCTCGCCAGCAGACACTCAAGGCATCGCTGGATTGGAGCTACGATCTGCTATCGCCGCCGGAGCAGATGCTCTTCCGGCGGCTGGCTATATTCGCCGACAGGTTTGACCTTGCTGCGGCCGAAGCGGTCTGTTCTGGCGATGGTCTGGACGGAGTCGAAATCCTCGATCTGCTGAGCCAGTTGTCTGACAAGTCGCTGTTGCTAGTCGAGCGGCACGAAGGCCAGGGCCGCCGCTATCGCTTGTTGGAGACGGTGCGGCAGTATGCCCTGGACAGGTTGCGAACATCGGGTGAGGCTGTGCCTACCGGCGACCGTCACTTGGCCTGGTACCTGGCCTTGGCCGAACAGGTCGAACCGCCGGCGCCGTGGGGAGCGGTTGAAACTGCTTTACTGAACCGGATGGAATCAGAACAGGACAACTGGCGGGCGGCATTGCAGTGGTCTATCGACCAGGGTCAGACCGAGTCAAGCCTGCGGCTGGCCGCGGCGCTGGGCTGGTTTTGGTCCCTGCGCGCCTTCCTGCACGAAGGCCGCCACTGGCTGGCCCAGGCGCTGGCCGCTGGTAAACCGGCGTCGCCATCTGTACGGGCCAAGGCCTTGAACCGGGCGGGTGTTCTGGCCGTGTTGCAAGGCGACTATGAACATGGCGCCGCATTGCACAAGAGAGCTCTGGCGTTGATCCGTGAGCAAAAGGGCTCCCCCATCACCGCCTGGGGGTTGCAGGATCTCGGACTCGTCGCCCTCCATAGCGGTGACTATGCGTGTGCTGAGCAGTTTCTTGAGGACAGTCTGGGGTTGTTTTGGCAAGCGCACAACCAGACCGGCGTAGCCAGCGTTCTCCTCGGTCAGGGCCTCGCTGCCTACTACCAGGACAACGACCTGCGGGCAGCCATGCTCCTTGAGACCAGTCTGGCTTTGTTCCAGGAATTGGGCGACGCGGCAGCCATCGCCCGCGCCCTGCATGGTCTGGGTATGATCGCCCGCCGCCAGGGTGACCTAGACCGGAGCAGGGAGATGCTTGGGGAAGCGCTGCGGGTAGCCTGGGAGAAGGGGGCCCGGTTGGAGATCGCCCGCTGTCTAGAAAGCCTGGCCGGCCTGGCCTGTGCTGGAAATCTGCCCGAACGCGCCACGCGCCTGTTCAGCGCGGTGGAAACGCTGCGCCAGGCCATGGGCATCTATCTCCCGCGCGACATCCACGATGGCTGCGACCGGGATCTGGCCGCTGCCCGCGCCCAGTTGGACGAAAAGAGATTCGCTGCCGCGTGGGCCGCCGGGCAGGCATTGACCGTGGAGCAAGCCGTAGCTTACGCCCTTGAAGCTGGAGATCGCGCGCCCGGTGCCGAGATTGTCCCAAGCGTGCGGCCTCTCACCTCGCTCCAGGCCGCCAAGCGGCAGTATGGTGGCCTGACTGCGCGCGAGCGCCAGGTCGCAGCCCTTGTTGCTCAGGGTAAAAGCAACTCGGCCATCGCCACCGAGCTGTTCACCACCGTGCGGACGGTAGAGGCGCACATCACCCACATCCTCGACAAGCTGGGGTTTTCCTCCCGCACCCAGGTCGCCGTCTGGGCCGTCGTCAAGGGGCTGGCTCGCCCATCGCAGGCGAGGGAAGAAGAGATTCAAGACTAGAACATTGCGGTAGTGATTCTCAAAAAGATACGGTTTTCCACGATGACACCACCCCCCATCCGGTGTATAATAATGCCAACGTAAGCAATGGCAGACCAGTAGACCTGACTGATTCTACAGCCCGGGCACCGGTCGCCAATCTGAACTCTAAGGAGGAAAACCATGAACCGCAAACGTAATTCCAGCCTGTTGTTCGGCGTGTTAGCTCTGTCGCTGATACTGTTCGGAATACCCTCGGGAGCATTTGCCTATCACACTGGCTCTGAGTCCGACCTGACCGCCAACCCCGAGCTGATTGCCTTTCGCAACTTTGGAGTCGGCAGCGTCGACACACTGGCGCTCAACCCCGAGCTGGCCCTTTTCCGTGGCTACGCCGCGTCGGGCAGCCCTGTCCTCAAGGTTGATTCTGGCCGGTGGTCCGCGATTGGTTTCTACCACGGCCAATACATGGCCATGGTTCGCGGTGCTGAGGCCGATTCTGCCCGCTGGGTGGGCAAGGGTACCTTCTACAGCGGAGAGATGGCTCGCGCTCTTCCGCCTGACTCTATCCGCCGGTCCTCCCTTGGCCTCTACTATGCCGAAAAGCTGGCCAAGCTTCGTAGCGTTGAGGCCGATTCTACCCGCTGGGCAGCCATGGGTGACCATTTCCTTGCCCGCGGCCGCGATGCCGACTCGGCCCGCTGGGCTGCCTTGGGTGACGATTTCGCTGGAGTCATGGCTGGCATCCCTGCCTTCAATCCAGAGCTGATCGTTGTCCGCAGCTACGAAGATCTGGCCTCGAACCCGGAACTGCTGAGCCTGCAGAAGTATGACACGTGCGGTTGCTAACCAGTCCCTGCTTGAGGTATCCAAGGTAGGGGAAATAACGTACACTGGTCCCTGCTGGCTTGAGCCAACAGGGACCAGTGCTGTAAAGTTTCTCTAGTTGTGGTGATGACTAGCGGTCTGTCGGGGGTTATGGTAGTGGCCTGGCAGTTACTCGGGCGGTTCGTAGCCCAGCCGCCGCAGCTCCCTTTCGTCTTTGCGCCACCCCTTCTTGACTTTAACCCACAGCTCCAGGTAGACCCGTGTCCCCAACAGATCCTCGATCTCGCGCCGGGCGGCCTGCCCAATCCGTTTGATCATCGCCCCACCCTGGCCCAGGATAATCGCCTTTTGTGTGTCCCGCTCAACCAGGATGTTGGCGCTGATGTAGGTCATCTCCTCGCTCCGCTCCTTGAAATCCTGGACCACGACCGCCAACGCGTGGGGCACCTCCTGTCGCAGGTGGCGCAGCGCCTGCTCGCGGATCAGCTCTGCGGCCATGAACCGCAACTGCTGGTCGGTCACTTCCTCGTCGGGATAGTAGCGCGGGCCGAGCGGTAGGTACTCGATGATGATGTCCAGCAGCCGGTCCAGGTTGTCGCCCTTGAGCGCCGAGATCAGGATCGTCTCGTCGAAACGGCCCAACGCCCGGTAGGCTTCGGCGTTGGCGGCTGTCTGCTCGGCGGCCAGCAGGTCGGCCTTGTTCAACGCCAGGAGCACCGGCGCCTTGGGCTTGTGCAGCAGCCCGGCGATCTGCCGGTCCTCGTCGCCCGGCCTGTCTGACACGTCGGCCATGAACACCACCACGTCGGCGTCGGGGATGGCGCTCACCGCCGTCTCGACCAGGTACTTGCCCAGCTTGTGCCGTGGCCGGTGGATGCCCGGCGTGTCGATCAAGATCACCTGCGCGTTGGCCCGATCTCCCTGCTCCCGCTTCAACGTCAAGATCCCCAGCAGGCGGTTGCGCGTCGTCTGTGGCTTTTCCGACACGATTGCCACCTTCTGGCCCAGGTAGGCGTTCAGCAGCGTCGATTTGCCGGCGTTCGGCTTGCCCACCACCGCCACGTAACCGGAGCGGTGATCGGGGGGCAGGTCTTCATTTAGCAGCAGTTCGGCCGAATTGTCCTCGTTCATACCTTCTCCGCCATTCCCGACCGGTGCGTCATGCGCACCGCGGATCATCTTTCGCTCACCTTGAACGGGTTAAAGTCTGTGCCCACGTCGTACACGTCCTCCTGCTCCGCTCGCTTTAAAAAGCTCGTCACCCGGTAGGTGACCGGAGTCATGGCCGCCTCCACGCCGACCTTGAACACGTAATTCGAGGCGAAGATACTCCACAGGAGGTCTCTGGGGACTGTCCCGGCAAAAGCAATCACCACAAACAGTAGCGTGTCCACCCCCTCGCCTACCAGTGTGCTACCAATTGTCCGCTTCCACAGCCACCTGCCGTCGGTCCAGATCTTCATCTTGGCCAGTGTGTAGGAATTGCTAAACTCCCCGGCAAAATAGGCGATCAGCGACCCCAGCACGATGCGCGGCGTCTGGCCCAGGATGGTTTGATAGGCCGCCTGGTTGTCCCAGCCCTCAGCCGGCGGCAGCGCGCCGACGATGGCCAGAACCGCTGCCATCAGCCCGGTGCAAAAGAACCCGGTCCAGATCACCCGCCGGCTGCGCCGGTAACCGTACACCTCTGTCAAGATATCACCAAAGATATAGCTCACCGGGAACAGGATCGTCCCCCCGTCGAAGGTGAACGGCCCCAGCCTCATGATCTTGGTCGAGGCCACGTTGCTGATCAGCAGCACGGCCACGAACAGGGCCGTGATCAGGTCCAGGTATCGGTACTTACGTTCCACTCTCTACTTTTTCCATCGGCGCCAGGCTGGCCATCAGCCGCTTCAGCCCTGCCCCGGCAAACGCCACGGTCACCTGCTCGTCGTCGCCGGCTCGCTTGCTCTCGATCACGATGCCGGTGCCAAACAGCTCGTGCCGCACCCGGTCGCCTGTCTGGTACTGTGCTGCCTTTTCCTCGACCGGCTTTTCCTCTGTCCTCCGCATCACGCGATCCCCTTTCGGGATCGGTGGCGGCTTGCCCCACGACTCTCGGCGATCGGGTACTGTATCCCGACGCTCGCTCGCCGTGTTGAACGAAGGCCGGCCCCCAAAGCGGCCGGTCTCTGGCTCTAGCCGCATCTGGCGAGCCGCCCTTTTCTCTTCGTGCCCCTTGATCAACCGCAACGGGATATCGGCCAAGAACCGAGACGGCTCGCGCACCTCGTTCTCTCCGTACAGCGTCCGCCGGAAGGTGTAGACCAGGTACAGCAGCTCCTTGGCCCGCGTCACCCCCACATAGCACAGCCGCCGCTCTTCTTCCATCTGCTCCGGGTCCTCCATCGACCGGCTGTGTGGGAAGAGCTTTTCCTCCATCCCGACGATAAACACCACAGGGAACTCGAGCCCTTTGGCCGCGTGCAGCGTCAGCAGCGTCGGCGCGTCCACCCGCTCGTCCAGGTTGTCGATATCCGACACCAACGCCACTTCCTCCAGGAAAGTAGTCAGTGCCGTCTCTGGCGGCAGATCGGCGTAATCGCGCGCCACGGTGCGCAGCTCCAGGATATTCTCCCAGCGTGTCATTCCTTCATCAGTGCCGTCCCGCACAAAGGCCGCATAACCGGTCTTCTCCAGCACCTGATCCAGGAACTCGAGCAGGCTCACCTGCCTCTGTAGCCGGATCAGATCCTCGATCAGCGCTCCAAATGCCAGCAGCATCCCTGTCGCGCGCTTGCCGAACGGTGGCTGCGCCCGCGCCCCGCTGCTGGGCTCTTCCGAGTTCACCTTGGGTTGCCTGCCCTCCTCCTCGGTCAGTACTTGCAGCGCGGCGTACACCGGCACCCCCAGCTCCGTCGCCCAGGCCGCTAACTGGCTTATCGTCTGCTGGCCGATGCCACGTGGCGGCACGTTCATAATCCGGGCCAGCCCCATGCTGTCGTACGGATTGTGCACCAGCCGCAGGTAGGCCATCACATCCTTGATCTCGCGCCGCTCGTAAAAGCGGGTCGCCCCCACCAGCTTGTACGGCATCCCCCGCCGCACAAACGCATCTTCGAGCGGCCGCGACTGGGCGTTGGTCCGGTACATCACCGCGCAATCCCCCAGCCGCACTTGGCCTCGCGCCGCCAGCCGCTGAATCTCACTGACCACCAGGTCGCCCTCTTCCTGCTCGTCGTACGCCTCGACCACAGAGATCTGCGGTCCGCCACCCTTGTCAGTGTACAACTGCTTCGGGTGGCGGTGGACATTGCGGGCAATGACCGAGTTCGCCACGTCCAGGATCGTCTGCGTCGACCGGTAGTTCTGCTCCAGCAGGATGACCCGCGCCTGCGGGTAATCCTCCCGGAAACGGGCCACATTGCGATAGTCGGCTCCGCGGAAGCGATAGATCGACTGGTCTTCGTCGCCCACGACAAACAGATTCGCCCGCTTTCCTGCCAGCAGCTTGACCAGCTCGTACTGGGCTATATTCGTGTCCTGCCACTCGTCAACCAGGATAAAGGGATAGCGCCGCTGATAGCGGGCCAGGGCGTCGCCGTCTTGCCGGAAGAGCTGCACCGTCTTCATCAGCAGGTCGTCGAAATCGAGCGCATTGCTCTCGGCCAGCAGCGCCTGGTAACGCTCGTACACCCTCCGCGCCACCTCTTCCCGGTAGGTTCGGGCCTGCACATCGGCAGGAAGGAGCAGCTCGTTCTTGGCCGCCGAGATCCGGTTGAGCATCGCCTGGGGTGTGTACAGCTTTTCGTCCAGGTTCAGCGCTCGCACCGCCTGCCGCACCAGGCCGAGCTGGTCGCTCGTGTCATAGATCACATACTGTGGTGAGATGCCCGCCGCTTCTGCCTCGCGGCGCAGGATACGGGCGCAGATGGCGTGGAACGTGCCGATTGTCAGCTCGCCCAACTGGTCACCCAGCAGCCGGTACAGCCGGTCCTTCATCTCCCGCGCTGCCTTGTTCGTAAAGGTCACCGCCATGATCTGCCGCGGCGGTACCCCGTGCTCCCGCACCAGGCAGGCGACGCGGTGGGTCAGCACCCGCGTCTTGCCACTGCCCGGCCCGGCCAGCACCAACACCGGCCCTTCTACAGTCTCCACCGCCTCCTGCTGCGCCGCATTCAGCCCGGCCAGGATGCTCGTTGTCTTTTCTGTCATCATTCCCTCGCCGTCCACATTGTAGCATCAATGCTAGTTGACAGCAACCAAAACGCGGGCGTTGTCCTAACTGCCCGTCTCGTGCTGGATTCTGCCCCAAGGCGCCGCAAGGTGCAAGCGGCAGCCTGATAGTTCACCTGCATATATCCTCGGCATGTCCTTACCGGCCATCGGACACGGCCAGGACGATCTGCCTTTGGTCCTGAAACTCGCGCTCGTAGCTCAACAGGGTCTTGCTGGTGATCCGGTAGTTGGTCTGCGCCCAGCGGTCCTTGTTCACGATCTGGCCCTTGCTGCGGGCGTCGCGATAGTGCTCCACGATCTGCTGGCGCTTGCGCTGGGGGTAGGCAAAGTGATCGGTTTCTGGCCGTATAGCAGGCTCCTGTTCGACCGGCGCATCAGAGCGCCAGGCATCTACAGGGCGATCTTGCCCGAGCTGCCGCAGTGCTTCTATCAGCTTCCCGGTAGAACAGTGGCACAGCGCCGAGTAGGTCGCCTCGGACAGCAGCTCCAGGGCCAGCCGCTCGTCGGCCGGCTTGTCGGCGGCTCCCGATGGCGATGAGCCCTGCACCACGGCGAGCAGAGCTTCCACCGGCCACAGGCGGAGCGCCAGCCGGGCCGCCGACAGAAAGCGATCGACGACCTTGATCGCCTGTGGCGAGGGCGGCTGCCAGTCTGGCCTGGCCAGTCGCCGGACCGCCCTCAGGCGCCCTACTCCTAACCCGGGGATCGACAGGAGGATCCAATCGGATGCGCTGTCCACCTCATCGAGGCTGCCATAGCCGGCCTGGGCCAGCTTGCGCAGGGCAGCCGCTGTCGAGAGCTCATCGGCAATCGCCACGGCTTCAGCAAGGTCGTAGAGCATGTTGTCTTTCGCCCACATTTCTACCTGTTCCCCTCCACGTCTCCTGAAGTAGCAGACACAGACCAGTATATACGACCGGATCGAGTGTGTCAACGGTAAAAACTGCAGGTCTTATTCCGTAGTTTACGCAGCCAAGTCTGCGGTTCTTACGCATCCAAGACTGCAGAAAATACGGAGGCTTGGCCTTTTCCACGTGGTGCAGCCCCTGCGCCACCTGGCGGACAAAGCCGTTCTCGATTCGACCGTCAGTATAAGGGATCTGGAAGGTTTTGTCTATAAGGTTTTTCTGTATTCTGCATTACTGAATTCACTATCTTTGCACTTTAGCAGGGCCTGAAATAGACGGGCACGGCCCAATCCGGGATAATAGGGTTTGCGCAAACCATTGTCCCGAGGTGGAGCCATGCCCAAGCCAATTGTATGCCTTTCCGACCAACTGCGCCAATTCCTGGCTGCCTTTCGCACCTGCTTCACCAAGCGCCAGTGGAAGTACTGCGTTATCGTACTGCTGGGCTTGATTGAATGCGAGGAAAGGCGGACCATGACTGGCCTGTTGCGGACCATTGGCGAGAGGATCAGCCTCTCGGGGCTGTCTCGGTTCCTGAACAAGTGGCCGTGGTCGCCAGATAGACTGG